>Ga0180433_10004173_pt1 | contig 20494 bp, 29 predicted proteins | sample SS_ome_8_FD_132980 | JGI IMG/M metagenome (GOLD analysis project Ga0180433, IMG submission 132980) | Hypersaline lake sediment archaeal communities from the Salton Sea, California, USA - SS_1_D_1 metaG | ecosystem: Environmental > Aquatic > Non-marine Saline and Alkaline > Hypersaline >... | reverse complement strand
TCTACCTGATGCCGATGTCAGATACAAGGATATCAGAGGACCCGCCTACGTGGCGACGAAGTGGGAAGCGTTGGAGCTATCCCTAACACCGGTCGCAGCGGATCCTTCCGTCGGGATAGGACGGATGGAAAAGCAGAGCCGGGAAAGGAAACACAAACAGGAGGAAAACAAAGTGGATCCTAAATTCAAGCAATGGCTGATCGGCCGGGGCCTTGATCCGGAAGAGTTGTCGGAAGACACCATTTCCAGTCTGCGCGCCGTGTACGATCACGAACAGCGGAGCAATCCGCCGGCGCAAGGGACATTGACCCTTGAGCCCAAGAGACATGAGCCGCCGGCGCAGGAACCGGAACCCGTTGAAGCGGAAAAGATCCGGGCAGAGGCGGCAAAGGCTGAACGGGAACGGGCAAGCGCCATTTCCCAGCTATGCAACGTGCATGGAATCAGCGACGAACACAGAACGTCCATGATTGACGGCGGTCTGAGTCTTCATGATGCCCAGGCGCGGGCCTTGGATATTCTGGCGCAGGAGACGCGCGCCATGGGTCCGGGTAGCGTTGAGGTATTGGAGGACGACCGGTCCAAGTGGTGCCGGGCAGCCATGGAAGCGTGTGACATGAAGGCCGGGCAGCTGGCCGTACGTGACACAAAGCATGGCGGCGAAGCATTCGCGGTGATGTCCTTGAAGGAACTTGCAAGAGAATCCTTGAAGCGCGCCGGGATGAAAATCCCGACGGACGTGCAGAGTATGGTATCCATGGCGTGCCGTGGCCCCGTCCTATTGCAGTCTGACATTGACCGCTTCATGCGCGGCGGCGAGATTATCTCGACCACCACGTCAGACTTCCCGTATATCCTAGCGGCAACGGCTAACAAGTCGATGCTCGGGGGTTACGGGACTGCCAAGGTCACGTATCCGCTATGGTGCAAAATCGGATCGCTGTCCGATTTCAAGGCCATGAACCGGGTCAAGTTGTCGGAAGCCGGGGATCTTCAACAGGTTCTAGAAGGCGGGAAGTATCAAGAGACGGCGTTCAGTGAAGATCAGAACTCCATTCAGGTCTATACATATGGACTTAAGTGGAATTTGAGCCGCCAGGCAATTGTGAATGATGATATGAACGCATTCACGACAATTCCGGCGCGGCTCGGTCGGTCTGCACGGCGTTTGCCCAACATTCTGGCGGTCGTCAGCCTGTTGAGCAATCCGACGTTGAACGATGGTACGGCGCTTTTTGCGGGTGGCCATAATAACCTCGGCACTGGTGCCGGGTATGCGTTGGACACAATAGCTCACGCGCAAGCAGGGATGATCCAGATTCAGAACCGGCTACAGACGCAACGCGGCATGCTGCATGCGATGGCGTCGGCCGCTTCCCGGACTCTGTATTTAGGCCTTGAGTTGGAACTTGTTCTTGTCGCGACAAACACCCAGGCGTTCTATGCCAAGAGCGTGTTGGGCGCGACTGCCAACCCGAGCCAGAGCAACCCGGCTGTGCCGAATCCGTTAGAAGGAATCGCAACAGTGGCCACGGAGCCGTTGCTTGCTGACTCCCAGATCAGCGGATACAGCTCAAGCGCCTATTACGGTGTCGCGAGCACAGCGGATGCCCCTGTGATGGAAGTCGCATTCCTGAACGGTGTCCAAGAACCGTATATGGAAGAGACAGACCAAACGGACGCAGACGGGCGATCGTTCAAAATCCGTGAGGATTGCGGCGCGGCGCCTATTGATTACGCCGGAATGTGTAAGGAAACCGGCGCCTAAGAATAACCACGGGACACGGCCGGCAATAGTCGGCCAACCCCAAAAACAGGAGTAAGGACCATGCAGAAGCAAAGCAGAGGGGCCGGGGTCATTCCGTGGGCGAACGGCACCGGCGCGAACGTATCGTCCGGCGATGTTGTCGACCTTGACCACCGGGCAGGAATCGCCCTTGTGGATATCAACAACGGCGCCACCGGCAGTGTCGCGGTTGCTGGATGCTACACAGTGGCGAAAGACACAAGTGACATTTCCCAAGGAGATGAAGTCTTTTGGGACGTGTCCGGGTCACAAGCGACGACCACACAGGACGCTGGCGATCCGCGACTAGGTATCGCGGTTGTGGCGGCCGGTACTTCGGCGTCATATGTTGACGTTGAACTCAATGCGCCGAGGACTGTCGGGGATCAGACCATTGACTCCGGCGCTGGTGACGCGGCCGGGAATTCGGCGGCCATTCAGGCGATCATCGTCGAGCTTCGAGAAGCCGGCATTATCGCCCGGGCGTAAAAGGGGAGGGACTTGCATCCGGTCCCATGCGTGTGATGCGCGTGGGACCGGTTCCCCCATACCATAGGAGATTCGACATGGGCCGAAAAATTTCCGTTCCCCTTTATGTGATCGCGCTCGCGATTCTCGCCACGTTCACCGTTGCAGCTACCTCCGGAAAATGGACGTGCCGCCAAGACGCCGTGTTTGAGTACGCAGTAGAGATGTGGGGTGTGCTTGATGGGCGTGACGGGACAAGCGGATCAAACATTGTCATAGGTGCCGGGAATGCCACGGACCCGAACGGAATCGGCGGAAGCCTTGAGATTCGGTCAGGTAACGGCGGGGCCACCGGGTCTGATGGAGACATTTGGATTTACACGGAGAACACCGTTGGTGGCGGATCTATAACCGTCGAGGTCTCGGAGGCTGGCGCTAGTCAAGGCGACATGGTTTTCAAAAACTACGCGAATGCAGGCGACGGGTCGGGGCATTTTTATTTTATCCACGAAGGATCAAACGTCATTGACATGTACTGTTCCGGTGTGTCCATGGAGGAGCGGCACATTGATTTCAAGGCCGATATTGACCTTGGTACCACGCACACCATTTCGAACGGGACTTTTTCGGGGACACACACAGGCAACGGAACCGGACTGACAAACATTGCTGACACAGTATCAAGGCATATTGTCACGCCTACGAATGGCGCAATATTCTGGTTCGAGAATTGCCAGGATTCATTTGAGCTGGTAAGGACCGTTACACTTGCAGAATCCGGTACAGTGTACGGGTGCATCGTCGAAACTGGCACCAACGGACCATGGAACACGTGGACTACAAACATGGCCGGGGTGAAAGCCGACAACGATGGAGAAGTCAACTCCACATGGAACGATTCAAGCGTCGCACTTTATTCTTGGCTGGGATTCAAGATTACAAATGTGTCAGCGGCCGGGCAGATGGTCGTAACTGTTCACCGCGTACTGAGATAAGGAAGGGAAGTTATGAAGAAAATTCTGCTCATCCTGTGCGGCGCTCTTGTCGCTTTGTCTGTTATGTGCCACACATGCCGCGCCGACTGGTGGCCATCGTTTGAAACGAATTTCACGGCGCGGAATTGGACGTGGTGGAATACTAACCTACCGGCTCGCATGTATTACATCGAGTCTTTGTATTGCAGTCATGACTTCGAGGTGACCACGAACAACATCACGCTTTATCGGACAAATGAAGACAGCGACTTCTATTTGATCGGCGTTGCAGGCGCAGCGAACTTGCAGCATGTGCTTTTTACGCCGGACGGCAACGGGGCAATTGCGGTCCCGTATGGGCAGGGCTTGACGATAGTCCAGACAGACACCACGAACAAGGTCAATGTGCTCATTGATTTCGACAGTCCAAAATAAAGGGGTGAGACATGATCAAGAGAGCAATCGCTATCTATGGCGCGTTGTGCCTTGTGTGCGCGGCGAGCTTTGCAGATGTTCGGGTCAATGGCCGGACGAGTACCGACATACGCATACAGGGCGTGCAGGACACAGTCACGGACGTTGATACGCGACTGGGTGTCACCTCCAATTATTTGGACGTTGTTGCGGCAGTTGCCGGAGTTGCGACCAATGACATTTTCGCCTTGCAAGGTGATGTGTCTTCGATTTCCAACACGATTGACCAGGCGACGAATGACCTTGCCGGATTGGATGCGCGTTTCGTGGCGGCGTCAGGCACACTGTCGCAGGCAACAGGCGACCTTGCAAACGTGACGGCTGACTTAGCTGGCGTGTCTAATTCTGCCGCGTGGATTGATGTCAATAATGACTGGCAATCCGGCACCACGAATGACGGCACGAATGCGGTCTGGTACTTCGCAAATCCGACAGAAGAACAGAACCCTGCAACAAAGGACTACGTAGACTCAGGAGACGCAGCCGCCAATATCCTCTATTATTTTCGTGGTGATGTTTCAAGTCCGGCTGGTGCTGGCTATTTGATGATGACAAACGCTTCAAGCGTTTCGTATCCATACACCAACACTGTTGCTAGTCCGGTCACAAACGGGCAGATATTGCTTGCCTTTTCAACGCCAGTCGGAGCGGTTGTGGATCTTCGGGAAGGCAAAGAGATCAATGTGCATGGACACGCGAGACGTACAGGCAACGTCGCAAGCGGTCTGTCTGCGCAGTCGCAGTTGTACGTAACCGAGGCAGACGGAACTGAAACGAATTTCATTGATTCGGGGTCACTGGGCGTAATGGAAAGGACAGATACGATACTTGATTGTCATATCATGATCGGCAGGGATATCGCATTTCCGACCGGGTCTTATTTTACTGTTAAAATTGTCGCGACAAATGTCGTAGGGAATACAGGCTTCGAGTGTTTCACGGGCGGCAACACAGGGTCAAAGGTTGAAGTACCGCTTTCACAAAGCGATTCCCTCAGCATCTATGGCGGGACAATGCGCGGGGACATTGATATGGACCAGCACGATGTGACCGACATAGCCAGTCTGTCTGCATCAAATGCAATTCTTGGACCGCTGACGTACCCAACAAGTGATGGCGCGTCGAATCAAATTGTGTGCACAGACGGTGCCGGAAATTTGTCATTCTGCAACATGTCGGCTTCTGTTGACATTTCGAAGAGTTACATCCGCCACATGGGCATTGCGTCCGACGCCACGAATCCTAGAACAAACGTCATTTTCAGAGCAGGTTCGGAGGGGTACGCGGGGGCTGGTTGCACAAATTACTGGCGCATTGCCAACGATACCACGCAGGCCGTCGATAACATGGCCGTTACGAGCTACTACACGTGTGCGTACATTTCCGAGAATAGCACATGGCCGACTCCAACGATCTATTTCACGCAAACCACGAACGCATTCAACACGACTAACTCGTGTTGGGCGTCGTCGACAAACTACAATGACCGATATTTCGGGTTTGTTTACACCGACACAACCAATGTGATTTATGGGGCGACCAACGGACAGACTACAGAGGCGTGGTATTTACAGGATAGAACAAAGTATCTACTTACGAGCCGAAACAACCGTCGGTTGAGGCTGATCGCTTCAGGTGTTTCTGATGATACATGGAACGCTCCTACCGTCGAACCGGCTACCCTGTTTCCTGTGTCTGTAAAGGATATCTTGCTGCACACATATGGATTACACGCTGCCAATCAAGTGTATTACAGAGTTGGCACGTATGAAGCTGTTGTCGATGGGGGAAGCAATGCAAATGATGTTAATTTTCAGATACTTGTATATGGCTTCAATAGAGCCGTTCACAACGGATGGTTTACGTTGGGTACAAGTGGCAAGATTCTATTCATCGAGGAAAATGATGATAATGATGCATTCGAGATAACTGTCCATGGTTGGCAGGATGGGGGCACGCAATGACAAAACTCACGACAATCGCAGTGTTGATTATGGCATGCAGTATGTGTCTCGCAGGCGAAACAAATTACTACGCCAGAATGGATTTGCAGACAAACGGCCAAACCATGTACGGACCTGTTGCCGTTCAGGATCTGAACCCTACGACAAACAGCATACTTGTGCAGGTCTCTGCGGAAGAATGCGCGGCGCGTGATTGGGAAGCGATAACCACGGAGCGATTCACGAACGCGCTTGAGATTGCCATGCAAGACGGCTCAGACTTTTCAAAGTGGCAACCAAAGGCCAAGGCGTCCGCGAAAGTTACGATGGATCATGTTGAGACTATACGCGCACAGATCCTTGCTCTATTTGATAGTGTTGCAGCGGTAAGCAACACGCTTGAATCTGCCGGATATACCCGAGCCGATCTGCTGCCGATATCTGCCGCAGAATACAAGCAGGAGATACGGGACAACATGTGATGACTGAACGGAAAGGGTGATGGATATGGGCGATAGTATTGAAATGATGGTTGGACGGATTGAGTCGGATGTCGGACATATTCGCGAAGAGCACGGCAAGCAGCTATCTGAATTGTTTACGCAGACACGAACAAACGGTGTTAGAGCTTGGGTGTGCTAGCAGGGTGGATACTGGATTGAAGGGGATGAGTGATGACAACAGCGAGGGAAGAGTCTGACAGGGCGGTTGCTGCACAGGCTAACGTATGCGCGGAGAAGTTTAAGGGGTTTGACGAGATGAAGGGAAGCTTCGACCAGATGCGTCAAGCCTTTTCCGAGCAGACAAGAACCTTTGCAACCACTGCCGCGCGCCAGACTCTTTTGATTGACCGGATTGACAAGAGCATATTTGGCGACGGTGATCATCCAGGGCTTGCCGGTGACGTGATCGTGTTGAAAGAGCGGCAAAGGCGAGCCGGAGCGATTGCCGGGGTCGCATGCGGATTGGCCGTGATGATTATGAGCGGGTGTGTGGTTGCTATGATTGCATGGTTGTTGGGGAAAATCTGATGTACTTTGCGAATCCAGAAGGATACGTGCTCAAAAAGATCAGGAACGAAAGACGGCTGTTCTTTCCTGATAAGGCTATCTATAGATTCACTCTCGACCAAGGATCCCCGTTGACCTTTTGCGCGAACAGCGGCGCGGACTATCAACCGAACCGTCAATATGAGACGGACATGGGAAGCATCCCGCTTTTTCTGCAATGGCGAATACAGAAGGACCGATTCCTGTTGTCTTTTCTTTTCCATGACAGCGCATGGACGCATGGCGGGATGTGGGTCAGAAACAAATACTCCGAAGAGTTTCGCTTCGTCGATATGTCGCGGTGGCAATCAAACATGCTGCTTTCGTCTATGGTGCGATGCGAGGGGGCCACACGGAGGGAACTTGGATATATCATGGCCGGTGTGTCTATCGGCGCGGCATGGAAGGGACTGCACAGCGAACCATTTCCGAAAGGGCGCGCAAGTGAATAAGGCGGCGCTTATAGTTCAGATGCGATCAATGGTGGCAGAGAACCCTATTGAAGTGACGTTCACGGAAAACAGCGTTTCCCAGACGAACGATTGCGGCGTTGCCAACGTGGATGTTTCGGCGTTGCAGCTTACGACCGGGGAACAGGCTTCTTATCGCCGAAGCATTTGGACTTTCCCGGATGACTGGACGACAGTATCGGTCCCTGCAAAACGGGATTGCGTGACAATCGGGTCAACCATCTACAGGGTGCTCAAACACAAAGACTATTACATGGACACTGTCAGGCGCCTTGATCTCGGCGACCAGTACGAAAGCGGAGGCCGATAAATGCCAGCGGTCGGGTCGAATAGCGTGTGTAGGATGGACTTAAAGTTCCGAGAGTTCTCTGAGAAGCTTAGGAAATCTTCCAGCGCCATGGGTAGAGAAGGAACGACATATGTTCAATCGCAATCTCGCAGACTGGTGAAAAAGTGGGCACATCTTGCGCCTATGAAAACAGGACGGCTGCGCGCAGGATTCTGGCCGGTTGCCGTATCCTTGCAGATGACAAACATCTATACACGATATCCGAACCGTGGAGAGGGTTACGGGATAAACAAGTCTCAGGACAAGCGCAATCCAGCCGTGTATATGGGTAATACCGTCCCGTATGTGGCTTATGCCGGTCGTCACGGTACATCTTGGTGGTATGCCGGAATCAATGCAATCATGGCAAGGATGGAAAAGGACGTTGAAAATCACGTCCGCAAAGCATGGGATGCAGGACTATGAGCGGCGGGAGTGGACTTCTTGACATTGAGCGGCGCGCAGAGTTGGCCTTTCTCGAACGGCTGCGAGGCTTTGACGAGTTGCTTGACATTGTCGGGGCGGCCAACGCAAACACGGCAATTGTGCAATGGAAGGACGCCTCCAATGAAGCGCAATATCCAAGCGCCTACGTCCAGGCGTACAACATGGCCGAGTATGGCGCTAATACCGGGTGTTATCTTGGCGGCGTGCGTCTCGGTGGGGTGACCTATATTGACGATGATGTTGACAAGGCCGTGTGTCGGCAATTCCTTGGCGCGTTTCGGTCATTCGCCCAACAGATTGACCTTGTGTCGCTTCTGAACGGCACGACAAGCGCGCAGACTGTCGGGTCTTACATTTGGTTTTACGCATGTGAGTTGGATATCCACGGGACCGGCGGAAATGAGCCATACATCATGGATCCACAAGAGGGCGAAATTGGCAGATTCATGCGTGCGAATCAGGCGATTTTTGAATTGACGGTTGTGTGTATGCCGTCAAGACCATAACCACAAAAGAAGCGGAAAGGGGGTGAGAAATTGAGTACAAGAATTGGAGACTCCAACCTAGTCTTTGGGTGCACAAATGAGACGTGGGGGTACGTCCAAATGACGAAGCGGGACAAGAATCCGAGTCTTGCCGAGGCGGAAGGTGGCGACGGCGAAGTTGTGGCCGGCGAATTCTTCAACGCCAAGCAAGCGGTATCCGGTGAATACCTTTACCGTGCCGTGACTGGCGATCCGGATGAGGTTGTCGGGACTAACACCACGATCACGTTGACTGACTCTGGATTGACTGTCTATATCAAGAGCACGTCGACGGTGTGGCAAAAAGGACAATGGAGAAAGGTCACTTTCGAGGGCACGTACTATCCCAACCTAGGAAGTTGATGAAGGACATAGGCGGACTCTGACAAATGGGGAAATGACAAATGAAGGAATCAGATCAGAATATTGAGACATTCGGGACCACCGACTTGGGGCTTGCTGTGTTTCTTTATTGGAGCGGATGCAAGGAAGCGGATCCGCCATTCGATACCGTTTATGGCAGAAAGAAAATGGATCTTGAATTCCGGTTCAGGGATGTTGACACGGACTTGATTCAGTCATATAGGCGGGATGAACACGGGTTCCAGAGGTACAATGCGATTCGGCGGACGTTTTTGCAAATAGTTCACACTGAAATTGGAGACGGAAATACACCATGAAAGAAACCATTACAGAACCACTGCTTGAACTCGCAAACGGGACACCAGCGGGCGAAGAATTTCAAGTGCCACCATTAAGCATGCGGTCATTGTTACTGTTGGAGAAGATCAACAGTCCGTTCACGGCACAGCCTGAACCGGAATTGAACCCGGTAACCGGTGAACCGGTCATGTTGCCACCGCAACAGAGTATTGACCCAGTGACTGGCGAGCCTGAATTTGACCAGGAAGGCAACCCGGTCATGGCGCCGGCAGAAATGAAAATGCGGCAACGGCCGGCCACTCTGACGGACATTGTACAAGCGTTCTACGTGCTGACCGAGCAGGGTGATCCGATGATAATGCAGATCATTTGTGACCCAGAGAGATTTGAAAACGAGATCATGCATGGATTTGCGCCGAAATTGACGCCGCAAACTATCCAGAAAATCGGCGCTGAAATCAATCGGCGCATGATGGAAATGAATGATGCAGTAGCAGACAGTGGGGCGACCGGACGGGAAAAAAAAGTGACTGGGCCTATGCCTATCTGACTATGTTGTTGACGGCCACAGGCGGCGGTCCAGGTGCAATAAGAGAGTGGCTATGTTTTCCGCTGGTGATCATCATCCGAATGATCACGGCTCGAAAGCGCGAAGAGGAAGGTAAGCCGGGCCATTTGCCGAGCATAGGCGAGAAAGGTCCGACGGCTACGGATGAGGCTATCATGGCACTTGCCGAAAAGCAGATGAAACGAAGGGGAATAAATTGTGGCGCTGGCGCTTGAAGCTGTTGTGGCGTTAAATCATGCTCAGTTTGGGCAAGGTTTGTCGACGATGGGTGCGCTGACGGCGAACGTGGCCGGGGCTATGGCGTATGCCTTCGGCGGCGTTGCCGGCGAGATAATGACCATGACGCGCGCCTTCGGGCCGATGGGGACGGCGATTGCCACGCTTAAGCAGGCGGTTACAGTCGGAGAAGCCTTTGAATTCTCGATGGCCAACGTCGCTACCGTGACAAACCTGTCAGCGGATGCACTTGTCGAAGTCAGCCAAAAGGCCAGGGATTTCGCTTCAGAAACATCGTTTACAGCGACCGAGGCGGCAGAGGCTTTGTATGCGTTGGGGTCGGCAGGCTTCGGGACTGCAGAGCAGCTAAATGACATGCTTTCGCCTGCATTGATGCTGGCAGGGGCGACACAAGCGGAAGCGAGCATTACGACTGAGACCCTTACAACTGCTCTTAATGCATTCCGACTGGAAACGGAAGACTCCACGAATGTGGTAAACCTGTTTGCCGGGGCGATAGCAAACAGTCCGGCTAACATGGAAAGACTGTCAGAAGCGATGGCCCAGGCGGCGCCAGTCGCGGCCGGCTTCAAGGTGTCTTTGGAAGACACGGTCGAGTCAATCGCGGCATTTCATCGGGTCGGTATTATGGGATCAGCGGCCGGAACAGCATTCCGGCAGGCCATGACCAAGCTTGTGCAAGAAATGGGAAATGCGGATAGTGTGCTAGGCAAGGCATTACAAGGATGGACGCCTAGCATTGAAGGGTTGACCGGCGCGATTGCCCGAATGGAAAAAGCGGGCATCACGGGTGCTCAGGCAATGGAAGAGCTTGACATACGGGGCGGGAAAGCCGTCGCTGCACAATTGGCCCTTGGATCTGACGCCATACAAGAGCTTGGTGACCAGATTGTCAAGACAGGCGACGTGTCTGCCATGTACGCCAAGCAAATGGATACCGTCCATAGTCAGTGGAAGGTGTTTGTGTCGATGATGCAGGAAATAGGCCTAAAGATTTGGGATCAAATCAGCGACAAAGTCATGGCCACGGTCGAGGTCTTGAAGTCTATGGCCGGTTGGGTTGATTCGCTTGTGTCTGCATTCGCGACAGGCGAGGGGTTTGAGTTCATAGCAGAAGAATTCGGAAAGCTTTTCGACAAGCTGGCGGAGGTGACGTCCGGAACAGTATTATATGACGCACTGAAAAAAATACTTTCTGGTGTTGCGACAGGCCTCGCAAATCTTCTTGAAAGTGATTTTCTTGACACTGTGCTCACTGGTCTTGGAAAGATGGTCGTGTCCATTTTGAGGGCCGTAACGCAGGCGGTGGCTGGACTGATCGGGTCTATGACCGCTGAAACAGGAAACATAAACAGCGCCTTGATTTCGCTGTTGAAAGGGCTGCAGACTTCTTTGAATGCTCTTCTTGACGGAATCCTCACCGGTCTATTTGGGACAAGCAAATGGGCCGAGCATATTTATCGCTGGTATTTGGGTATCAAGCTAGCTATTCTGGAAAATTCAGGTGTTATCATCGGGGCGATTTCCGATGTGCTCATTGCTGCGATCAAGAAAGTCACCGACGGCGTCGGAGGTCTTGCCGAAAAGCTAGGACTTGACAAGCTAGCCGATAATATCAAGGAAAGCGGAGAAGGCATGGCGAAGTCTTTGTCCGACAATTTCGGCGATGCATTTCGCGGGCCAATAGAGCAGACAAAATCCCTAATTGAAGGCGTCAACAAAAGCATTGCCGATGGTGAAAAGGCTGCAAGTTCTCAATCAAAAGTTTTTTCTGTCCAGTTTCCGGATGCTCTAAAGACTTTCGGGAAGTCACTCGTGGACGCGGCAGACGACAGCAAGAAGGGCTTCGGCACAATCACTGACGCTGCTGGCAACGTAATTGCATCACTGTCAGACATTAACAAAGGCTTCGGCACAATCACTGACGCTGCTGGCAACGTAATTGCTAGCGTTGGCGAAACACCTTTGACCGGAATGGGCGCGGAAGATTCGCTTTCGGCTGTGCTGCCGGACGTAGAAGAGCTTTCTGCAGGAACCTTTGACCAGAACTTGACGAGCATAGCCGAGTCCTTGGCTATACTGGCCAAGGCTGAAGGCGTATTGTGGGCAGCGGGATGACGTACATAACGCAACAATTCGGCGGCTTCAACGACAAGACCTTGATGGCCGTGGACTACGAGGAATCGGTCGAGTCGGGGCTTGCCGATGTCCGGAGAAAGTACAAGGCCGACGAGTCCGGTTGGATGCGCGAGTATGAGGTCCACTTGGTAATACTCTACTGGAAGCGGGACCAAGTGAGCGTTCTCGCGGCTGTCCCTACACAGCCGAGCAGCTTGACAACAACGGCCGGAAAAAATTCCGACGGCACGGCAGCGACACGCCTTGCGTGGGGTGCCGGCTATACGCTAAGTGATATCAGCACAAGCGCCGTCAAGGGCTCGCCGAGCATATGCAAATCAACGTGTATATACACAAAGAGCGTTTCCGAGGCCCAGGACTCATATCCGGACAATTTGACAATCACATGTTCAAGCGGCGTGTATTCCGTTGTCTGGCAAGGTGAGACATTTTTTGAATGGGACAACGGTACCGGATCATGTGGCACGGACGGCGTCGAATTTGTCAAGATGCCGCAACGCAAAAAGCTTTACCGTGTGACCAGGGAGGTGAACGGCAAACAATACCAGAAGACAGAAAACCGCTTCTACGCTGTTCTTGAAATCCGGGTGGATGGAGTGACCATAAGTGAACACGAGGTACTGTTGAAGACAAGCGGCCAGTCCGATGACGAAAGCGTTGTCAATGAGACCATCGGAGAGGAACTTGTTTCGACCGTCGACCAGGGGACAGACTACGCGGCCGAGCTAACATGGTATTCTGATGGGGACATTTGCCGGTTGATTTGGTGTGACGAAATCATACTCGACATGGAAATTTTGTGATGAGAGAAGCGGCGCACGATTGGAAAAAGCTTGTCAAAGAACTTGTGGCCCCTGCGCGCCTTCGGAAATCTCAGCATGACGATATCCGTGAAGCTATCGAAGAGATTCAAGAGAACGCGGTCACGTCCGCCAGGTGTTCAGACGATTTCCTTGATGTCGAGGTGAAAGAAGGGCAGATCATCCTTTCCCGAGGAGATTCAAAAGAGGCCGTGGAAGCGGAAGCTGAAACGTCCGGCGGTGTACCGATATACAACGGATATGGTGCGACGATCCCAGCATATGCGGCAATGGAAATCACAAGCGAAAGCGGCGGAATCTATACTGTGACAAGACCGACAGCCGATGACATTCAGTCGTGTTTCGTACTGTTTAACGGCGCCGAGGCGTTGGGTGTTGGGAGTGAAGACGGATACGGGATAGGATTTTCAGCATTCAGCGATATCGTCGAGGCAAGGCTTGACGGGAATCCGGCTGTTGGTGACGAGATAGGCACGGTGGCTGACTCGTTTGACCTAGCGACCGGACAGAGCGGATTTGGCGTACTGGATACCACCACGGGGGGGGCTCGGGTTTTGGTGCTCCCTTTTCTGGGTAGGGTTTCAGAGTATGGATACGCCTATGCCGGCGGGTACAATGCTGGCGAGCTTTCCAGCTACCAATACGACACGGGCCTTGATGTATGGTCTGATATGACAGATCACCCAACGCCACCCAGGCGAGACTCCTATGGATTTGCCTCTAGCGGTACCGGTTACATGGCTGGCGGATACACTAAGGGATTTATTGGACCGCAGACGATAGGGGACCTTGACTCGTATTCTGCCGTTGATGACTCTTGGGATTCGCTGACTGACATGCTGAGCGTTGACCATGGCGGACAAGGTGCCTGGGTGCTCGGCATGGGGTATGCGTTTGCCGGTACACAGGACGGCGACAGATGCGACGCTTACGATCCGGACCTTGACTCTTGGTCAAACATGACCGATATCCCGGCGCCACTTCGGCGCGTGCCGGCTGCATGCGATCTTGGCGACTATGGGTTAGTTTTCGGCGGATCGTATGTTTCTGGGTCTCTCATCTATCTCAAAGACGTGGACGCTTACGATCCGGACTTTGACTCATGGGACGAGCGCACAGACATGCCGGATCCGGCCAGGCAATACGCGCGAGCGGTTAGTCTTGACGGAAAGGCATACTTGACAGGCGGTGAGGATGCCGGCGTGGATCCTGCCATTGACGATTGTGACGAGTACGACCCGGACCTTGACTCGTGGGATATCAAAACAGACATGCCGGCCGGACGGTACTCACATGTCATGTTTGCGTCAAGCCTTGAGGTCTTCGCTGCTGGCGGATATACCGGAACAGCACACGACGAACTCTATTCGTTCGATCCGGATAGTGACTCTTGGGACAACAAGGAGGACATGCCCGCGGCGCAATATGCACAAGCAGGCGCAACACTGGAACTGTAGAAAGGTAATCATGAAACAGAGACTCGCCCAATTGATAGATGATCATATTGGCGGAAACTCTCCGTTCAAGGATGAGGTCAATACGCTGAAAGCTTCTCCGGAGCCATTCGGAAGATTCATCAAGGCGAGGCATTCGGCTGTGCGACAGTACAGAAATCTTCGGGACCTCTATTTGCATCTTGAGTATTGCCAGATAGAGCAGGCAGAACTTGAAGCGCAGACATTGGACGGATTCGAGGCGAAGAAACGCGACGTGCGAGTGAAGCAGAAAGAGGCACAGATCCAGGACGTTAGCAAGGCAATCGCGGCGTGTGAAATGAGGCTAGCTGTATTCCTGGACCAATGCGATGAGTTCGAAAAGGCATTGCCGCGGGGTGCTCTTGACAACACATATGACGCTGAACGCCGGGCAAAGCTTGCGCAGAAGAGCGGCCGTACTGTGCGGATTCTGAAGGCGATCGGACTTGACGGAAAGCAGGAAGCGAAACCCAGGAAAGTGTCTGTTGACTCTGATAAAATAAGAACCGCCATTCAGAACATTCTGGAAGAGAAAGCGGCAAAGAGAAAAAGCAAGAAATAATTGTTGACTATAATCGAGAATCGGCGTACATTATGAACCGTTGAAGGATAACGACCAAAAACCGAGGTGAGCGAATGAAAATCTTTATCAATTCTTGCCACGCCGCTCTGGAGTACGACCAAGCCAAAATGCTGACCGAAATGGGGCACGAGGTATCAGGCCTTTTCGATGTCGGAAGCCTCCAGCGGCCAAAGATTCCGGGTATAACCGACGTTGACCTGCCAGGAGCCATACATGACGCCAACAAGACCCACGCGATACGTCTAGAGGACGTCGGTGCCCCGGATGTCGTAATTGTACACCAGAACGCAGAATTTCCCGAGCGTGTCAAGGCATGGGCGAAACAGGGCGTGCCGGTCATATCGGTCATTTTCGGCCAGGGCAGTCTTGACCAGCATCAAAAGCTTGCGCTTGTGGCCAGAGCCTATCGAAACGTTTGGATTGTCCCCTATGCCATAAAGGAATTCCGCGTCTATCACAGCTTCCATGTTTCCCCGGACCGTCTTCGGATGATTCGATTCGGGAAACCGTTGTCAGACTTCGACCCCGGCAAATGGGAAGGCACTGAACCGCATATCTTGGTACCGTGCAATAGCATACACAAGCGTGGCGGCGGGTGTAATTGGGACAAGATTCATATGCTATTGGGGGCAGGCTTCCCGTTGCGCATATCCGGTAAGGACACCGAGGAAATCGGCGGACTCGGCGAACTGACCTTTGACGGCTATAGAGAAGAATTACGCAAGGCGTATGCATACCTGCATGTCGGCACGATCCCGGCGCCGTACACTCTAACGCTTGTAGAGGCAGCATGCACTGGGACCCCGGTCTTGTGTTTCGACAACGGGCATGGGCTAGCTGGCGAGGAATTCGGGTTTCAGATGTCCAAGCACGCGGAAGACATGGCCGGCATGATCAGGCGGGTGTTGACTGATGACGATGTCCGGCAAGGGATGCACTCCCATAGTCACACGCTGGCAATGTCGACATTCTCGGGTGAGGCCATGACGGCAGAATGGTCAAGCTTGTTGGCGGATATCGCTGAATTCAAGGTCCGGGTCGCATCATGATTCAGACCGACCCAGACGGCTACAGTACCCACCAGGTGCCCTTGATATCAGCGGTTCATCAGACTTTGGGATCCGTCATAGAGCTTGGGATGGGCCACTATTCAACGCCGTTGCTTCATGAACTTTGCGCGATCAGATTCCTTCTTTCCGTTGACTGTTCCCTTGAGTACGCGGAACAGTTCAAATATCTCCGCACGTCCAAGCATTGGCTGATGAAAATCAAGTACGGCGAGTGGGACAAGGTCTGGCCGGAATGGGAACGGCAAAGCGCGACATGGTACTTCGAATCAGTGATCAGCACAAAGCTTTCCGTTGTGTTTATTGATCATGCCGACCAGCCTAACCGGGTGGAGAACGTCAAGTTCTTTGCCGACAAAGCCGAGTTCATAGTTGTGCATGATTCCAATGTCCGGGACGAGAACGGTGTATCCTCATACGGGTATGACGGAGTTTTCGAGACGTTCAAATACCGTTACGAGTATTGCCCTAACGTCTTGCATACCACAGTGTTAAGCAATTTCCGTGAGTTCAAACTGTGCGCGCCGATTGGCAATAAGGTCAGGTGACAACAAAGAAACGAGGTGAGCAGATGGTATCCGGAACGCCGACGCAAAGAATCATGGCACTTGACCCAGGCTTGAAGCTTGGGCGGCATTTGCGGTTTGACTGGTTCGACCTGACCGACGTTGACAGAATTGATTTCCCGGAAGGTGTCGAGTCCGCCACCGGCGAATTGCTGTACGCTCTTGTGTCGATTGCCAGGCCTCGGACTATCCTCGAAACCGGGACACGCATGGGAATTGCCAGCCGTTACCTGGCTTTGGCATTGGGCGACCATGTCGAAGACGGGCTATTGATCACGATTGAGCGTTGCGGTTACTGTTTCCCCATTGCGGCTCAGAAATTCCGAGAACAGGGCTTTGACGATATCATTTGGGCCAAGCAAGGCGATTCCAGGTCTTTCGATCCGACCGAGGCATTCCCGGACGGTCAAACCAAGATTGACATGCTGTACCTGGACAGCGAACCGCAATATAGGTATGAGGAGTTTCAGCGATACCTGGAATATCTGTCAGAAGGCGCCTTGATCGTCATACATGACATGGTGTCCCTGCATTGCCGGCAGTTCCATGGGGTCCCCGAATGGCTGCAACCCATGATTGAGTCACGCGAGGTGTCGGCATTGAGCTTTCCGACTGACAGCGGTTTGACGGTCATGCAGTACAGACGAAAGGACTGGGAGAAATGAGGATCGAAGGCAACGCTCTTTACTGGTCTTCGGCAGCCGGTACCGTGCAGGGTGATGTTGTCCAGGAGGGTTGCCCGTGAGAAACATGAGTTTTGCAATGACGACCGAGCAAGTCCGCCAGCAGACCAAAACGGTGACACGCCGGTTTGGGTGGTGGTTTCTGAAACCCGGCGACGTGGTGCAACCCGTCGTCAAGGGGATGGGACTCAAGAAGGGGGAGAAGGTCGAGAAGATCGGCCCGCCGATTCGGATTGTCAGTACGCGCACCGAGGCGTTGCGCGACATGACGGATGAGGACTGCGTGCGCGAGGGGTTTCCCGAAATGGACCGGATAGCGTTCATCAACATGCTTTGCCTGCATTATCTCATCGTGAGGCCGTGTACCTACGTCAATCGCATCGAGTTTGAGTATCTGGACAACGATCAAGCTGAGGCGCGGCTTTAGCCGTCGCCTCCGGCGCCTGGTTGGGCACACTCCCCGCCGGGCGCAGGAAGGAACGACGATATGGGGATGGCTATCAGTTGCCACTGTGAAGAACGCGGTAAACCCGTTGTACAGCGAAAATGGGGAGTAGCGCAGCGCCGGTGTAATCATTCTGCGTTCAACGGATACCGATGGACCCCGTCCGATTACTCCTCCGTGGTTTGCTTGGCATGCGGCGGACACGGACGCACGAAGGCCAACTATACCACTGCATTGCCGGATGTTGAGCCGTGTGCGATTTCTGAGGCACACCCCGCCGGGTGGCGTGTCGTGCCCAACGAACAAGTTGAAGCGCGGCTGTAAGCCGTCGCTTCCAACGCCTGGTTGGGCTCCGGCCTGATCGGGCAGAAAAGGACAAGATGAGCAAATACTACGGCATCGAGATTGAGCGAGACGGAACGCTGGAAGGCGCAGCAAACGAAGTGATAAAGGGCCTGCACGGCAAGCTGCACAACGAACACAAGGAGCGCAGTCGCGCCGAGTTCTGGCGTTGCCAACGGCAGATGGCGATGGCCGTGTTGGCGCGGATTGAGGCGGAACAGGTCCGCCTGGGAAACGATCCGGCGGCATGTTTCGAGGACGCGGCTGGAGCGAGTCCGGACTGGGCCAAGGACGTTGATTTGCCTAGCACACCGCATGATGAGCCCAACGCCAGAAATCAGGGGCAGACGCCCCAAGGAGGAAAGCCATGAATGAACCAACCACGCCGAGTGGGGCGGCTGTACCCTGCATTTCATTGTTGGCCGATCTTCGTTCCCGCCTATGGGCGCGGTGCGAAAACGCCTACTGCGATATGATTAGCGTGGCCCGCCTTGATGAATCTCTCGGATGGGAAATCAAGGTCGAGCGTGGAGAGTTCGGGCGCAAGGAACTTGACTCGCACGCCAAGATGGGCGAACTGCTTGGGCGGCATCGTGCGCTTGCCGAAGCGTGCCGCGAGATTGACGAGATTCTGACGGCCAACTAGTTACTATATAGACAATGACAACCACAAACGACAGGAAGGTTGACATGATCGAGGAAAAGCTTGCGCTTGGGGAGTTCACGTGCGGATGGTCAGGGGTGAAGATTCGGGCATTCTACCGGGAGAGGTCCAACGACAAGGATTGCTTGGCCGCATGTATCGTTGCAGATGAGTACCGGTTCCGTCGGTTGCTTGGCCCGGTAGACTATGATATGGCCAGAAGCGGCGTTGCCGTGGATCTTGGCGCCCACATTGGTGGGGCCACGCTGGCCTTGATTTCCGCCGGATTCTACGTCCGAGCGGTCGAGATCCTACCGGAAAACGCCGCGATACTGCGCAAGAATCTTGAATTGAATGGATGGGAAAACCGGTGCCAGGTGTTCGATGGGGCTATATGGTCGAAGGACGGCGACAGTGTCCGCATATGGCAGACAGAGGCGGAGAGCGCAAGCGGCCGGATGCACAGGCACATGAGTCAAGCAATGGATCCCGGAGACACTCGCGCGGTCCCCCGGGGAGAGCGCACGGCCAGAACGGTCAGCCTTGACACCGTGTTGAGGAACTTCGCCACGTGCCGCATACTGAAGTCCGACTGTGAGGGCGGAGAATACCCTGCTTTCTCGGCATGCACAAAGCTGACCTGCCTTGAACGTGTCGTGATGGAATACCACAAGGGAAACCGCGAGGAACTTGTTTCCAGGTTTCCTGGATACTCTGATGTGACTGAAACACTCGGGTTCAAGACCTCGGAATACGTGGCCTTGACACAGGAAGGAATAACGATAAATGAGTGAAGAGAAGCCAAAGCAAACCGGCACGGTGAGAATCAATGACGAAATCAAGCGGGAAAAGCGGTTTGTTGCAGTCATGGCACACCCGCGATCAGGGACCGGGTACATGTCAAGGTTATTTCATGCATTCGGTCTTGATGTTCGGCATGAGACGGAAATGGGGGCGGACGGCATAAGTTCTTTTCTCATCGGCGCTTCGGAGAATCCTCGATGGGGACCGGACCCATGGAAGTACGATTTTAAAAACAGGATTCACGTTGTTCGGGACCCCGTCAAAGTGGTGTCTAGCGTGTTGGCATGCGTGACCGAAGGGGTGCAAGAGTACATGGCCAGGGAGGCCGGCATTGACGCTGAACTATGTGCGCCTGAACGGGCCGTGCGGGTATATCTGAAATGGCACGAGCGTATATTGTGCCGCAAGCCAAATATGCGGGTGAAGGTCGAGGACTCAATTGCACACTTGACCGAATGGCTACAGACAGAGCCGGATCCCGACAAGCTTCCGCCTACTGATTTTAATAACCGGTCATACCAGTTGGGCGGCCGTGAGGCTCCCCCAGACTTCGAGTGGTCATGGTGGGGACAGAACGTCCCGCTTGAGGTCTTCTACCAGTTCCAGGCGCTTGCCCTTGAGTACGGCTACGATGTACCCGGTGTCGTGAGGTGTCCAGATGTCAGGTCCGTTTGATTTCATCGGCAATTATTTCCGCCGGGTATTCGCCAGGGATCCAGAGGCGGCTATTGAGATGACCCGGCTAAACGGCATCGGGCAGGCGGCGCCGCGTCGCGTGATATTGACAGAGAACAACAGACAGAAAAAGCGCGTGCTGGCGAAACTGCGAAAGGCTGGCCTGTGATGGTATGGCAAAACCTATTCTTTTGCCGGCACAAGGCTGATTTGAGCCGGTTTTTGAAGCGACCGGCCGACAAAAAGGATGAGGCCAAGTCTGAAATGTTCCACGTGGAACATGTTGCGAAAAGCGACAACGAAGAGGAAAAGAAAGAGGA
>Ga0180433_10004171_pt1 | contig 20502 bp, 24 predicted proteins | sample SS_ome_8_FD_132980 | JGI IMG/M metagenome (GOLD analysis project Ga0180433, IMG submission 132980) | Hypersaline lake sediment archaeal communities from the Salton Sea, California, USA - SS_1_D_1 metaG | ecosystem: Environmental > Aquatic > Non-marine Saline and Alkaline > Hypersaline >... | reverse complement strand
TCGATAGCAAAAGTCTCCAGTTCGAGCTTCCATGACTCGTCACCACAAACTCGACGATACTCCTCCTCTGTAACCTCAAAACAGAAGCATTCGCCGTCACCAGATGGTTTGCCTTTGATTATCATGTCATTCCTTTCTAAGCAGAGCCCACGAGAATCGAACTCGCACCGGGTATTTCACCGGAACAGATTAGCAGTCTGTCGCAACGAACCAATATTTGCCTAGGCTCTATCCGATCCATTTTGTTGAGAAGCCAATTTTCTGACTTCATTGATCAGAAAAGTTGTTTCCTCAACATGATGTTGTTCAAGTTGTTTGTATCGCTCTTCCCACGAAAGCGATTCGTCCATCTTATAACGTTTAACTTTGATCCAACTATAACCATTGTAATCAGTGGTCATAATTCACTTTCTAATTGGCCACTCTACAAAAGCGTACCAATCAACATTGATTTCTTTTCCTGTTTCAATTTCAATCGCATCCATATAAGGCACGCCTGACCAACTTTTCTTCTTTAGATAAGTTCGATCACCAATTTTGAATTGATCACCATAACCAACCATATTGAAGAAAACTGAATGCTTGTTTTGTTTGTACTGTGTTCTTCTGTGTTTTTTCCAAGACTTCGGCACATCGATCCAGTAATCATCCCATGCTTCAGGGAGATTAGTTGCGTTTCGTTTTGGTCGAATCTTGATTTTGTAATCGTCGATTTCTAAAAAATGTCTTTTGTCGTTTGCACGACGTTCCTGTGTGGTCTTCATGTGACGAAGACCATGATGAATGTAACGTTTTTGCACTGGTTTCTCCTTAAGGTTTTAGCCTTAAGTGAAACCATCCTCCAAATTGAACTTAATCATGTTGTTTTCTCCTTTTACGAACTGGGCTCTCCGCTTCTCAGTTGATAAATCATTGCCAGAAATGGACTGAATTCACCTTTTTCAAGAAGCTCTTGAGGCTTTCTTCCACTGAAAGATTCATTCGGCTTTTCAAGCCATTCTGGAATGGTTTGTTCATTAACAACTTCTGCAAGTTTATTTATGATTTCAGCTTCTCTTTCGAGAGGATGCCACCAAGTCTGGCAACCATAAACAACCTCGCCGTTTTCCAAAACAATCTTTGGATTGTCGTCTGATTTGATGACCTGTGCACCTTCAGGAATCATGTCTGGTGTAGGCTCTTGCTCTGCATTTGATATAGAGCGAAGACTGCCATCAGGCATGTGAATAAAATACACAGCTACATCTTCATCATAATCGCCAATTCCAAGACATTCACTTTGATCACCATTCCAAACTCGCACTTTCATGTCTTTCTCCTTGAAAAAAGTTGATGCTCGTCCTTGATACGAGTCAGATCGATGTTTTTTCACTGTTTCTGGAAGTTTTGATAGAACAAAACATGTTTATCAGGAGAATTACAAACACATGGCCACAATGCCATGAACGCTTTGGATTTAAAAAATGTATCTCGACACGATTCAGGTACGAGAATTACATCGATTTGTGACCCAATAACTGGTTTGTAATTTTCAACATCTTGTTCTGTTAATAAAATTGATTTCAATTTTTTCATAGCAGAGGGCACGGGGCTTGAACCCGCAACCCGTATTTCAGGGCACCTCGGTTCCAACGAGGCTGCTAACCAATTCGCTTACCCTCTGTAATAAAGAGGCTGGGCTGCTTCGTTTCCGACCTGACCCGGTAACCTCTCGTTCGGTCCACCCCGAAGGGACCACCTAGCGGAAGAGAAGGAAGTTGAATCCCCAAGGCATGTCACCATGCTCGCCCGCTTTCGAGGCGGGTGCCGTCGCCAATCGGCTTGCTCTTCCGTAATTCAAGCGGAAACGTTGGGACTCGAACCCAAAAGGCGTATTTCAGCCCACCTGTGTTCAAAACAGGCTCCTCATCCAGCCGGATCATTTCCAAAAGACATTTGATGACCACCTCTAATCCTCTTCGCCAAATGGCGTTCGTTTCGACAACGTTAGATTTACAGTTGATCAGGCCAACTAACCGGGTGTCTTCCCACCCCGCCAGATCATCAAATGTCAATGTTCAATAAGTTTTTGTTCTTTCTCTCTTTTTCTTCGTTCTTCTTTCATATCAGCAATATGGGAAAATAGAATCACCAAGAAAAATCCCCCAAATACCACTATGCCGACAATCCATGCCGCTATGTTGTTTGTGTTGTTCATTGGTTTTAAAAACCCTTTAAAAGTGGCGATGACGGCTTTCGAAACCGCAACGACCAAAACCATGTTTCAGATTTAATCGCATCAACTGGGCTTGAGCCAGTCAGGTATGCCAATTCCACTTACACCGCCAAATCACCAAAACGCTTTTCTAATTCAGATAATACTTCCTCTTTCATTCCATCCCAATGTTCCATAAAACCCGGAAGTGTTAATTTGAATTCTTGAAACTCGTCCCAGTTAAAATAGTTTTGTGCATCATCCATTTCACGCTCAAGAAGTAATTTTGACTGTTCGCTTAGTGAATCGTCTTTGTATAAACTCCAAGCAACAGCGTACCTTCTATGGTGTTCTGGCATAATGCTCATTATCTCGCTGCTTCCATCAAACGAATGTTGCAGCATTCCATCTTTTCTTTTCCTTGATCAACAAGAGTTTTGTTCATCATGTTAATGACTTCTTGTTGCTCTTTTTCTGTCAATAATCTGTCGGTTGTCATCATCAAAGGGATGTCTGTGGCAATTGTAATTTCTTCCTGAAATCCCATGTTCTTCATGAAAGAGTTGATGTTGTCTTCGATTTCACCAGCCTCTTCGGTGATATCTCTTGTTTTTGCCCTCAAAGTTAATTCGTACTTACATTGAACAGACATGTCATTCCTTTTGAATTGAGTCAAACCATTCTTGAAAACAATCAGGACAAACAGGGGGTGCGTATGGGTCTGGGGAAACAAAGTCTCCCTCATCAAGTTTGAATTGCTTGCCACAAACACATGTAGCAACCCCGTTTTTTACATTGTCGAAATACCAACTTTCGGCCCGTATTTCACCTCGTTCTATTGGGTCTGGAACATGCATTCCAAACATTGTTTTACTCCTTTATTGATTCTTTGGCAATGCATCTCCGGTCTTTTTCCTGTGACCTTTAATCATCGCATGATAGTCTGGAAGTTGTTTTTCACTTCTTTTTGTGTCACCGTTGCTAAGCACAACCCAACCATCATCCCATTGATCATCTTCATTTCTGATTTTGATTACTTTGCCTTCAGATGCATACTTTTCAGGAATCCAAGCAACTTGAGTTCTTGTTGTGGTTGGATTTAATGTTTTCCTCAGTGTGCATTGTTTGTAGTAATTTACAGTCACATCAACCTCCATAAATAATTTGGATCATTCAACATCCTGTTTGATCTGTTTCCCTATTGTATCAAAATCTTCGTCTTTAAATGACTCATCACTTCCAACGATAAGCCAACTGTTCATATTGGAATCAAAATCACCTATCGTCCATTCTTTATGTATTTCAACCCAATACAAACCATTTTCACGCATCTTTTGCTCCAATTTCTCAACCGAGAAACAACTGATCCAATTAAGTATCCGAGAGGGGAGTCGAACCCCTACGCCATTTAAGGCATGCGGCCCTCAACCGCACCTGTCTACCAGTTCCAGCACTCGGACATGTTTAATTTCTTCTTGTAGCTATTCTCATTTGTCGTATTCTCTTATGCAAACGTCGTCTTAGAGCTGCGACATTTTCAGAACAGCGTTTTTCTAATTCCTTTTCGTCAATTTTCTTTTCTTGTGACATGTTTTCCTGCCTTAAAGTAGCGACGGTGGGATTCGAACCCACACTGGACGACTCTTAAAATCGTTGCCTCTGCCGTTGGGCTACGCCGCCATATTTTTAGTTAAGTTGTAGACTATTCGATTCTACATGTTCTTTGAATCTTTTTAAACAATCAGAATTATCACAGGAATGATGTTCTTGGTTTTCAACAAGATCACTGTGATGTTCTACAAAAGATTCATTTGCTGTTTTCTAATTCTCAGGAGTTTTTAATCCATTTGTTATTTCTTCCTTCCCGCAATAATCACAAATAAATTTACAGAACCATTTTTTCATTTTGATTACCTTCTTTTACTTGAACAAAGTAACAAAATAGCACAGGTGGGAGTCGAACCCACAAACAATCACTTGATTCTGAATCAAGTCGCTTTGCCGTTTGCGTACTGTGCCATATTGAAAGTGCAACTTTCAATTGAAAGTTGCACTTTCATTTAGTTCATTCCTGCACTTCAACAACAATACCAGAACCAACGGTCTTGCTGCCTTCTCGAATAGCGAATCGGCTGCCAGTTTCAATGGCAACTGGCTTACCAAGTTCGATATCTAGATCAACGTGCTCACCGGGCATTGCCATTTCGACATCGCCAACCATGTTGGCACAACCCGTTACATCAGTTGTGCGGAAAAAGAATTGTGGTCGATAACCATCAAAAAATGGTGTATGTCTTCCACCTTCAACTTTCGCCAACACATAAACCCGTCCTCGAAACTTTGTGTGAGGTTGAATGGATTTCGGAGCAGCCACAACTTGGCCTTTCTGAATATCCTCTTTCTTAACACCTCTCAGCAAAATTCCAACATTATGACCAGCAAGCCCTTCGTCCAGAGGACGATGGAACATTTCAACACCAGTACAAACTGTGTCGAGGGTGTCATCTTTCAAGCCAACGATTTGGACATCATCGCCAACACGAACACGACCTTGCTCAATTTTTCCTGTTGCCACAGTTCCCCGACCTTCGATGGTGTGAACATCTTCAATCGAAAGAAGGAATGGCTTTTCTGTTTCACGCTCAGGAATACCAATGTAGGAGTCCAAAGCATCCATCAATTCGGTGATACACTTTGCTGCTTCCGGGTCACTGGGGTTTTCCAGTGCTCCTTTGGCGTTTCCATAAATCACCGGAACATTTTCTCCATCAAACCCGTATTTAGTCAAGAGTTCACGGGTCTCCATTTCCACAAGTTCGATCATTTCTTCATCGGCCAGATCGCACTTATTCAGAAAAACAACGAGTGCTGGAACTTCGACCTGTCGAGCCAACAAAATATGCTCACGTGTTTGAGGCATCGGGCCATCTGCTGCCGATACCAGCAAAACAGCTCCGTCCATTTGTGCTGCCCCAGTAATCATGTTTTTGACATAGTCAGCATGACCGGGACAATCGATGTGTGCATAGTGCCTGTCGTTCGTTTCGTAATTCACATGTGAAGTGATGATCGTAACGGTTTTACTTTCATCACGAAATGTTCCACCTTTGGCAATGTCTTTGTAAGACTTACTTGTTGCCAAACCTTTTTCAGCTTGAACAGCAAGTATTGCTGCGGTTAGGGTTGTTTTGCCATGGTCAATATGACCAATGGTTCCCACATTCACATGTGGCTTACTACAATCGAATTTTTCTTGAGTACTCATCGTTCCTTTCCTTTCTGTGAGTAGTGGAGAGTACCGGAATCGAACCGATTTCTTCTGTGCTTCAAACAGACGCTGAATGACCACACTAGCTCACTCTCCATGGTGGGGGAGGTAGGATTTGAACCTACAATGCCCTTTCGGGCAACATCTTTACAAGGATGTCGTGTTTGCCGTTTGTATGCTTTTCATGAATGGGACAGTTGCCTGTCCAAGGTTGTAAAGCAGTAGTGAGTTTCACCACTCCCCCATTTAGACAACCAAAAAAGGCTGTCTTTCAACAAACAACCTTTTTTGGTTGTCTGTTGAGTGGCGACATACGGAATCGAACCGCCTATCTCTATGAGCACGAAGGTTACAGCTTCGGTGGGTTCCCACACCCCAGTGCCGCCAAATTATCATTAAATTGTAAAAGACCAAAGTGGGAGCAGACGGAGTCGAACCGCCACAGCATACTACGGGTAGGTTACAGCTACTTGGGCTCGCCAATGCCCAGTACTCCCATTTAATTCAAAATAAAGCAAGTGTTACAATTCTAAATTCATCATCCATGTTTTTTGATGTAATCCAAAATTTGTTCTTTGTCTTCATCTGTCAGAGCAAAACTCAGCTTGCTCTCAATGTACCTCATTACTGTTTCTTCGGACACAGCCGATTCTTCATGTAGTGAGTCAATCTTCAAGTGGATTTTGATTAATGTTGCAACCAGTTCCACTTCCCTCTCTGTCATCAATTCTCTCCATCAAATCGTTTTTCAGTTGTCTTCGACGCCAACGTTTCCAACGTCTTTTATCTTTGCCGTCCCAATGTTCAGGCCAGCGTCCGTCACCGTTGTATTCCCAAAGAATTCCTTTGTTTCGAATACCTTTTCGGCGTTTTCTTATGTCTCTGTGTTGTCTTAACCCTCTCAATGCAAACTCCATACACCAATAAAAAAAGCTCAGTTGCCGTTATGGCAACTGAGCTTTGCGGTGTAAGGTGCTGTGCTCGTTTAGTCCATAACGGTATCGTGTTCCCTTGAAAGGGAATACAAGTACAGTAATGATGAACTAAACGAAAAAGTCATTTGTGTGTTTCCTTTTGCTGCCGGAAAAATTCCGATCAGCATGTTATAGTATCTACCTGCATTTTATTTTGCAAGACTAATTTTTGCAAAATTCCAAAAAAGTTTGTCTGCTTGTTGAATTGCCCAGTCTTCGGAGCCTGTGAAAACCTCAACTCGACCATAAGGGTCTTCTCGAAAGAGGCTGTAAGCTTCGACTGGTTCGATCCTTGCGTTCTCTCGTATGTCCGAGTCATCTCGGAGAAAGAACCCATTGTATTCTTTGACGATTCGACCGCCGCAATTTTCTTTTGACATCAGTCATCCGGGAAAAGGTGAAACATCCAGTAAACCATCGCTGCTGCTGGAATCAAAGGCCAACATGTGATGAGAAGTATCAGACAGAAGATTCCAATCTGAATTCCTCTTCCGTCAATGTTGAGTGATCCGATGGCTAACACTGCCACGCAAACAATAAAGAACCAGAAGATGAATCGCACGATATATGAAACGGCATCAAGCCCGGTCCACCAATGCAATCCCCATGTTGGTAGATGAAATGAGTCCCACCATTCACCGAGAGTTCCGTTATACCAAAGAAGAAATAAAGCCACATGAATGCAGGCGATCACAAAGATCGAAAGCATTGTCAGCAGGACTTTGTCTTCTTTGAGGTCTTTCCACAAACTCATAGACTCGTTTCAAAAGGAAAGGTTCACGAAAATTCTTTGACGACTTCCATGTCTTCTCTTTACAGCGGCACCCCTTTGTCGTAACTGTATTCGTATTCCTCGCATTCCTCGTCATAATCGCCCCTCATTTCTTTGACCCAATCCAGATATTCCTGAGATGGTTCCAAAGTGTTGAAGCGGTATTCCTCGTAGCCGTTTTCCCAACGAGCCAAACGCAACTCAATCGGAGTTCCGTGAAGAATACGAGCTACTTGATCGAGCACCCATTGTTTGTGGTGACTTCCATCAATTTGGCCGTACCTTCCAATGTAGACCATAGCCCAGTCATTTGGCGTGAAGCTCTCATATGGTGTTCCATCAAGGGACTCCAGCACTGTTTCTCCAATGTAGCCTTCCACTTTTTTTCCTTTCAAGAAAACTCCATTTCATTTTACGGCCAAAATTGCGAATTGTAAAGCAGCACTCCTATATACCCACATGAAGTTTAGAGATTTTTTATTGGCTGAAAATGACCCCATGATGGGTGGCCCGCCAATGGGTGGCGATCCAATGGGCGGGGGAATGCCTCCGGGAGCTGATCCAATGATGGGTGGCGGCATGGGAGGTCCAATGGGCGGTCCACCGATGGGAGATGCCATGGGAAGGGGTGGAGGAATGCCCGGTGGCGGTGGGGAAAATCCAGCTTTGCCCAAAGATGCAGACGTTTGGACAGTTCTTGATTCTATTTTGAACAATAAGCCTTTGGAAGAAGAAGAGCCTCAACAAAGTCAACCTCCGGCAGATCCAATGGGCGGAATGGCACCGCCACCAATGGGAGGACAACCACCAATGCCCCCAATGGGAGGCGGAATGAATCAGTCTTCACCAATGGGCGGTGATATGTTACAAAGTGGTCCTCACTTAATGCAATAACTTCTAAGAATTCCACGGAAGGATTCTAATGTCAAAAGCTATGCTGTTTAGCGATCTGCACGTTCATTCTCATAAGGGAAAGATTGATCGCTTAGACGACTGTCTAAAAACTCTTGAATGGATATTCAAAGAATCCAAGAACCATGAATGCAAATACATTCTCTTCTTGGGTGATTTATTTCATGATAGAGCGAAGATTGACGTTCTCACTTATCTTCGTACATTTGAAGCTTTTATGAATGAGGCTGATCCTAATCAGGAAATTTATTTGCTGGTAGGAAATCATGACATGTACCATCGTGAACGATGGGATGTGAATTCTGTCAAGCCTCTCACTGCTATCCCTAATGTCCATATCGTGGACGAACCATCAACAATCAATATTGGTGGTAGAAATGTTGATTGGATACCTCACACAGAAGACCCAATCAAAGAAGCCAAGAAGTTAAAAGAAGGAAGAGACAAGAAGGATCTTACGCTTCTTTTAGGACATATGGCCATCGATAATGCCATTCTCAATACCATGTATGGCACTAAAGCAGATGTCATTGTTGAGTATGATACAGGCATGAAAACAGTTGATGTTAGTATTTTTGACGACTGGAGTAATGGTCGTGTATTTTTGGGCCACTATCATGGTGCCCAGCATCTTAATGATCATGTTGAGTATTTGGGGTCACCATTGCAGCTTTCTTATGGTGAGGCATTTCAGGAGAAGCACATTGCAGTTTTAGATCTCAAAACATTAGAATACGAATACATCATTAATGATTTCAGCCCAAAACATTTGATCTTAGAAAAGAATGAAATCAATGAACATAATCTAAAGGGCAATTTCACACGTATTGTATGTGATGACATGTCTGCAAAAGACTTGATTGACATCAAGTTGGATCTGATGCAAAAACATGAAGTTGCCAGTTTTGATTTCAAGCAACGTGAACGAAAAGAAGACGAAGAAGCGAAAATTGAAGAAGCTCGTGCCATTTTGTTTAAGCATGATGAGATGCTTGAAAAGTGGCTTGAAGAAAAAACTGTTCCTGAAGGGTTAGACAAAGGTTTTCTTTTAGAAATTGGCAAGAAGATTATTGCCAATCAAGATGAAGAAGGCTCGCTTTTGAAAGAATTATTAGATTCATGAGAAATTTAATTATCACATGGGCCAGTGGTGAGGATTTTTGCAAATCAGAAGGGTTTCGTGTTTATTTGAAATCTCTGAAAAACATTGATCTTTCTAATGTAGATGTTGTATTTGTGACACATGATATGCCTGAAGAAACTCGGGCAATTTTGAAAACTTTAGAATTCAATGTCTATGATGTAGATCCAAATGAAGTTGGGTATCCAATTGGAGATCGTCACCTTCATTTTTGGCGTTACCTTGCTGCCAATCCTGATAAGTACAATCAAGTTCTTCATACAGATTGTCGTGATGTTGTCTTTCAAAGAGATCCATTCAAACTGGTACGTTATTCAGAGTCATTTATCCTTTTGACAAATGAAGGGATGCCTCCTTCATCGAATGGATTTCATTGTATAGAGCAGTTTAAATTTCAACAGGATATTCCGCCTTTGTTTCGAAAAGAAGTGAGAGACCATGTGCTGAATGGCGGAATTGCAATGGGTACTGCTGCTGATTTGAAGAGCCATTTTTTCCTTATCTGGGCTCTTAGTATAAAAATGTCACCTGATGTTACAGATCAGGCTGCTTTGAATTATTTGTTCAATTTTCTGGACCATGATCAAACTTATAAAGTAGCGCATCCTGCATTGGACAGTTTTTGTCTCACTGGAGAAGCTGTAAAAGATTCTTTCGTAGAATCAGATTTTCGAAACGGAGTTTTCTATCATAGGAAACTTAATGAACCCTATGTTCTGGTCCATCAATGGGATCGAACAAAATATCAAGAAAACGTCTTGGCACATTATCTCGAATAGAGTATAACCCTTCGCCACAGACATGGAGGTTTGGTGTGCGAGATCTAAAATTTCATTATGCTTCGGCGAAGAACTTCATTTGTTTCGGTCCTGAAGGGATCGAACTTTTTTTTGACAATTATGGAAGTCTCGTCTTAGTAAGGGGTGAAAACCTCGATGATGGCACAAATAAAGAGCCAGCCTCCAATGGCGCTGGTAAAAGCACTCTTCAAGACATCATCTCCTATGCTCTTTACGGTAGAACCGTTAAAAGCCCAAAACAACTCTCTGAAGGAGAGGTCATCAATTCTTTGACCGAGAAGGGACTCGTTGTCGAAGTTCAATTTGATGATCATAGAGTTGTTCGCTATCGCAAACCTAACAAACTAAAGGTTTGGAAAAGCAAAGATCACATCTGGGATAAAGAAACAGAAGTGACAATGGGTACTATGCGTGAGACCCAAAAGTATATTGAAAAAATCATTGGTCTTACACACAGAGCATTCTGCAACATCATTGTTTTTGATGACTCTAATTCTCATTCTTTCTTGGAGTCGGATGGTCCTACCAAGCGTAAGATTACAGAGAATCTTCTTGGGCTAGACACATATCGTGAACACCACGAGTCTGCCAAAGAGCTTCGTAAGAGCATCAAGAAAAGTATAGAAGGAAAATCCATAGAATATGAAAGGCTTAAAGTAGAAATTAAAAACTGCGATGAACGTGTTTCTATGGTCACGAAGAAAGAAAGCGACTGGAGAAAAGGTGTTGAGAACAAAATAACAGAATTGAAAAGTGAAATTTTATCAAAACAGCAAGAACTTTCATCAACAGATGAAGGGAAAGCTCTTGCTAAATACCAAGAAGCTCAAGAACAACTTTTGGAAAAGCAGGGTAAAGTTGATGAATTTGATCATAAAAGAGATCGTCTTAATGGAATCGTAGCAGATGCCAATGAGAAATTAGAAAAGGCACGTGAACAAAAGCAATCTATCAACCTCACCCTTCAGGAAAAGAATCTTAAGATAAAATCTTTGAAGGAAAAATTAGAGACAAACAAAGAACTTGTTGTTTCGCTTGAATCTCTTGAAGATGGGCAGGTTTGCCCAACTTGCCATGGAAAAATAACCAAAGAAAACTATGGCAGTGTTTTAACGCATGCTCAAAACATTGTTAACACCTGCGCTTCAGAGATCCAAAAATTAGCAACAGCAAGTGAAAAAGACACAGAAAGTTTTAAGGCTAAATCAGCTATTGTCTCTAAATTAGAAGATCACATTAAAGAGGCAAACAAAACTGTCACAAACATAGAAGACAAACTAAGCACACTCCGTCAGGAAGTGGTTAATCTTGGGAACATAAAGAAACCTGAAGGGAATTCGGCTCAACAAATTCTGGAAACAGAGATTGTTGATCTTAAAAAGCTCTGTAAGTCCAAAGAAGAAGAATTCAAGGGTGATTCACCCTACAAGGAAATTTTGGAATCAACAATTAAAGAACAGGCAGATAGAAAAAATGAAATAGAACAGAAAAAAGAGGAAATTAAAAAGGTGGAAAGTTTAGTACCTTATGTTGATTTCTGGTTCGATGCTTTTAGCGATAAAGGCATTCGAAAGTTTGTAGTTGAAGGAGCAATTCCGGCTCTTAATTCAAGGGTTTCTTATTGGTTGCAACATCTGATTGATAATAAGATTGAGGTTATATTTGATAACCAACTCGATATTGAAGTTAAGAGAAATGGAGCAAAGGCCAACTATTACTCTATGTCAAATGGAGAGAAAAGACGCATCAATTTGGCTGTATCGCAGGCATTTTCTTATGTCATGATGCTGCACAGTGGAAGTTGTCCGTCACTTGTTTTCTTGGATGAGATTACAGGTGGTGGAATTGACCGAGTTGGTGTGACTGGCGTTTATAATATGGTCTTTGAGTTGGCTAAAGAACGTCAGGTTTTTGTTACAACGCATAATGAAAATCTCCTAGACATGCTTCAAGGCTGTGAAAGTCTCACTCTTCGTAAGAAGGATGATGTCACTAAACTTGTTTCATAATCAGCCGCAACAGTTATTACGTTTTTGGACGATGAAGTTGCCTAAAAAACTAAACTCATAAGGTCTAGCTACCTGTCCCAATTTAAACAAGACACATCACAGAAAGAGAGGATTTGATGTCATTATCGGCTCTACAAGAGTATACATTTGTGAGCAAGTACGCACGATACTTGCCAGAGAAAAGCAGGAGAGAAACTTGGAATGAAGCGGTTGAAAGAGTGCGAGACATGCACATTCGACGCTACCCGGAAATTACACAAGAGATTGAATGGGCCTTCGAGCAAGTGAGGCAGAAGCGGGTCTTAGGGTCGCAACGAGCTTTACAGTTCGGGGGCAAACCGATTGAAAAGAAGAATGCCAGAATCTATAATTGCATCGCATCATATTGTGACAGAATGCGATTTTTTCAAGAATGTTTTTGGCTATTGTTGTGCGGTTGTGGAACAGGTTTTTCAGTGCAGGAACATCATGTTGCTAAAATTCCTGATTTTGTTCCAGAACGCTTGGGCAAAAACAAAACATATCTAATACCGGACTCAATTGAAGGCTGGGCTGATTCACTTGGTGTTCTTTTGAGTAGCTATATGTCTGGTGGAGAATTCCCGGAATTTGAAGGGTTTGATGTAGTATTTGACTACAGTTTGATTCGTCCTGAAGGTGCTCCTTTGGGTTCTTCATCTGGGAAGGCACCCGGTCCTAAACCGCTCAAAATAGCTTTGGAAAAAGTTCGTGAGCTATTGGACGCCTGTCTTGAAAGAGGTCAAAGTCGCATTCGACCAATTGATGCATATGACATTGTCATGCACGCCTCAGATGCTGTGTTGAGTGGTGGCGTAAGACGATCTGCCACAATTTGTCTTTTTAGTCCTACTGACAAAGAAATGGCAACTGCAAAAACGGGTAATTGGTTTGCAGAAAACCCACAACGTGGTCGCAGCAACAATTCAGCACTTTTAATTCGTAATGAAACCACTAAAGAACAGTTTGAAGAACTGATGTCTTATGTGCGTGAATTTGGCGAACCGGGTTTTGTCTGGTCAGATTCAACAGAATTGTTGGTAAACCCGTGTGTAGAAATTGGCCTTTATCCAGTTGATGAAATTACTGGTAAAAGTGGCTGGGAAGCTTGTAATCTTTGTGAAATCAATGGAGCAAAATGTAAGACTCCTGAAGATTTCAAAACGGCTTCTAAAGCCGCTGCTATTATTGGCACTTGTCAGGCAGGTTACACAGATTTGAAATATCTGGGCGACACATCTCGAAGAATCATTGAGAGAGAAGCTTTGTTGGGAGTAAGCATTACTGGCATGATGGATAATCCAGACGTTTTGTTTGATCCCAAACTTCAACGGCAAAATGCTAAGTTGATCATTAAGACAAATGAAAAGATCGCTGAGAAAATTGGCATCAATCCAACTGCTCGTGCAACATGCGTGAAACCAGCAGGGACAACTTCTTGTATTTTGGGAACTGCTTCCGGCATTCACCCACATCACGCCAGTGTTTATATTCGTCGTTCTCAGGGCAACTATCTTGAGCCGCCCCTGAAATTCTTTAAAGAAATCAACCCATTAGCTGTTGAAAAATCTGTCTGGTCAGCCAATGGCACCGATGAGGTCATTGCTTTTTGTGTTGAAGTGCCTAAAGGTGCTAAGACTAAGAATGACATTGATGCTCTCACTTTGTTGGATCATGTTAAAAGCACTCAACAAAACTGGGTCATGGCAGGAACTGTTGAATCCAGATGTACCGCTGATTGGCTGGTGCATAATGTTTCAAATACAATTACAGTCAAGGAAGATGAATGGGATGATGTCACTCAGTATATTTTCAAGAATAGGAAATACTTTGCCGGTATTAGTCTCTTGCCAATTACAGGGGACAAAGATTACCCACAAGCTCCATTCACTGCAATTTATCGTCCATCTCAATTGGTTAAAATGTATGGCGATGCAAGTGTTATGGCAAGCGGTTTGATTGTTGATGGGCTTCATGCTTTCAATGACAATCTTTGGAAAGCTTGTGAAGTCGTTTTGGGACTGGGAGAACCTCTTACAGAGCCACAACCAAAAGTTACTGAAGAAATGCCGCATATCAGTTTAGAAGATGTTCGAGAACAGGAACGTGAACAACAAGTTTACGAAGCTAAGGTTGATTGGGTTCGTCGAGCAAAACAGTTTGCTGAAAGGTATTTTGATGGAAACATCAAACAGATGACTTATTGTTTGAAAGACGTAAACAATTGGAAGTATTATTGCGATCTCATGAGAGAATACAAAGATGTTGATTTCTCTGCTATGATTGAAGAGCAAGACAATACTCGCCTCGAAGCTACCATTGCTTGCGCAGGTGGCAGTTGCGATTTACAGTACGTTTGATAAGTTGCCGATAAAAAACCAAATAGCTAACTCATGTAGAGTTGAATAAATTTTGGAATTGAGGTAACATGAACAATGAGAATGTCTTGTTGATCATTCGGGTGGTGGTGGTCTTGATTTTGATCACCGCCACCCCTTTTGTGGTTATTTGGAGCCTAAACGTTCTTTTTGGGCTGAAAATACCATTTGCGATCAAAACTTGGTCTGCTGTAGCATGTCTGATCATCATTCTTCTCAGATTGTGTAGACAAAGAAGGTAGGGGAAAAAAGATGACTGGCAAATTTATTGTTGTGGTAGGAGGTGTGTATTCTGGGACAGGAAAAGGCATCAGTGCCGCTTCAATTGGCTTGTTGCTAAAAATGCGTGGATCTAATGTAGAGTTGATCAAACTCGATCCTTATCTTAACGTTAATGCTGGCACTATGAATCCTCGTCAACACGGCGAGGTGTTTCTTTGTGATGACGGATCAGAAACAGATCTTGATCTCGGTCATTACGAACGAATTACAGACATTACAATGTCTGGCAAAAATATTTTTACCAGTGGTACTTTGTATAAAGAGCTTTTGAGCGAAGAAGAACAAGGGCAATACCTTGGTGAAACTGTTCAGGTGATCCCTCATGTTACAGGTAAGGTTCACGAACGACTAAAAGCACTGGGCACTAATGACAACATCGTTATAGCTGAAATTGGTGGAACAGTTGGCGATATTGAATCCAGTGGGTTTTATGAAGCAATACGGCAATTTAAACAAGCAAACCCTGATAATGTAATGGTCATTATGGTTGCTCCAGTAATTTGGAATGCAACCGTCAAAGAATTCAAAACAAAACCATTACAAAACTCCGTGAAAACTTTGTTGATGCATGGCATTCAACCTGAAATGCTGCTTTGTCGTACTGATAGAGAGCTTCCAAAACAAATATTGGACAAAGTTGCTCGTTTAACCAATGTATCCAGAGAAGCTGTTTTTGAAGCTCCTGATGTAAGTTCAATTTACCAAGTGCCTATTGAGTTCTACGATAGGCACGTTGATGATTTGATTGCCGACAAATTCCACCTGCCTCGAAAAGGCGTCAAGATACACAAGTATCGAAAATTGGTGGAAGCTTATATTGAAGGCGAAGATTATCCAGATACAAATATTGCCATTGTTGGCAAGTACGATAATTGCGATGAAGCTTATCAAAGCCTTAAAGAAGCCCTTGTTCATGCCAGCGTGGATTGTGAGACTAAAGTTAAAATCACTTGGATCAACGCTGAAGAATTAGAGGGCAAAGATTTACGCAGTGTTCGCCATATTTTCAAAGATGTTAATGGAGTCATTGTTCCGGGCGGATTTGATTCACGTGGAGTTGAAGGCAAGACACTTGCAATTCGATATTGTCGGGAAAAGAAAATTCCTTTCTTGGGGATTTGCCTTGGTCTTCAATGTGCTGTTATCGAGTTTGCACAGAATGTTCTTGGGTGGGATGATGCCACGAGTCGAGAATTTTCGAAAAAGAAAGATTCTCATCGTTACGTGATTGATTATGTTGATGGTCAAGAAAATATCGATCACAAATCAGGCACAATGCGTTTGGGATCATATGACTGTATACTTGAAAAAGGGATCATTCGTTCCCTTTATGGAAACAAGAAAAATATCAGCGAAAGACATCGCCATCGTTACGAAGTGAATGGTGATTATGTTTGCAAGCTTGAAAAGAAAGGGTTTCGAGTAGTTGGAAGAACCCCTGAAAGCAATCTTGTAGAAATGATGGAACTTGATCCTGAAATTCATCCTTATTTTGTTGGAACTCAGGCTCATCCTGAGTTTAAGTCACGCTTTCAAAATCCAGCACCTTTGTTTGTAGGGTTGCTTAATGCCGCAAAGGATCATTACGTGGCTTCAACTACTAAATCAGGATAGATCGTTTTCTTTCAGACAGGTCAATTAAGTCTTGTTTTTTGAAGTTTTTGTGAACACACACAATGTGCAGAAACAAGAGATATTCATCTCCTTTGTGTCCCCATTCATCTTTGTATGAGTTAGCAAAATCTATTATGTGAAGTTTACCATTTAAAACTGTCACGTTTTCTTCTAGGTCTCCATGAACGCAGTTGTATTTTTGCAGACCGTCTAAAATATCATTGCATTGATGTCGCCAATCTTCAGGGATTGTAATTCGACTTATTGGTTCACCCACATATGTCATTTTTATAGACATTTTTTCGTCATTTAATTCAATTATATTAGGAACACGATGAAAGTCAGCTAATTTATTTAAATGATGTACTTCAGAGTTATAATTAGCTTGATTTGAAAAGGTTTTTTCTACTATCCCGGATTTAATAGACACATTTTTTGTGCCTATTCCATATGGAGATTTCATCAGAAGCCTTGTTGTCCCTGTCCCATCATGGGGTCTTGTTGATTCGGATCTGGCGGCATTTGTCCCATTTGGTCCATTTGAGGATCAACAGGTTGTTCTGGGCCATCCTGTTGTGAGGTCAATTCCATATCCTGCTGTTCAACGTCTTCGCCGCCAAGTTCTGCTGCTTGATCTAAAGCACTTGTTGTTTTGATTCCCAGTTTAGTAGAAACATTTTCCAGTTCCTGAGCTGCTGCCGGGATCATTTGCTTTAGATCACCTTTTTCTTCAATGGTTTTCTTTAAAGCAACTGCCACTTTTTGAAGTGATTGCAAATGCTTTTGTTGCTTGATTGTCCACTGGCTGTGAAGAATTTTTCTTATTCTGTTGACAATGTCGTCTGCTAATCGTGTTGTTTGACGAACGCCCATGTGCTCCATGTCATTCTGAAGATCATGCACGGTAGTGAGCACATCGGTTACTTTGTGCCCCAGATGACTTTTTTCTTCGTTTAACAAGTAGGTTTTAAACCCCATGTCACCCTCCTGTTGGATACTCTCTGTACAGCTTTTGTTCATTCAAATCCACTTTCCACATTCTTTTGTAGTTTTTGTTCTCTTCGATAGGTTCTTCTAAACACTCTTGTTTCCAAAAGTCATATATCTCTCGATATTTGGAATCAGGCGGTATTCTCAACCAAACATTATTGCCTTTTCTGTCTTCTGGCTTGTAGATGTCCGTAATATCAAATAAATGTTCCGGGTCCAGCCAAGTTTTCTTTCTGCTTCTATTTTTGGCAGGGCTGGTGTTGAGAGCCGGAATTTTACCGTCATGCCCAAAGTCCTGATCTCCTATGACAATATACATTGTCATAGAAGTATTATTCAGATTTCTATTGCTTGGACATTTTACCCAAGACGATTTTGGCTTACGGTCATCCCAAAAGACAGCACTGGGCCGCTTGATGACAATATCGCCCTTTTCCGGCATTTTTGTTTTAGGTGCGGATTCAGCGGTTGATTCTTCAAGCTTGTAATTAGCCCATTCTGTAAATTTGTTGAACATAGCACTCTATTTAGTGTGTAAACCAAGGATATTCTTCATTTCGTTCATTATACGTTATCCTAAAATTAAAGGATGTTATTAGTCAATAATCATACATATTTGTATGGATGATCTTGATATTGACGATATTTTTGAAAACATGAGCAGCGACAAAAAGAGAGTAAATGGCAAAAGAAAAGGAAACAGAGTTGAACTGGAACTCTGCAAGCTTCTTACCAAACATTTCAAAAAAGAATTTTCTCGATCTGTTGGTTCCGGCAATCGATGGAGCCAAGTTACATCTATGCCTGCACATGCAAGAGATTCATTTATTGGCGACTTGTGTTGTCCTGAAGGGTTTAAGTGGGTTATTGAATGTAAAGGTGGGTACGACAATGATGTGGATTTTAGCAGCGTTTTAGATGGTGGCTGTGCCAGACTTGATGAATTTATAGAACAATCTACACATGATGCTGAACAAAGTGGACGTAAACCAATCATTCTTTGGAAGCGAAGTCGTAAACCATGGATTTTTATTGCCAAGAACACAGATATCAGCGTGTCAAATTTTGACTACTCATTTGTTTATCGTGATTGGAATATTGGAACTTTGGAAAAGTTGTTATCGTCAACAAATGAAAAGTTTTGGTTTGAGATTTAATGTTAGAATTTTTCAAAAAACTATTTGACACATCTGACTATCCAGCAAGATGGAGTTGCGGAAATTGGAGTCAATTTGAAGGTTGGCTTCATATTTGTTCTGACATTACAATTTTTGTTTCCTATTTTGCTATTCCTGTAGGGCTCTTGTTTATTCTTTACAGAATGAGCACTAATCTCAAGAAGATTAGAGTTTTTCTTGTTTTGTTTTCTTTGTTCATTTTCCTTTGTGGTTTTACGCATTTGATAGAAGCGTGCATCTTCTATAATCCCATTTACAGAATTTCAGGAATGCTGAAATTCTTAACGGCATTTGTTTCTGTCATTACCGCTGTTTATTTATTGATTTTTGTTCAAACAAAAGCATTGAAATTCATAGCTTCAGCAGGTGAACTCGACGTAGAAAAAGATAGATTTGAACGAGCGTTTTACGCTTCTGGTATTGGCATGGGATTGGTGTCCGCAGGTGGAGAATGGCTGAAAGTTAATCCTGCTATTTGCGAAATGCTTCAATATACAGAAGAAGAACTTTTGTCCATGACTTTTATGGATCATACTCTGGAAGATGATATCAAACCAGACTGGGATCAATTTAAACAGGTTTTAGCTGGCACTTTAGACACGTATCAAATGCGGAAAAGATACATCAAAAAAGACGGCACGGTATTTCCAGTAAGACTTACTGTTTCAGGTGTTCGAGACGAAAATGGAAACTTTATACACACAGTTTCTCAAATCGAAGATATTACAGAAATTGAAGCAAGTGAAAGACACTTGAAACGTGTGGAAAGTTTAGTTAAAGATCTTGAAGGCTTTATTAGACTTTCTTCACACGATCTCAAATCTCCCCTGAGAGCTATTTCCAATTTAGCAAATTGGCTTGAAGAAGACATTGATCCAAAACATCTTACAGATGAGGCTTTAACTCACCTTAAAGCTATCAAAAAGAAATCAACCAAAATGCATGGGTTAATAGATGCCATTTTAGAATATACAAAGATACCTAATTCTGATTTTAGATCAGAGATTGATATTTCTGAAGTAGTCCAAAATTGTGTTGGTGTCAATTCCATTGGAAAAGATATTGAATTAAACGTAGTTAATCTTCCTGTGATAAATGCCAATCGTCACCAAATGCAAATGTTATTCAATGTGTTTATAGAAAATGCAATTGAACACTCGAATGAATCCGTAGTTGAAATTGATGTGATTTACGATAATGGAAAATTCATCATCAAAGATGATGGTCCCGGAATAGAACCAAGATATCATGATAAGATTTTTCAAATGTTTGAAGTATTAAACCCCAATGGCAAAATTGGTGCTGGTTTAGCTATTGCTAAAAGAATTGTTCATGAATACGATGGAGAAATCGGAGTGGAATCCAACATTGGCGAAGGTTCCAGATTTTGGTTTACTTTAAGTGGAGTAGAGGAATGAAAGGCGTGTTGTTGATTGATTTTGATGGAACTATTGTCGAGCACAGTTTTCCTGATATTGGGGAAACGTTACCGGGAGCTTTCGAGGTTTTAAAAGAACTTCAACAATATGGTTACAAACTTATTTTATGGACATGCAGAGAAGATGTTCGACATAAAATAGACAAACAATATCTCAAGGATGCAGTTGATTTTTGCAAGCATAATGGCATAGAGTTTGATGCTGTTAATGAGACCATACTTGATTTTGATTTTCGATCATGTTATAATTGCGATACACGTAAGCCTCATGCAACATGGCACATTGACGACAGAAACCTTGGTGGTTTCATGGGGTGGGATAAAGTTCGAGAGTTTCTAATTGAAGGAAAAGGTGCAGAATGGCGACTAAGCTAGTAAAGCCTGTCTCAAGGGAAGTGGAGCTAGAAGATGAATTTGGAAATTCTGGCGACGTGATTGTAACCATGAAAAAAGACGGAATTGAATTTCGTATGAAAAGCACCAGTCGAAAAATATTCATGCCATGGCAAAAAGTCATTAAAGGAATGGCTAAGC
>Ga0180433_10004169_pt1 | contig 20504 bp, 18 predicted proteins | sample SS_ome_8_FD_132980 | JGI IMG/M metagenome (GOLD analysis project Ga0180433, IMG submission 132980) | Hypersaline lake sediment archaeal communities from the Salton Sea, California, USA - SS_1_D_1 metaG | ecosystem: Environmental > Aquatic > Non-marine Saline and Alkaline > Hypersaline >... | reverse complement strand
CCCAATCTGTTAAAAAAGTCTCTTTCCAGGCTGAAGTTTCAAAATCTTCTTCAGGAACAAAATCTTCTTCCCCTTTTTTAATTATTCCTTGTGGAAGCTTTAACATATAATCCTCACAAACATCATCAAGTATTTCTTGTGAATTAACAAAAAGAAGATTATCTTTTTCCTTAGTTACAAGAAGGAATTCTCCAAATAAAGGTCTTCTTCTATCTAAAGTTTCTAAATCTTCATTATTTTCAATATAAGCGTCTAAAGACTGTAGAATAATATCTCTCATTTTCATTCCAAAAACTTCTGTCTCCAGGAAAGAAATTAAATCCATAGTAGAAACCCTATCATAATCAACTCCTCCATATTTTTCAATATCTATTCCAGAAACAGTTATTTTTTGTTCAGCAGCTAAAATCCCAACAACCATAACAAAAAATAACATAATAAAGAAAACAATTAAAGTTGCGAGAATCCAGGTTAATAAAGTTCCTTCAATTCCTCTTTTATCTTCTATCATCATATTGATTCCTTTCCAATCTGATTTGAAGCTGTCAAAATTTTAATTTTAAACTCTTTATCAGTAAAACCATAAACTGTTTTTTCAGAACATCTTGGAAAATTTTCTTGCTCATCTTCTTCCTGAAAAGCACATAAACTCTCCCAACCTAAAACACCATATCTTTTTCTTAATTCTTCTTTCTCTTTTCCATCAACAAAAAATCTAATATCAATAAAAAAAAGCTCTTCATTTTCTATAATCTCTTCATTAAAATTACAGGTTTCAAAAATATCGAAACTACCTAAATTCTCCATAATTTTTCCATTTTCAATCAGACAATCAGCAATTCTTGTCGACAAAATATCTGCTTCATCTGCTCTAACGTCAATTTGGGCAGCATAAAAAATTATCACTCCAGCAACAATTCCTACAAGAATCAATGCCCAAACTACAAACATCCAAGGACTTAGATATCTCTCTCCGCCCCTCTTGTCTCTAAACATCATACTTTAATCCTCAGTAATTTATTTTGCTCATCAATTGAAACACTCCCAGATTTTAAATTAGTAAAATAATGATATTCATAACCATTCCCCCCTAAATTAACAGAAATTTTATTTTTCTGATAATCAATATTAATTATCCTTCCAGTATATTCATTTTTTTCAGCTATTTCATATAATTCTGAAATATCTACTGTAAGTTCTGTTCCTTGTTTAGCTTGGTCTATCATTAGAGCTATTTGTTTAGAATAAATCTCTTCTTTAACTCCCACACCAGTGCCTGCTTTTGCAACAAAAATAAGCAAAACAGAAAAAAATATAACATTAAGAATAATAAAAATTACTTGACTACTTAATATATCAACCCCTTTTTTATTCATCTTCTAATTAAATAAGACTTTCAAATTGTCCGCACTGCAAGCTTTTCAAATCATAACACACTATTGTTAATTCTTTTGTTATTTGATTTAAAAGCTCTCTTTTTCTAAAAGCTTCTTTAGATTTATCATTTTCATCTGGAAAAACCACTTCTTCCTGTCCACTAATTCCCCAAAACCCTTTTTCAAATCTTACAAATTTATTTTCATCTGAAAAACCATAATATAACTTATCCCCAAAAAGCTCTTTAACTTCTTCATCATCTATCTTAGAATAACATATCCCGTCTTCTTTTTCTACATTATTTACAAGTTCTGTATCTAAATCAGAACTTATTTTAAAAGGAACAAAAATCCATGTTGCGAGATACTCATCTCCAATACTCCCTCCGATTAATCCTCCGAGTTTTCTTCCAACATATCCTCCTCCAAAAAAAGACACAGCAGAAAGCTTTACATTGCTTGTTGCAAAACCAACACCAACAGCAGATGCTATTCCAGTGACAACTCCTGTTAAATCTTCTGGCATAGTTGTCCTGTCAAATTCCTGGAAAATTATAGCCTGCTGTTCAATAGAAAAGTGATCAGAAGTTGAATCAAGATATTTTCCATAAGGCCTTTCTTCTTTAAAGCCAGTAAGATATTCTGAAAAAGTCAGATCTGTTCCAGATATTTCATTAGTGTCGAGATATTGCATAATTCCAGGAATTCCTTGAGGATATCTAACTTTAAGACTTTCTTTTAAATCGTCATCAAAATCAATTCTTGCGCATATAACACACCTAGAACTATAAAGTCCGCCAGCAAATTCTCTAGAAAAAACATTAACTTTTCCTTCACCCATCATCCACCAACAGTCATAAATAGAATTTGCAATAATCTCCTTAATTTCTTCTACTTGCTTCTCTTCATCTCCACTAACTCTTTCCAGATTGATATTTTTTTCTCCAACAAATCCTTCACACTCTCCTCCTATAAGTTTGTCAGAAATACAAATCTTCTCTGTCTTACATCTCAAAGGCAAATCAACTGCTTTCCTATCTAAAACTCCTGGAACAGTGACTTTAAACACAACAGATTCATGACAAACCTGCTTATCTATTTCTCCTTTCCAATTAAATTGCCAGTATAAAAATAATATAACTAGAAAACTTAAAACTATTATAATTAAAGATAATAATACTCCAAATGCAATAGCCCCTCTTCTATTTTTTCTCAGCAACATTTAAATCACACCTCCATATTTTAATAAAGCATACAAAGAAACTATAGCTATAACTAAAAAAAGTATCCACAATATTAATTTTACTGGATTTTTAAAAACAAACGCTTTTTTATTCATTTTCTGCAACTTTCCAACATTCTAAATTTAATTTCAATAAGTTCGCCTGAATATTCGATTTTATAAACAAGAGGGTCTGTCCATCCTACTTCTTCTTGATAATTTTTAAAAAATACTTCTCCTCCTTCTGCTCTTTCCTGCATTAAATATTTTTCAGATATAAGTCCTTGTGGAACTTTTATAAAATATCTAGAGCAAAAACCATCTAACTTTTCTCTTAATTCTTCAAAAAGAGCTTCATTTTTTGCATCTAACTCTATTAACTCATCTGCATCAAATCCTAAATTAACTAAATATTCTCTTCTTGTTCTATAAAACTCTCCAATACTTGTTAAACCATAACCTTCTTTTTTAGAAAGTTCTAATAAGCTATCTTCAGCACTTGATTTAATATCAAGATAATTATCAACAGAAGCTAAAACAGCACTAATTATTTTCTTACTCTCTCCTTCAAAATTAATCTCAAAATCCAGCATATTTTCAAAAAATCTGGAATCCTGAGTATTAATAAAAACTTCTTTTTCTTTATTAAACAATAAAAGATTTTGTGGCTTGTCAAACTTTATATAAAATAAATTAGAATCAGTGTAAGCAAGATTTTCAGAACCTACCACAACATCTTCTTCAATTCCCTTACAAGCTCCATTTTTCTTGCAATCATTAATATCTAAGGTTTCACATAAACATAAACAAGCTTCTCCAAAACAAGTATCAGGAGAATTTTCCCTTTTTTTAAAATCAAGCAAGTACCAATCTCTTGGAGATGTAATGATTTTTGTTATCTCTTCTCCTGGTTTAATTTCTTCAACAACTCCTACAATCATATCAAGAGTAGCTTGAGCTTGTTTTAATTCTGTTTTTCCACCTAAATAGGAATTATAAAGCTGTATTCCAAGATAAGCTAATACAACCACAGCTAAAACTGCAATTATTATATTAATTACATGCTCTCCTATTAAGATCCCTTTTTTTCTCATTTTCCAAACGGCAAAACATCTTTCAGCCAGCTTAAAATATTAGAACCAAAAATAAAAAAAATCACAGCAATAATAACAACTATAATTAAAACTATCTCAATTATAGTCCATATCATCTTTGTTCCTTTTTTATTCTCCAACATTTTAAAATCTAAAAGCTTTTTTTATAACTTCAAGAGATGCTGTCCCAGCATCTGTGAATATCATAATTGCTGCAACAACCAATATAATAACAAGCACAAAAAAAATCAACCATGCCAACATTTCTTTAGTTATTTCTCCTTTCTTATCCTTCATTTTAACACTTTCAACAAATCCCTCCGCAATCTATATTATTTATTTTATCAAATTGTTTAGCAAGTTCAAAACAAGTCATATCTTCTTCCCTATCGCCATATTTAACATTCTTATCAACACAACAATACTCATAACTTGCATCCTGACTAACTAAAGTATTACATCCAGCAATAACAGCATCAACATTGCTTCTTCCCATTAGATTCTCCAAGAAATCAGAAAAAACTCCTGTTTGTTGGTTCCAAATCAACAATAAAGCTATTAAAACCAAGACCGATATAACAATTATCACTATAGTGCTAATAGCAAGTTGCATAGCTTTCTTATCTCCTCTTTTCATAAAATAACAAGAAAAAATAGATATTTAATTGTTTTTATTATAAGTTTTCATATCCTACTTTTAAATCAGCTTCATGAGTTCCTGCTACAAGAAATGCTTTTTCAAAATCAACAACATCGTCATATTCTGTTGACCAGGTTCCAGCTCTTGCTGTTCCATCACTAAAAACCCAGTCAAACCAAAACTCATATGTTGTTCCTATGTCTGCTTTATCTAAATCATAACAATATAAGTCATCAACTGTATATTCATACGGAACAGGCAACTTAGTTTCATCTTCTGAGCAATTAGCAATCCAGCTCAAACTTGCATCAAATCCTATCTTAACTTGTGTTGGTGCAAATATTTGCCCAGGAGGCCATGGTTCGCTTATATTTGCAAAAGGAATTATTCCTTCATCATAAATAAAGACTCTTGAATAATCACTAACGCTTTTTCCTCTTGTAGACTCTGCAGTAAGGACAATATTCTTGGTTCCAGTATCAACATAAGAATGAGTTGTGTTCCCTTCCTTTGTTGTAAGAATATTAAAAAATCTTTCTTTAGTTTCATCTCCAAAATCCCAAACAATATCTAAATCATCATCTTTATCAGAACAAATCTGCTCAAAATCAATTATTTGTAGAGTTTTATGCCTTGAATCTAATTCTGGCTTAGCTATCATAACACTTGTCGGCTCATCATCTTCTGTTGGAGTAACAAATAAATTATCTGAAGTCTCACTTGCAATTGTAAAATAAAATTCCATATGCCCGTCATCTAATTCCCCTATATTTGTTCCTTGCAAATAATCCTTATCTGTTATTGTCCATTTTTCAACAGCCAAACCAGTTGAATCTGTTCTTGAATTTATTGTCTTGATTTCATCATCACTTACAGCATCATCTTCAAAAATCTCAAAAACAACATCTGTATCTGCAAGTGCAGTATTTTTAAATATCATCTTAACAGTATCATTAACTTGAGCTTCTATTCCTACAGTTTCTCCAATCTGTGTTCCAGTCATGTCTGCCCAATAAACAATAACATCAGAAGAACATATTCCATCTTGACATAATTCTCCAGGAGTGCAATCAGATATTTGTTTGTCATAACATCCATCTGCTCCAAGTTCACAAGTATATCTCTGAAAAAGATTCTCGCATCCCACCTCTCCAGAAGCACACTCATCTTCACAAATAAGATTTATATTTAGAGTTTGTTGAATATGAACTTCCCCAGGATTATTGTCTGTAACAAACCATCTATCATAAATTCCTACATAATAAGTATCTTTAGTGTCTGTTCCATAAAGAGTCCAGTCTTCAAAATCAGATGGAGTAATTTGTCCTATTTCATCTCCAGGATCTGTACCAACAGCAGAATCAAAAAAATATATTTCTAAAGACAATCCATTGCAATCAACATCACATTCTCCATTTCTATATGCGCAAGCATTAGGATTTACTAAAGCTTGGCAACGAGCAGCACTCTGACAATAACTAAAATATCCGTCATCTTCAAAAGATTGGCAACTATGGTCTTCAGGCGAATCTCCCCAAGCTATTGCAAGCTCATCAACAGTACCTTCATCTATGCCATCTCCCCAAGATGCTAAATCAAAATTATAAGTTCCTTCACTTATTAGCAAGGCAGTTGTATAATGAGGATTTGAACCGTGCCTTACTCCCCAGTAAGGATCTCCAAAATATGCCCAAAAAGCATGCCAAGAATATGGATGGCCCCAACCAGTAGAAGTATCTATGTTTATTCCTGCTTCTGGAATTGATAAATATGGAAGTCTTCCGTCTATTGTATTCTCACTTCCATATGTAATAAAAGAAACATCCCAAAGAAGATTGCCATCTACTTGTAAAGTAAAGGGGTCTCCTGTATTATCATCAATTTGATATATTTTTTTAGCAAAAACAGGATTTATAAATATTAAAACTATTATCAAAATTAAAATTATTTTCTTAGACATTTTAACCAGTTTGTCCTATAAAACCTCCTGTTTCACATTGCTCTTTTAAAGAAGCATCAGAGATCTCTTCACACATTTTTTCCTTATAATAAAACCAATCTTCACATGCTGAAGTGTCAGATACAGAACCACATAAAGAAATATCATCTGCAGATACTGCTTGATTTCCAGTAAGAACAGCTAAACAATAATCTTCTTTATCTTTTTCCTTTATTTTCTTACAAAAAGATAAGTCTGATTTTAAACTAGCAAAAGTTAAAAACACCTCATCTCTACACTTACTTGGATTTTCAGATTCACTGCAAGATTCACAATTTACTCTTAAAAATCCATCTGTTATCTCATCACAACCATCTCCCTTCAATAAAAAAAACATGACAATAGCAAGGAGAACAACACAAATAACTACAATGAGAACAATAATTCCAACATAACTTTTAGATTTCCCAGTATTTTGATTCATTTCGCCTCTTTTATTTAATATTTTAAATAATCACCATATATTTATAAAGCTTCTGATAAAGGTATGGAGAGAGTTTGTGAGAGATAAGAGCCAAAGAATTATTTGTTGTGCCAGCTGCTAATCACATCGCGAATTAAACTTTCAGGGAAATTCTCAGTATCATCAGAATGTGAGATATGATAAAAAACATCAGAAATATCTGCTATACACCTATCTATCTGACAATCACAATAATAAGTTTCTGTCCCAAACACAGAATGATAATTATAATCATAACAATAAGGATAAACTAAAGTATTTCCCTCACAATAAGAAGTCATTGAACCTCCTGCAAAAGTAGCTGCATTTGAAACAAATCTATTTGCACCAGGTTGATCATTACAATTAAAAGGATTTGTCCATTCATCTGCAGTTGGCTCTCTAAAAGTATAGCCTTGTTCATATAAATCAAAATAATAATTATTTGAAAAAATAGCATAATTTGCTCTCAATGTAGAATCATGATTATTATAATCTGCAACTAAATCAACAATATCAGCAAGAGCAGAACTATTTCTACCCAACATAACAATATTTCTATCAAATCCATCGAGGATATATCTAATTTCTCCATAACGAGAATAAAAAGCTTGATAATCTGGGTTATTAATATCTACAACATTATTCAAAACATTGAGAGTATTATCTTCAAATTCAAAATAATCTAATCTCATAACACAATTACTTGGCCCCCTACACATCCAATAATCATCTGGAGAACCATCTACTTTATAAGAATATTCAAACTTATTTCTTAAAACATCTATCTCTGAACCAGTTAATGAATCAGGATTAACAATTTCACAACACTGTACTCCACTTCCACTAACAATTCTTCTGATATCTAATTGACTGTAAATAGATGCGCTAACAACTACTGAAAAACAAATCAACATAATTGCCATTGCAAAAACTGTTGTTTTTTTCTTTACTTTCATTTTATTATTTTGTTTTTTCATTTAAATTCCTCAATTGCTTTTAACACATCTACTTCCAGAATATAATAAATTTGCTCAAAATCAGTTTGTATGCCGACTGCTGCAGGCCCCCTTATTCCTGTAAATTTAAGAAGAGGAAAAACATCGCTAGATTCAGGGTAAACTCTAATGCCTCCCCCCAAACCTAAATCAACTCCAATTTTTTCTCTTAAAGCAAAATTAAAACCCCCTCCCATATCTACATATAATTCTCCTGAAGGAGTGTCTGTAATAAAACACATCTCAGTTGGAGGTTCTGGCGATGGTATTGATGGTGGGTCTCCTGGTGCTCCAGGTCCTCCTGGTTCCCCTCCAGGGGCTCCAGGTCCTCCTGGTGGATCACCAATTTGACCTCCTCCGCCACCCCCTCCTTCTCCATCTTGATCAGTAGATACTTCTACCCAATTTCCTTCGCCTACTGTATTTGGGTTTACAGCTTCTCCAACATTAAACCAACCAAACCATTTTCCTGGACAATCTAAAAACTCTCCACCTTTCCAAACAGTTCCTCCTACTCCAGGTCCTCCACTACCATAAGTTCCAATTATTGCATAACCAATAGTAGGATCAGTAGAGGGTTGCAAAAGTTCTCCTTGATGGATTAACTCAGGAGGTCCTACACCATCAGAAGGGGGGTCAAAAAATAAAAACTTAGTATCTTGAACCAATTCATTAAGAGCTCCTTCTTCTCTTCCTAAATATTTATCTACATTAAACCAACAAACTCTCAAATTATCACTAATGCGAGGCATTCTAACCATGAGTTTATTAATTTTAACAGGATAAGGTTTTCCAGTAGAACTTGGATATAATTCCTCTAAAGTTTTTAAAGCTGAATCACATTTCCACCAGTCTTGATCACATTTAAAACAAGGATCACCACAGCAATCTGTCGCAGACAGATGCCTGCAACCATCATTTGTTCCACACCAAGGAAGATTTTGATTTCCACAACAAGAAGTTTTTGTAGCATCATAACATATATTAGCTCCTCCTGTCTTCCTACAACACTTGAAATTTTCTCCTTTATCTATACAATCTGCATCAACTTCACATTCAGCACAAACATGTCTAACTTCTCCTGGTTTAATTCCTGGCGTACCCGCACATGTACCATCTTCTAATTTTGTCTTAACAACGCAAAAAGGATTGCTGCCTCCACAACAAGTATCAGAAACTCCATCACCATTTGTATCACATGCTTCTTCCCAGTTAGTATCACCAGGCTCACCTAATGGGAATCCAGTAAATCCTCCCTCACATATAGCATAACCATTTTCACACCAATTTCCTTCTCCTTCACTCCATTCGCCCCCCCCTAAAGTGAGATATTCTTCTCCACTGCAATGTTTTTCAGTAGCATCATAACATTCACCATAACAACAATGCCATCCAGCACCATGAATTCTTGCACAATCTGCATGATCATTACATTCTCCGCATTGTTTTTCAGTATATAAAGTCCCATCTATATCTGTGAACTTAGGCAAACAAGAATAATCTCCTGTCTCAGAACTTACCCATTCCCAAACACTATTACAAGCTGGCTCACTTCCATCACATATCCAATGATGTTCATCTTCTGCTTCTGAATCTCCGCATGAATTATAACCACAACACTCTGCTTCATCTGCATTATAACATTCAAAATTAAAACAACACTCTGTTTTTCCTTCATTTAAACAATCAGTAGGTACTTTCTCCCCAACTCCTGATTTACATGCTCCACATGTTTCTTCTCCTGAAACTTGTTGACAAAGAGTATCAGCTACTTCAAAAACATTAGTACAAACCTCATCTGTATCATCACAACAAGTACCTGCATTAACACAAGGACTTTCTCCAGGGTTACAACAAGTATCCCAAGTTCCTGCACAATTTAGACATACACTTCCCCCACCTTCATGAGTTCCTCCAACAGAACAACACTGACAACAATCTTCACTAGTAAAAGCTATAAGTCCGTCGTTTCCTGCACATTCTCCTAAACAATTTAATTCAGCATTATCTCCACAAAAATTAGTTCCAACTTCTCCAAGTGCACTAATTCCAGTCACATTTAATACCATGATTAACATACTTATAAGTAAGAAAATTCCAAATCCTCTTTTTATCTTATTTTCCATTTTAACAACTTGGTAAGACAGTATCTCCTTTAATATCTCCATCTGCACTAGCTAATTGCAAGCCTACTTTTCCTGTAAATTGTCCTTCTCCACTTCCTGCAAAAAGTTCATAAGTTATTTCAGTTGGAATAGAATCTGTAATCTCTTCTTCTCCTAATATAACAGGAGGATTTTTTGCAAAAAGCCATACTAAAGTCTGCTCAGATTCAAAAATACGATAAGTTGGATTAATGTTCCAGGAAAATGCATCCATTGAAGCTCCACTCGGATGTTTCTCGCTTATAATCATAACCTCATCTCTGGATAATCTTGGAGCATCAATATTTAAAGTAACTCTGTATCCTCCTGAAATACATTCAACACTTCTTGTTATTTCAACAGGTTCTGAATATAATGCAGCAATTTCTGATGAAAATAAAGATCTATTATAAATTCTTAATTCATCTACTCTTCCAGCAATTCCTCTTTTTTTATCTCTAGTTGCATCTCCAACAACCCAATCATCTCCAGAATAAGTAGGGTGAATCACTCCAGGATGCTCTCTACTTGAACATAAACTTCCATCTAGATACACTCTCTTATATTGACCGTCATATGTTCCTGTAACCATGTGCCACTGACCATAAGAGAGATTAATGCATTGAGTCAAGTTTCCAGAACTTCCATCAGAATTTGAAACTTTCCAATTAATCCTATAAGTTCCTCTTCCAACATGTCTTGCAATCCACTCTATTCTTTCATTTCCATCTGTTGTTTTATAATCTTCCCAATAAAGAACCCTGCTTCTACCATCATTATCTTCAGGAATTTCCTCTAAGTTAAGCCAGAAAGAAGTTGTTATTGCTGGCTTATTTCCAAAATCTAAACTATCTCCTTCTTCAAAAGGAATTCTTATATAATCCTCACTACCTAAACAACGATAATCTGTGCTTCCATCAAACTTGTAAGCTTTTCCATAAATTCCATCTGCAATTTCAACTCCGCAAGGCCTTCCATTATGCTCTTTTAAATTATCTCTAACATTTCTATTAAATTTCCAATAACCAACTAAACCTTGTTCTAATTGCTCCTCCATTCCTAAATTTAATGTAGCCAGCTCTCCTCCTAAACCTAATTCTCCAACTACATCAGGTTGAGAATAAATATAAAGAATTGTGATAATAACAATTATAACAATAATCGCAATAGTAAGCTCTTTTTTAGTAAGTCTAGGAAACCCTGACTGCTTTTTCACCCTTTTTTTCATATTATTTTATATCAAAGCTTATTTATAAACTTTTTCTCATGTTGTTATTCCTGCAAGAGCAAAAGCAGCTAATATTGAAAGTATGAAAATTGAAATTAAAGCTACTATTAAATATAATAAAGAGCCAAATTTCAAAAATCTTGAAATATCATACTTTCTCTTAAGTTTATCTTCACCAGCATCTACTGTAACCAAAGTTCCTGTTAAAATAAAAATAATCTCTATAATATAAATTCCAATAGCTATCTGTAAGAAATAAGGAGGAATCATTTCTTGAACATTTAAAAATTCAGTTATTGTTTGGAGATTAACTCCAATATCTGCTGTTCCTGCTGCTCCTGCTAATCCTTTTAATATCTCTAAACGATTTAATATTAAAGTTATCATTGAAGCAAGACCAACAACAATTCCAGCTAAAAGTGGAGCCAGAAAAGTCATGTTACTTTTCATATCAGAAACAACCTCTGCCAACAAGTCTCTCAACCTCTCATTAATTCTATGTATGTTTTTAATATATTCTGAAATAGACATTAAACTTCTTGCAGCTACTTGCAAGCCTTTTTTCACACTTTCAACAAGAATCTTCATTGACATTCTGACTAAAGCAGAAGGATAATAAATTATAGCTCCTCTTCTTTCATTAAATATTGACTGTTCCAAAGACATTCCTGCTTGATGTAAATTAACATTAACAATCCTAAAAAAATTCTCACTAACTGTTCCTCTAGAAGAATCAGCAACTTTTGAAAAAGCAACTTCAGCTGGCATACCATCTCCAATTCTGTTTCCTAATTGAAACAAAGAACTTGTGAATTCTTTTTCTAACTGTTTGCTCTGCTCTCTAGCTACCATAAGCTCTTTTGTTTTCATTGAAAAGGCAATAGAGAAAAACAAAGCTATTGACAATGGAATGAACAAACTTAAAATAACAGCTATAAGGCCAAAAGGTCCAACAACACTTCCTCCAATTTGTTTGAAATCAAAGATTTTCATTTCCCCAAGATAATCTATTCCTAACTGAGAAAAAGTATAATCTTGTTGTAGTCCAACTAAGCCAGGAAGGCCTGTTTGAAATAAAAATGGTAAGATGCCAAGCAAGAAAAAAGGCAAACATAAAATAAATGCACTTACATAAGAGCCCTTACTATTATATTTAGGATAAAGAGGATTCATTTCAAGTAAGTCAGTTTCACCATGTCCTCCTGGCCTTTTTAATAAAATTTGTGTTGTCATATAAAAAACAAAAAATGGAATAATCAAGTCAAACAATACAAAAACATGATACCATTTAATTAATCCTCCAACAAGAGTTGAAGCTAACGGCAATAAAGCTAAAGCAAGAGTAGGAAGAATAATTCCTAACATATACAAATTTGTAAGAGGACTTCTAATCTGTCGAGAATATTTCATCATTCTCTCATAAACTCCATCTAAAATAACTTGTAAAGACTTCTCTAAGGTAGCAACTCTTCTTGCCTCACTTGGCTCGTACAAAGAACTTTCAACAAGATGAAAACTTTCTACAAACTCTGGACTTGATTTTCTCCAGGTTTCAAGATAAGCATCTAAACTTTCCTTAATTGTAGAATATTTTCCAGTTTCAACATCCCACAATATTTTCTTAAAATCAAGTGCAAGTGGAGCTTGTAAATGTTGGCTTGCAAAAACAACTGCTCTTTCCAAGTTTGAAGTGTGTTTCATATAAACAACAACATATAAAATACAAGGAACCATCTGACTGCTTGCTTTTAATCTCCATTTATTAGCAAGTCTGGCAGGCATGCTATAAAAATAATAAAATAAAAACAAACTCGTCATTAAAAATAAAAATAACAACAAGACAGGAAAACTATCAAGAATAAAAAACAATCCCAATGATAACAAGACACCTGCAAAAAAACTTAATAATAAGATAACAACAGATAATGTCAAAGCTTGTCCAGGAGTTACATCAAGATGAGCCATATTAAGATGCTTTTGTATCTTAATTTCATCTTTTGGACTTGCTTTTATTTTAATAAAGCTTCCAAGACTCTTGCACCATCTTTCATATCTAGAAAGTTCTGGATGCATTTCTCTTTTAAACTGCATATACTCTTGGCTATAATCTCTTCCTCCAAGCAAATCGTTTCTAGTTATTTCTTTTTCCAATTTTTTAGAGTATTTTCTAAAAAGCTCATCTACATTCGTATCTCTCATTTTCCTCTTTTTTATTTAAATCCTTAATCCTCAAATTTTTTTAATCTCCTTTTTCAGCCACTTCTGCCATTCAGGAAAAACTCTATCTCCTTCTGGCAAGCCGATTTCTTCGCGAATCTTATCTGATATTTCATGAAAAGCATTATTACTTAAAGAATTATATTTTGCTTCCAGCAATATCGGAAGCTTCAGCTTCTCAGCTTGTTTAACAAGCTCTTCTTTAATTCTAGCTCTAAGTAAGATATTATCATAAACAGCGTCCCAGTTTCCAGCCCAACCTTTAACATTCGAAGCTATATCCTTGATAATCTGACTATCTCCATTAATCAATTCATCTGTAGCTTCTAACTCATCTTTTTCAACATTATATCTTAATAAATCAACAAATCCTTTTTCTTCTAAAGGATCGTGAGTCCAGTGCTTTCTAACTTCTGCTAGCTGAACAGCCCTTTTCCAACTATGCAAGCCATCTGGACTTTTAACAGGATTTACTATAAGAATAGAATCAGTTGCTTTAAATGAAGTTACTGGAACTTCTAAATCATTAACAACCCTATCAAAAACAGCATATGGCGAAGCACCATGAATTGTTCCAGCAACAACATTGGCGAGAGCTCCAACCCTCATAGCTTCATATAATGCCTTAGCTTCAACACTTCTAACTTCTCCAACTATCAAGCAACTATCCCCTAATCTAAGACTGACTCTAATTCCTTCATCAGCAGGAACTTCTGTTGTAGTTTTCAATAAAGCTGCTCTAACTTTCATTCTCAAGATATCATAATTTAATTTTCGCAGTGCATCAACTGGAAGTTCTAAAGTATCTTCTGTAACAATTATCCTATATTTGGGGAGAATTTCTAATAACAAAGCTCCCAACATAGATGTTTTTCCACTTGATCTTGTTCCAGCGACCAACATAGTTCTACTTCCATCAATTAAAAAACTTAATAGGCCAGCTGTCAATGGATTAATCATTTTATTATTAATAAATAATGGAAGAGTCCAGGGCTCTTCTCTATGTCTTCTAAAAGCATAAGCTAATCCAGTAGGAGAAAGTGGTTGTTGAATTATAGCCACTCTTGCTCTAACATTTCCTAATAACAAATCTGTATCTAAAACAGGATTAGCCTCATCTAAGGGCCTTCCTGATAACATTCTAAACTTGGCTGCCCAAGAATCTGCATCTTCCTGACTTGGAATTATGTTGGTGAAGCATTCATCAAATTCCTGATGCCTAATAAAAACAGGATTGACAGTAATAGGAGAATTCACAACAATGTCTTGTAACTTTTTATCTTGCAATAAAACTTCAACTAAGCCAAAACCAATTGTGTACCTAACCAAAATTGTAGCTAATTTGTTTAAATCAGAATATGAAAGTTTCATTTGATTATTTTTAGCAAGTTCCTGAACTAAATCTCGAGAGACATTAAAAAATACCTGCCTTGTTCTTTCAGGGTCTGTAAATTCTTCTGATTTTGGCTGATGTTGCATCAAAACATTTCTCGCAAGATTTAACAATAAATGGTGGTCTTCATCTAAACCATATTCAGGAGGCATTATATGATAAAAATATTTTGCGTCATTTTCTTTTTTTAAAATTGTCACCTGACTTTTGTCATGACCAGAAGCAATTTCATATTGATCAATGATTTCAGCTTCTCTTGGCAATTCTGAAACTAATCTTGTGAAAGTAAAGTTAGGAATTGTATCTGCTCTGAAAAACCTGTTATAAATTTCTCTTTCGCCTAAACTATAATCAGGAAGGAAGGGTGTCGCTTGTTTAATCAATCTAGTGGCTTCTAATAAAGAAAGAGTTTTTTCCAAGAGTCTTATAAAATTCATCTGGTCAGCTTTGTTCTGAATAACCATTCTATCAAAAGCTATTCTTTCTTCTCTTAAAATTCTCTTTAAATCAACATAAGCTGCAATAGGGTCTGTTTTCAGAAGACTGAGAAAATAAGAGATTATATTATATCTTCTTCCAACATCTCTTTTAGATAAAGAAAGCTTAACTGGGGACAATAATTTCTCTTGTTTTGTTAGATAAACATAAAGTTGTGCTATTTCTTGCAAAAGAGAAACTTCAGCAAAATCATAGACATAATTTCTCTGCTGGACAAAAACTAATTTAGCAACATTAGGGTTTTCAATCAACAACTCAACACTCTTTCCCATAACATCTGGACTATCAGCTAAACTAGGAATAATAGGACTTCCAAGATAATTAACATACATCACATCTTCCCCAGCTTCTCTCTGAACCTCAAAAGCATAAAGTGGGGTCCCTTTTTTAAACAACATTTCAAATTAAGAAGCAAAACTATATTAATAAATCTTTTCAGAACATTAAAAAGAAAACTCTTTAAACCCTTTTTACCTTGTTTTTTTGTAAAAGAGAAAATGCCAGAACAAGCAGATCCTATAACAGCCTTATTATCTGAGTTTAATACAAAACTTAGAGATATAGAAGAAAGACAAAGACTAATTAAAGATAGAGTCTTATTAATCGGAGAAAACTTAGTCAGTGGAAGAGAAGAGTCAATAAAGGACATTTCTGAGCTTAAAGTTAAGACAGAAAATATTGAAAGAGAAATTGAGCGAATAAAAGAAACTCTTTCAAGTTTAATAGAAGAAAATAAAAATCTTGCCAGAAAATCAGAAGTAGAAATGTTAAAGAGGCAGTTTAGGATGTTTGAACCATTAAAAAAATAAAAGCAAAGATATTAAAATATTAAAATACATTTAATAAAATGCCTTTAATAGAAAGAATAAATCAAATGAAAAAAGAGGGTCTAAATCAAAATCAGATATCTCAGAGACTTCAAGAAGAAGGAGTTACTCCTAAAGAGATAAATGAAGCTATGGAACAGAGCAATGTAAAAGCAGCTGTTGGAACAGAAAAAACTGGAAATATGCAGGGAATGCAACCAAGTGTAATGACTCCTAATACTGAAGAGGTGCCTCAAGCACCAGTACCTTCTTCTTTAACTCAATCTCCTCCAGCTATTCCATCACCTAAAACCCAGCCACGACAACCCCTCCAAGAACCCCCTCAAACTCAACCAACACCTCAAGCTTATCCAGAACAATCTTATCCCCAACAATTTCAAGAACCATATCCTACTGAAGAGGTGCCTCAAGCAATGATGCCTGAAGCTCCAGAGCCTGGAATGTCAGGCTGGAATGAGCCCACAACTCAAGAACTTGGAGGAGGTTATTATCAAGATTATCAACAACCAGCCCAATATGCTCCTTATGCTCAATATCAATATCCAGAGTATGGGCAAGATACAGACATGGCAGCAGAAATAGCAGAGCAGGTTGTAAGTGAAAAATTTGAAAAAATCTCCAAACAATTATCAGAAGCAATAAGATTAAAAACAGAAATGGATGGGAGAATATCTAGTATAGATGAAAGATTAAAAAGAATAGAGATAATTATTGACAGGCTGCAAGCTTCGATAATAAATAAAATAGGTGATTATGGGAAAAACATCTCAGATTTAAAAGATGAAATGATTTTAACTCAAGAATCTTTTTCTAAAGTTCTCAAACCTTTAAAAAGTAAAACTGAAAAAACAAGTACAGAAAGGAAAAAAACCACTAAAAAAAGAACAACTAAAAAAAGAGGCAGAAAAAGAAAAGGTAATTTTGAAAAATATTTAAGAAAGTAAAACAGCTTCAGATTCTTTCTCAGAAATTTTCAATTCTTTTTCTAACCCTGAATTAATATGTTTTAATTTAATATTAGCATGGAAAAAATCTTCTTTTCTATATAAATCGTGGGCTTCTTTAATCATTTTTTTTAAATAAGAAACATCTCTTTTATGCCCATTATTCTCAAGAATCTTAACTTGGTCATCAAAATACTGCAGAATTCCCCCGCGCTTCTCAAACCCATTATAAAGCTTGCATCCATTTGTCTTACTTTCTCTACAGTTTCCATCAAGACCAGGACATGCTAAACTAGAGCTTGTTCCAGCATAGTCACAAGTTTCTCCAAAAGTATAAGCTTTTTCTGCTTCTTCAAGAATAGAAGTTCTGCCTTCTCCATTAATTGTTAATAATTCCTTGACTAATTTTCTTTCTTCATCAGTTTTACAATATTGATACCTCCAAGAATCCATATCTTCCTCAGAAATTGGTTTTCTATTCATTATATTGGGAGGAGGTTCTTCAGCATCCATTTAATAAAAGAACAAAAAGAAATATTTAAATCTTGAGAAAAATTTAAAAACTCTAAAAAAAGTACGTTTAATCAAATTCAGCTGTCAAACAAATAGATTAGACACTACTCTACAGTTACAATAATAGAAAGGTTTATAAATACAATCTTTCTATATAGCTTATAATTAAGGGAAAAATGGCAGTAGATGTTTCATGGATTGCTGAAGGAATGCCTTTATTTGGCTTTGCTTTAATTTTTGTTTTAGCTTATGCTGTAATCTTAAAAACAAAAATTCTTGGAGAAAGTAAAGCTATAATTGCTATTGCATCTTTAATTCTCTCTGTCATTTTTGTAAGTTTCACAGATGTTAATGCTTATATTACAACTCTTGCACCTTGGTTTGCAGTAATATTAACTCTATCATTTTTCTTTTTATTAATAATTTTATTTATTGTTAAAGAACCAGATGTTTTTATGAAAGTTTTCGGAATAATTTTTGTAATTCTTTTAGCTATAGTCGCAATTGCAGTTATTTTTTATGTATTTCCCTCAACTCAAGCACTATTGCCAGGAGAATTAGACAATAGTTCTGATCACGATTATTATGATAAAGAATATGATAGATATTGTGATACATATATAGATTATGATTATTTTGATGAAGATGCTTGTTATAAAAGAGAGGGTTATTACAAATGCTTTACAGATCATAAAGCATATACCTATGATAAGTGTATTTCAGATGTTGATGAATACAAGTGTTATGATTATGAAGATGAATATGAAAACTGCAACTATAAAGATTATGATAGATATGATAAAGACTATAGATACAGAAACTATGATGAAGACAGTATTTTCGTAAGAACAGCTAACTATATATACAAAGATAAAATAATAACTGCTTTCTGGCTTTTGATTATAGCAGCTATTGCTTGGTTTATAGTTACAAGATAATTACAAACAGAATTATTTTCTTTTATTTATGTTTTACCTTTTCCTTTAGCTTTATTTGCAGAAACAACAACTAAAGTTATTAACAATCCAATTATGGCAAGAGTAATTATTCCTTGCCAATGTTGTTCCCACCACCAGCTTCCAGACCACTCATAACTAGACAAAGAAGTTATAACAACAACTGCTGCAATAAAAATTCCTATCCCAAAAAAAGTGTAATTCCACCAGTCTTTATCTGAATGAAACAATCCAGTTAAAATCAAACCTACAAGAAGTATAGCTATTCCAATTCCTACATATGGAAAAATTGTTGCAAAAAACTCAGGAATAAAATCAAACTGTAAAGCTAATAATCCTACAGCAACTGCAACAACTGTATTAACACCTTTATTTTCTCCTAAAACTTCTGATTTAGCAAGAACACCAAACACAACAGCAAAAACTAATAAAAAAGGCAGAGCATATCTAAACACGCCAATATCTGCCCACATCTGGAGAATTTCATCTATACTAGTTCCCCACCAGACATAACCAGCTTGCATAAAAACCGGCATTAACTCAATCACACTCATTTTATATTAATATCTTAATATAATATCTTAAGAAAAATCTAATTTAAATAGTTTTTGTTTTAAACTATTTGATATACCCTCCTTTCTGCAATTCCCAAAGATGTTTATATTCTCCAGCTTGTTTAATTAAATCATTATGCTTTCCTTGTTGAACTATTTTTCCTTTCTTCAAAACAACAATAATATCTGCATGCATTATTGTTGAAAGTCTATGTGCTATAATAATACTTGTTCTTCCTTGCATTAATTTCTCTAAGTCTCTTTGTATCTCGTGTTCTGTCTGACTATCAAGAGATGAGGTAGCTTCATCTAAAACTAAAATTTTCTTATCTGCTAGTATCGCCCTAGCTATACTTACTCTCTGTTTTTCTCCTCCAGATAATTTAACTCCCCTCTCCCCAACAATAGTTTTCTCTTTTTTAGGAAAATCCTTAATTATTTTATCAAGCTGGGCAAACTTCATTGCTTTCATAACTTCTTTTTTAGAAGCTTTCGGATTTGAAAATGCAACATTGTTATGAACAGTATCATCAAACAACACAGCTTCTTGCGGAACCATTGACATCTCATTTCTTAAAGATTCTTTTGTAACATTCCTAATATCCCTATTATCAATTAAAATCTGTCCTTCTTGCACATCATATAATCTATACAATAACTTAACTAAAGTTGTCTTTCCACATCCAGAATGCCCTACTAATGCTACTTTCTTATTCTGAGGAATTTTCAAATTAAAATTTTTGAAAATTTTCCTCTTTCCATATCTAAACTCTATATTCTTAAACTCAATATTTCCTTTTTCGATTCTTAATCCTTTAGCGCCTTCCTTATCCTTAATCTCATTTTCAATCTTACCATACTGAAATAAAGCTTCAAAATCAATCATAGCTCTATAATACATTCTTATTCCGTGAACAAATGAAAACAAAGGCCAGACTATATTTCCGTAAATTGTATATATGAATACTAAACTACCCAAAGTCATCCCTCCATCTAAGAACTTCACCATTGGAAAATAAATTAAAAAGAAAACGCCTATACTCAAAATAAACTGCTGCCCAGAATCTAACCACCTATAGAAGTTCCAAAATTTCCTTCTTGCTTTCTTACTTTCCTCAGTAAGCTTCCCAAATCTTCTCTCAATATTCTTCTCTTTACCAAAGTATTTTATTGAATCTATGTTTGTGAGAAAGTCACTAATATTTCCTTTTTCAATATCTTCTTTTTTGTTTCTAATTGCCCCATAAGGTTTTGAAATATTTTGTATATATAAACTATAAACAAGAAAAGCAACAACTACACAAAACACAACTAAAGTTGATAATAAATCAAAATAAATCAAAGAACCTGCAACAATCGCAAAATTAAATATAAGTGGAGCTACATTAAATATAACAATATCATTCATCCCATCAATTGCATGCCCTCCCCTGATAATTCTGGAAATAAGACTTCCTGT
>Ga0180433_10004168_pt1 | contig 20506 bp, 38 predicted proteins | sample SS_ome_8_FD_132980 | JGI IMG/M metagenome (GOLD analysis project Ga0180433, IMG submission 132980) | Hypersaline lake sediment archaeal communities from the Salton Sea, California, USA - SS_1_D_1 metaG | ecosystem: Environmental > Aquatic > Non-marine Saline and Alkaline > Hypersaline >... | reverse complement strand
CCTGGCCATGGACAGCCACCTCGGCATGGTTTGTCAGGACCCCACTAGCGGGAAGTGGGCCGCGACCTTCAACATGGTCCCCCTCGAAGGAGACGACAGCTACTACCTGGATACCCGCGAGGACGCCGCCGAGGTGTTGCTGGCCCAGGCCCGGAGGCGTCGATGATGCTGGACCCCTACACCTTCGGCAGCCGACCATGCTTCGTGACCCTCGCTGCCATCCTCAACGAGAACCCGGAGTATGCCTCCTCCGTCAGCCGGGCGGTCCACAACGCCCACCGGAAGGCCCAGGCTGTGGCAGACGGCATCGCAGATCTGGGGTTGCGGCGGGAGTTGCTCGAACTCCTCCAGCAGAAAACCAAGGACCCTTTTCCTCAGAGCCCCATGCCCGAAGTCGTTCGTCGCCACGCCCATGCGTGCCTTGTCGGCATCTACCGCGAGCACCTCCGGGAGACCGAGCAGGCGCAACGAAGGGTCAAGGCCAACCAGATGAGATCCAGGAGAAACCCATGAGCGAGTGCAAGCACGAACACACCATCTCCTTCGGGGGCAAGTGCAGCGATCTGTTCGACCTGACCTGGCCGGACGGCACCGGGTACGACGGCTACGTGCCCTACGATCTGGGCATCGGGGGCGGCGACTACATCCAGGTGACCGTGTGCGTGGACTGCCACCAGGTCATCGGGATGCCATCGCCCGACAAGATCCGCGAGGTGCAGCAGGCCATCGCCGAGGAGCGACGCGACGATGGATACGAGGTCGAGGACCCGAAGTGGTGAGAACGATGGACTGCAAGCACGAACACACCATCGCCGTCTGCACCAAGTGCAACGACGGCTTCGGTCTCCGCTGGCCTGATGGGACGTGGTACGAGGGGTACGTCCCCGAAGCGACGGGTTTCCAGGACGAGGGGCATGACAACTACATGCTGATCACGATGTGCCTGGACTGCCAGCGGGTTCTCGGGCTCCCCTCGATCGATGACCTGAGAGCGGCGTACCCCAAGATCCAGGAGCACTCCCGACGTTTGACTCCAGAGGCCCCCGAGGAGCCCGGATGGTAGTCGAAAAGCTCGACTGCCCCGACTGCGGGGCACCGATGGAACTCGTGCCCTCGCAGATCCAGGAGGATCGGTGGTTCTACCGCTGCACCACCTACCCCGACTGTCGCGGGTCCCACGGTGCCCACCCGGACGGCAGCCCCCTGGGCATTCCAGCCAACGCGGAGACGCGGCAGTACCGCAAGCTCGCACACGCGGCCTTCGATCAACTGTGGAACGGAGACGGCCGCATCTGCGGGAGGCGCATCCGCACGAACCGTTGGGACGCCTACTTGATGCTCCAGCGGTGGATGGGCAAGTCGGAGGAAGACGCCCATATCAGCAAGTTCACGAAGGAGGAGTGTCAGAAGCTCCTCGGCATCCTCAAAGAGCGCTTCGGCTTCGAGCCGTGGGAGGTCACCGAGGACCCCGCCATCGATGACCTGTTCGGTTAGTGCGGGGTTCGAGAGGGTAGAAGAACCAGGAGACCCCATGGACGACAAACACATCGACGATCTCTGCACCTACATGGGCGACATCGCGATCCAACTGCACGCTCAGATCGAAGCCGATGAACCCGGCTACGTCCTGATGCGTCGGCGCCTCGACAACTCCCCGGAAGGAAAGTTGGAGAGGCAGTTCCGCGACCTCATCGTGGACAACCTGCGAGCCGCCGGCTTCCACTTCCTCCACTTCGAGGGGCCCTGCAGTGGCATCGCGCCCCGCGACCCCAAGCGGGACACGATGCTGGTCGAATGGAAAGGGAGTGCCCCCAAGGCGGGGGGTGGCCTGGCCGCCAAACTGCACGCGAAGTACGCCCTCGACGAGTTCCGCAGTCGCATCGATCCCGACTGCATCCGGGGCACCTTGCACGCACAGGAACGGTTGCCCGGTTTCAAGGATGCCTTCACGGACCTCATGCTGACGAAGGGGTGGGAATCCGGCCGGGCCGAGATCACCATCGCACCGGGGGAGCCCATCAAGGTCTCGGCTCAACGACACCCTATGACCTGGTGGCGGGAAAGCGACACCCCCCTTCCCCATGGTGACCTGTGGGCAGCGGAGGAGATGCGCCGGCTGATCAAGCGCTGGCTCGGCCACGAGGGTTTCAGCTTCAAGACCGACCAACCCATCGGCGACTACTCGCTCGCCGTCACCTGGATTGATTGATGATCGACAGCTACTCCATCATCGAGACCTTCAAGGCTCTCATCAATGTCACCGAGCGCATCGAAAGACGGGCTCAGGACGAGTGGGGCAACCTCTCTCTGCTCCATGAAGCCACGTTGAAGTTGCCGGACAACCCGTGGGCGACCGTGGACGACAAGAGCATCCTCTGGGCCTACCTCTTCGACACCCTCCGAAGCCACGGCCTGCAGGTGGCAGCCGACCTCCACCTCGGAACCCATGTGGTCTGGCACGGGAGCGCCTCGCAACCCCAGAGGGCCCCCTTTGGGGCCCAGATGAGGGCGCTCTACTGCTGCGAGCAGATCCGCAAGGCAGTCACCCGGCCCGAGGATGTTGCCGGCACCCTCGCGGCTCACGACACCGCCGAGGAGATCGTGGCATCCCTGCACGAGAGGATCCCGTCGATGGTCGCCTACGGCCGGACGACCCTCACCTTCGAGAGCGGCTACAACGTCGTGATGTCCACCATCAGCAAGACGGGGGGCCTCCAGACGACGCCGGTCACCGTGGAGAACTACCGCAGCCATCCGGATCTCATGCGGTTCCTGGTGGACATGCTGGAGAAGGACAGCTTCAAGGTCGAGGGGCCGAGCCCCGGCCTGAATCGGGAGGTCACCCTCTGCGTGGACTGGCGAGGGTAGAGGCGATGGACTACGAAGCTGTGCTCGAACGCTACCGCCAGGAGAAGCAGGCCGCCGTGCTCGCCTACCTGGAGATGCCCGACGGCGAGCGGAAGGTGTTGAAGTACGTCCCGGGCCCCTTCTGGAATGGAGGAGACCTCCCCGACGAACTCGACATCCCCGAGGAACACTGGCGAGACCCCGAAGGGGGGATGGCCGAGAAGTACCTGAACCCCATCATCCCTCTCAGCCCGGACTGGATCCTTCGCCACGCCGTGGCGGTGGTGGCCAAGCGGAAACCCGAAGCGGGCGACTTCGCCTGGACGATCTGTGACGAGTTCGCGGGGGACGAGGATTCCCGCTGCCGGGTGTCCCTGGAGTGGCGTGAGAAGGCTGGAGAAGGCAAGTTCATCCGGGCCGAGGCCGAGGGGTTGTGTGCCCTGGACGCCGCACTGCTCACTCACCGCCAGGTGTGGGAGATGTTGGACGCCGAGACGCACTTCTGGGACGACAAGTCATGACCGACGTGGGATTCACCGGCACACAGATCGGCATGACGGCCGCCCAGAAGGAAACCTTCCGGGGAATCCTTCGCTTCCTCGATCCGACGAGCTTCCACCATGGTGACTGCATCGGGGCGGACGCCGAGGCCCAGGGGATGGCAGCGGAGATGGACTGCCCTACCGTCGGCCACCCCCCGGACAACGCATCAAAGCGAGCCTTCTGTGACGACACGAGGAGTCACCCCACCAAGCCCTACCTCGAACGCAACCGCGACATCGTGGACAGCGTGAAGGTGATGATTGCGACACCCAAGGGCTTCGAGGAGGAGCTACGCTCAGGGACCTGGGCCACCGTCCGCTACGCCAAACGCATCGGCCGGTACGTCCACATCATCTGGCCTGACGGCTCCACAGAGGTCGTCGGCGGACCTCTCGAAGACCCAGCCCTCGATGACTTGTTCGGTTAGTCCTGCTCCCGCTTGCGTGGAGGGTGTAGAGGAGCACTTATGTCCGACCAAGAGATCATGATCCTCCGCACCGAGAGCACCGAACGGCTGTACGACGTCGCGTCCTCGGGGGGCGTGTACCGCATCTACATGGCGATGTTCCAGTGGCTGGACCGGCAACGGTTCTTCGGCCATGATGAACCCACCAAGCCGGAACACCCCGCACGCCCCAAGGATCTCGACGACCCCGAGGCGGTCCGTGCCTACAGCCGCAAGCTGGACGGCTACGCCCGGAGATTGCGGGGCGTCGAGACGCGCTCTCGCTACTGGCCCGACGTCCTCCAGGCTCGCCAGGGGGACTTCCACGCCGCCCGGAACGCCGTCCGGTTGCTGTGTGAGTACGACTCGGAAGTCTCCGTCAAGACGTCCCACGTCCGGACGGTGGGGGAGGAGGTGCCCTACTGGCAAACACCCCCCTGGCAACAGGCCACGCTCTCTGGGAACGCCCTCGTCCAGATCCTCACGGACCCAACGCCCATCGACGTGGGGCTACTCCGGAACGATCACGACCGCTTGCAACGCTGCAAGAAGGGCCCGCTGCCCGACTCACACAAGAACGCCCCACCCCTCGTGAACGGGAAATCGCACGAGCACCGGGCGGAGATCCTGACGGCTGCGGTAGACCGGCTGCTGAGGGACGGCTTCGACAACCTCGCTCAGCAGGACAGCGCCCGCCGCGTGCTGGTGATAGCCGGCATCGAGTTCGACGGCAAGGCGATGGAACAGCGCCGTCTGGTGAAGTACGGCTGTACGCAAGCCATCGCCAACGCCCGCTTCGATTCACGCTTCCCGGAAGGGAGCAAGAGCCGCGAGAGACTCGATGAGGAGGGCTGGCAGTACGAGTGGGGCCGCTTGCACCAGGACACGTTGAAGTGGCTCGGGGAGGAAGACCATGAGTAACCGGCAGATCGCCATCTTCAAGGAGAAGCACGGCAACCGCTACTACGACATCGACCACGAAGGCGGCTGGGACCGCGTGTGCATGGCCGTCTTCCGTGAGCGGGATGCCGAGGGGTGGTGGTACAACGAGCCGGGGCCAGAGCCGGTCAAGCCCGAGCCACCGGAGGATCTCACCGACGCCAAGGCAGTCGGGGAGTACAGCCAGAAGCTGAAGGCGTACCCGCGGGAACTCCGGTGGTGGAAGGAACAGCAACGAACGTGGGAGCAGATCCTGCTGGCCCGCGACGGCAACATGCCGGCGGCCCGCTACGTCGTCGAGAACCGCAAGGACCACGAGTACGAGGGGTTCTACCTGGAGACCTTCGACGAGGCCCCGGACGATACGCCACGGTGGAAGTACGCCTCCTGGCAACAGGTCGCGCACCTGGGGACCGCGATCATCCATGCCCTCGGGGGGCGATGGTCCCCCGAACGGATGGCCGAGGAGTGGGAGGAGTACACGGCGACGACCACCGATCCCCTTCCGCTCGAACACCGTGAACCCCCGACGAACAAGCTGAACAAGCGTCGTTCCCCTGACCGCCAGGCCATCATGATCCGCAGCCTCTACCGTCGTCTTCAGCGGAGCCCGGAGGACCTCCGGGTCCAGGACGACGCCCGCCGTGTCCTGTTGGATCTCGGGTTCGTCTACGACGGGGCCTCCCTGGAGCGCCGTCGTCTGGAGAAGTTCGGGACACCCGAGGCCATCGCCGATGCCCGCTTCGAGGCCCGGTGCCCGCCGGGGAGCCGCTATCGCGACGACCTCGAAGAGGACCCCGACGAGATGGCCCGCGAACGGAAGCGAACACTCGACGACGTGAACGCATGGCTCGAAAGGGGACACAGCGATGACGACCTTTAGAGAAAAACTGGAAGCCGAAATCACCGACATCGATCGGAAGCTCGGTCTCGATCTCTACGACCTCTGGATGGAGTGGCGGGGGCAGTACCTCAACCGAACAGAGGAGGAGCGCCAAAGGAGCTTCCTCTGGGAAACTCCGGACACGAAGAAGCACGTCAAGCACCTCCAGACGCGACAGCGCCGGTTGAAGAAGCTGTTGAAGGGCACCCTCACGCCCGAAGACATCAAGGTGGGGCGCCTCTACCGCGGCCGGCACCCCAAGGAGGTCCTGTTCCGCGGGCCAGATGACCGCGTGGTGCTCCACATCAGCCGTCCCTACGATGCCGCCGGCAAAAACCACGGTATGGGCCTCGACCGGGAGGTGCAGTACGACAGCTACGCCGTCCGCACCGGCAGGCACTTCCCCACGGTCTCGATGGAGAAGTTCCTGGCCTGGGCCAGCCACGACGTGACGGATGAGGAAAAGGCGAACCAGGCGGTAGGATAGAGGTATGTCCAATGAGTTCTTCGACGAAATCCGACGCCGAGTAGACGACCTGACGCAACAGATCGAAGCCACCCCGGACAAGTCCAAGAAGCGGAGCCTCCAGAATCACCGGGGACGCTTGCGGAAAGTCCTCAACGGCTCTCTGACGCCGAACGACCTGCACGCGAACCACAGATACACGGGCAAATCAAAGATGACCTCCTGGGGGAGCCCCAACGAACGAGTCATCATCAGCCTGAGTGGTCGTGGGCTCGAAGACACGGTGCGTTACAAGAGCAGCACGTTGCCCATCGGCAGCCGCTACCCCTCGACCACGGTGCTGCTGTTCCTCTCCTGGGCCAGCCGAGACGTCACCCCCTCCAAATGAAGATCCCTTGAAGCCCTCCCATCTGGGTATAACTCGATGGGAGAACAAGCGATGGTGGACACAGGCATCGAAGTGGATTGCCCGAAACACGGGCCCAAGCAAAAGACCGTCTGGATCGATCCAAGGCACTACACCCTCTGTTGCAAGAAGTGCTACACCGAGGCCCTGAAACGGACCCCGATGAGAACGAGGCCCCCGGCTGACGACGCCAAGTAGTGGGGGACGAACTCCCCATCAAGGTCGGTCGGAACCTCTGTTCGACAGACATGGACGGTCCCCTGACGGCCTTCCACGCCAAGAACGTGGTGGGGGCCTTCTACGAGCACCTCGCGGCCTACGTGCTAGGCGCCGAGCGCTGGGAGGGGGGAGAGGTCTACGCCTACGAGGAGGACCGCAACGACCGCAACCCCGACCCCGAGGCGGACCCTGTCTGCCTCGCCCCCGATCTCATCCGTCGGAAGAACTCGACCTTCATCGAGGTCAAGGGGGCAAACAAGAAATCCACGTTCAAGATCTACAGGGGGCAGGCCCGCCTCTACGACGAAATGCGGAGAGTGGCCACCAAACCCATCCACCGGCCGCGGGTCGAGTACATCCTGTTCATGCACGAGTTGATCGGGATGACGAAGCAGTACGACACCCCCCGCGAACTCGTCGCAGCCCTCGCGCAACACACCACCCTCTGCGTCCACCTCGACCTGAACATCGTGCTGCGCTTCGCCAAGTGGTGTGGGACGAGCGAGTACGGCAGCGTCCACGCTCCCTTCCATTACCCCGAGTTCTACAGCTTCACCTCCCGGCACATGAAGACCCTCTACCACTGGCCACGCCTGTCCCTGGCTGAGCTTGGGCTGCCCGTTCAGCGTTACCGTGTACGTCGTTGGTGGGGTGGTGAGTCCGAGCTACCCCTGTTCCCCCTCCACTTCGTAGGTACTCCCCTCAAACCGTTCCCCATCGTGAGCATCTACAAGATCCGGGAACCGCGGGCTTCCTACGAAGGTCCCATCACGCGCCAGATGGGGATCCCCGAAACCGAAGACCCGGAACCCGAAGAGGATGAGTACGAACCCCTCCCCACCCCCGATCCTGATCATGAGTGGGATGACGAGGAGATCCCGTTTTGAAGATCCCCATCGACGAAGTGATTGGCGGGGAGCCGGAGCCCCCCGAAACGTTCAACCTCGGTGTCAACATCCCCCTTTCGCCGGACGGCAGCCTCGATCCACAAGGGGTTTTCGCGATGATGGGTTCGGGCGAGGACATCACCCGACGTCTCGACAAGATCCGAGCCCCCCAGAGCATCGGGGGTGGTAGGGGATACGTCCACCGCGGTTGGCGCTTCGATGACCTGGAGGAGGCCCGGTCCTTCCGTGACGACATCCTCGCCCAGATCGAGTCCTGGGGCTGGTCGGGGGTACACTCCTTCATCCAAGGTCGCCGAGGCCACTTCATCGACGGCGGTGACGAACACCAGGTGTGGCTCCAGGAACAACGGAAGGACAAGTCATGACAAACCTCGCCACGGCCTATCTCACGTTGAAGCAACGTGTCCTCGAATCAGGGTACGCAGACGAGATCGGGTGGCAGGAGTCCTGCGATGTGGAGCGCGTCGATGAACAGGTCTTCCTCACCGAGACCGCCTTCGTCATCCTCAACTCCGGGATGCGGGCGTCCGTCGTCCGGGCGAAGTGGCCGGAAATCCGCGAAGGCTTCCTGGAGTTCGTGGACGCCAAGACGGTCCTCCACTACCGCGAAGACTGTCGGCGTGAAGCCCTCACCCACTTCCGCAACCAGCCGAAGATCGACGCCATCATCCGAGCGGCCGAAATCGTGGACGAGCTTGGCTTCGAGACCATCCACGAACGGTTGAAGGCGAACGACCGCGAGTTCTTGCTTCGGTTCCCCTTCATCGGTCCGATCACCTCGTACCACCTGGCGAAGAACATGGGGATGCCGGTCGCCAAGCCCGACCGACACCTCGTCCGTTACTGCGATGTCGCCGGCTTTCCGGATGTCCAGACCTTCTGCCAGGCCGTCGCCGAGGCTGCAAATGACACCGTCCCCGTCGTCGATATCGTGTTGTGGCGGTACGCTACCTTGGACACCAACTACCTGCAGACCTGGAAAGGTCTGCTGGAGGGACACGAGATGACGTACAAACCTGCCGCCGAGGTCGAGCTAGAGAAGATCGAGGCCCTGCAGCAGCAGATCCGGGTCGCCCTGACCGAGCAGTTCGCAGGCAGACAGATCAACGAGGCCCAGCTAGAAGCTATCCGATCCATGACAGCCCGGTTGCTTCAGGAGGGCATCGATCGCGGAGCGGTTGTGGAAGGTGTCCGCTGCGAAGAGATCCACATCGACCCGATGAACCCCACCTGTGTGGAGATCCGCATCGACCCGCCCGGGTGGATTCGACGCTACTTCGAGGAAAGGAATCGAGATGGCCTACGATGACGAGACCGTCGAGCTAGACGTGGACCTGGTGGTGGCGACCTCCGATGACGCGGTGAAGCTCCTGTTCACCGACGCGGGTGAGGAAGTGTGGATCCCACGCTCACAGATCCTGGACCCTCCCAAGGGCCATGGCCTGGGGGAGGGCGACGAGCCCGAGAGCGTGGAAATCGCGGCGTGGCTCGCCAGAGACGAGTGTCTGACATGAGACGGCTGCTACGACGAGGACCCAAGCGGTACGCCGACAACCTCGGCACAGACTGTGAAACAGAGCTTCCCGGAGGCCGATGGGTGGTGGCCCGGCCCCTCCCCCTGGACAGCCTCTACGACCGCTGGTGTCAGGCGTGGGACGTGTTTCGAGGTCGGGCTGATGCGGTGTACTACCACGGCCAGGAGGAGCCCATCCGATGGATCTAGAAAGCCTGGGCATCCTGCCTGCCGGTGACCGTGAGCTACGGGGCCTCAGCCTGTGGGAGCCCTGGGGGAGCTACATCCGATCCGGCCGCAAGACCATCGAGACACGCTTCCACCGCACCCACTATCGGGGAGACCTCCTCATCTGTGCGACGAAGAAGCCCGAGGCCCCCCTCTCCGGCCACGCCCTCTGCCTTGTCCACCTCGTGGACTGTCGGCCCATGACCCCGGAGGACGAGGAAGCAGCCATGGTTCCGTGTGACCCGAACCGCTTCGCTTGGGTCGTCGAAGATCTCCGACCTGTCGAGCCTTTCCTCGTGAAAGGGGCCCAGGGATTGTGGAAGGTGAACGACGAGGTGCGAAAAAAGATCAAGATGGTGCCATCCGACGGGTAGTAATGAGGAACCCGTGAGGATGACATGTCGGATCTGACCCTTTTCTTTCCGCAGTCTGTAGACGAGTACAACGCGCCCCGGTGGTCGCTCTACCGTCCCGATCTCCACGACGAGACCCTCCGTGAAATCGGTGTGGAACTCCCCTTCGAGCCGGTGCCTGCCGAGGTTGAATGGGTCTGCCAGTGCTGCGGGAACAAGCGGAAGATGGGGGTCGCGATGGTGGGGAGGCCCGGTTCGCTGGACACCGCCGATGTCCGGTTTGTCCCGGAGACGGAGGACAACAAACCCGTGCGGTGTGGCGAGGTGGTCGAGCTACGAAAGGTCCAGGACACGCGCCCCTACATGCCCTCTGGGGGCCCCGCGAAGGTCATCGGTCCGAAACAGCAGAACCCCTACCGCTATCATGTCCTGGAAACCTTCGAGGGTCCGTGCCCTGGCCACTACGACCCCCGAGACTCGTACCAGCATCACAACGACTGGCGCGTTACGGACCTGGAGTGGGAGATGGAGGCCCGGCAGCAGATGGCTTTCCTGTCCCTCTTGCCTGCGTGGCGGGCTTTTCGTCAGTTCCAACGAAGTGGGGACTACCAGACCGGGACCCCTTTCCCACCCGAATGGATGGGAGGGGACTTCACGGTGATGAGCCTCAGCCACCGGATGCGAACGGTCGAGCGTGTCCTTGGGGAGGTCATGAACCGGATGAGTGTCGCCGGCCACGCTCTCGACATCCACGGCATCCAATACTGGTAGGAACCTATGCCGATCCGAAAGCGCATCCGGAAGCACCTGGGGAATGCCTCCTACGTCCTCCGCCACAAGTGGTTCGTGGGACGCGCCTGTGCCGGAGAGGGGCTCTGGCTACGGGGGCTCCTCCACGACCTCAGCAAGTTCCGTCCTGGCGAGTGGCGTCCTTACGCCGACTACTTCTACGGCGATCGTGAGCCCCCCAAGCACAAGGATGGTTACAACGTCGCGGACGACCCCAAGCAGGACCCCGCGTTCGATGAGGCGTGGCTACGGCACATCCACCGGAATAGCCACCATTGGCAGTTCTGGCTCCTCCAGAGGGACGACGGCGATCAGGTCCCGTTGCCCATGCCCCCCGCCGACCGCTTGGAGATGGTCTGCGACTGGCGAGGTGCCGGCATGGCGCAAGGCAAGACGGGAGGGTGGCACGAGACGCTGTCCTGGTACAACGCGAACAAGCATCGGATGATCCTGCACCCGGACACACGGGCGTGGGTGGAATCGTTCCTGGAGATGAAGGTGCGACATGGCCAGCTTTGACGGAACCCCGACGCTGGAATACTGGCTGGACGAGACGGTTTCCCGTCCACCCCTCGGCCCCGAGGAGATGGCGAAGCTCGTCGAGATACTGGAGCCCTGCCGTGAGTCCATCGAAGAGGCTCTGAGAGGCTACGACGAGCAGGACGAGGAGACACGGCAAAGTTGGCGCGATTTCCGCAACAGCCTGTGGGACCACGTACCCGAGGACCTCGATGCCCAGGTGACCTCCCTGCTGGACGCCTTCAACGACGCCCGTGCTGGCGCAGAAGGGCAGTCCGAGGCCGACTACCACATGGAGCTTTGGGAGTCGATCCTCCCTGGCTGTTACGCCCACCACGACGAGTTCGAGCCCAAGACCCTCTACCGGGTGGTGGAACTCGCCAAGCGGGCGGGGCAATGCCAAGCCCACCTGGAGCCCATCGAAATCAACCCGGTGACCCTCTACCCCCATCGGCAGGTCAAGTCCAAGAAGTCTCGCTGGGAACCCCTCGTCAGGTTCGTCAATGATTGGCACTACTGCCACGTCGTATGGAACGAAGACCTGTTGCCCCCTCAACTCAGTGGCAAGGAACTGGCCGAACGCCACCGCCACTGGAATCGGCGGTTGAAGGGGCGCCTCGCGTGGACTGGTCGTGACGAGGTCCCGTGGATCGTTCGCAGCGTTGTCTACGATCAGAACGGCACCTTCACGGTGCAACTGTACGAGCTTCCCACGAAGGGGGTGAAGCAGGGGCGTGATGCCCTGCTGGAGGTTCCCCTCCCCCGCTTCATCGAGCATTGGGAAGCGGTCCTCCCCGAGCTATCCCCGCAGTGGGCCCGGGAGTGCCACGACTTCTACCGCCGCCAGCGGGACGCCCTGGCAAACCGCGCTGAAGAGGTGAACGTCAATGGCACGCTGCGGAGGTCCTACTGGAGCCACGCTCTCGAAGGCAAAGAGGTATGGCCTCACGGGGCCCCTCCCGGAGAGAAGACCTACACGGTGCGTTCTGTCGTCTCGGCTGACGACAGCGACGGATCACGGGGCATCTCCATTCTGCTGAACGTGTCGATGGACCCGAAGCTGAGGACACCGAAGGACAAGAACTTCATCGTCACCGACCTCGACCCCTTCCTCAACGCCTGGACGTGGGCCGGTCGTGACCGCTCTCTCGAACCTCGACGGCGGGATGTAGATTAGAAGAGACGGCACCCGCGTAGAACCAACTGGAGGCTGGCATGGCTCGCACCCACTCCCCCGCCTGGGGGCAACTGAAGACACGGCTCCAAGGCTGGAAGCCCCTCAACGAGTATTTCATCAAGGGCGGCTACTCCGTCCACAACGCTCTGGAGGGAGCCCAACGCCCCGGCGGCCCTGAACTGCTGGAGGTAGACGAGATCTTCGCGGCCCCCCTCCCCGACGGCTCACTGATGATCGTGGGCGAGGTCTTCTTCCAGAAGTCGGGGGAGCCGAGTGAGAGCAACGGGTGGTCCACGATGAACCACTACCCCCTGGCTCCGGTGGTTCTCGGAGTGATTGCGGAGGGGGCCTGGAAGGAAGGATGAGGCCCCCACTCCCCACACCCGACGAGGTGCAACGGATTCTCGCCGAGCTTCGGAAGAAGGGGATGCCCACGTTCGAGATCCGAACGGACGCCAAGGCCGTGGGGGGCCAGGCGATCACCTGCCACATCTGCCACCTGACGAGCTACCACCCGAAGGATGTCGAGAACCGCTACTGCGGCCACTGCCACGTTTTCCACGAGGACCCCTGATGTTCAAAATCGGCAAGAACGTGCGCTATACGCCCATCATCCCCAAGCGCCTGCAGGGGAGATGGGACATGTACGTGTGCGAGGACGGGTGGATCTACGACAGCGAAGAGAAGCAAAAGCGCCTCGGCCGTTGGTTCGCCCGTTTCCGCTACGGAGACGAGGACTGTCCTGTCGCCCCGGCCTGGATCGAAGACATCGAGGCTCTGGAAGCCCTTCGCTGGAAGGTGTTGGTTTACAACGACGGTCCCGTGAAGGACCGATGGAACGAAGCCTTCCACGGCGTCAAGACAGCCCCGGAGGGCCGCGTCTACGAACCGGATCGGCAGGTCAACGGCAAGTGGTGGCGCTCGCAGTACAACCACGACAATGCCTACGGGGGCGGCATCAGTTCCGATTGGGTGGAACTTGACGAGCCCCCCTCCAAGGAATCCCTGGAGCGTGGGAGAGCGTGGCACAGGGCCCGGAGATGGGCCATGTCCTGGGCCACACGTCTCCAGTTCATCAACCACGTCTTCGAGACCGTGCTGGGATGGGGTCTCCCCGACGCCCCTCGGGAGGACACACAGCTTCGCGTGCTGCTGAACGGTCGTATCTACTGGTACAACGCCGTGGCCACGAAGACACCAGGGAAATACAGGTGGGTGAGGCTCGCATGGCCCGAGGCAGACACCCTCACCTTCGAGCCTGGGAAGGACTCGACATGAAGAAGCTCCGCAAGCCCGTGATCCGGAAGAAGACGATCCGCTACGAGGCCAAGCCCGCACTGCACGCCTACGAGTGTGACCAGTGCCACAAGGTCTTCGGGATCGACAAGGATGCCCTCCTCTGGCACGGCGACCGCATCGAAATGACCGGGACCTTCGATCGTTCGCCGGAGGGGGAGGGCAACGGCTTCCGGGCCATGGTCTGCAGCCTGGCCTGTGCCGACCAGATGTTCTGGGGCGGTTGGGCGACCCTCGACCGCTACGCCGACTTCGCCGACGTCGAGGCAAACCTGGCCCGCTGCACCGTCAAGATGATCCACGCTGACGCCATCCTCCCCCAGGAGGAGTTGGAGAAGCGGTGGGACGAGGCCGAGGAAGCCACCGCGGACAGTGGTGAGGGAGATTGGATCTCGACCAAGCCGATGCCCTTCAACTGCGACCCGGACCCCTACAACGGCCCGGCCTTCACCGTCGAGACGGAGCCCACGGTCTCGTGCCCGGAGTGTGGCACCTCGATCCGCATCCGGGCCAGGGCGGTAAAACGATGACGGACAACCGTAGCTGGAAGAACGCCACCGAGGCCGTGGAGGAGATGAAGCGGGTCGTGGCCGAGCAGGGGCGCCCCGCCATCGTCACCGTACAGAAGGGCCCCCTCCCCGACCCCGACCTCGCACCCCTTCGTTTCACGGCGACGGTGTTGAAGCAACGGGACACGAGCCCGCGCCCTTTCCGCTTCGACATCGACTGGAATGCGATGAAGGTCCCGACCGATGACGTCTGACCAGATTGAGATCGCGCCTTCGACCGCGACGGTTCTCTCCGATACCCCAAGTATCGTGGAAGGAGACCTCATCGAGATCGACACCGGGCACGGTGTTGAGACGATGGCCGTTCGAAAGGTGGATGGCCCCACCACCCTGACCATCCGGAAGCTCCGGTGGTGGGAGAAGCTCGGGCTGTGGGTGCGCCGCACCTGGCGTCGGTTCGTTCGATGGTTGGGGATAGGAGAAGCAACATGATCGTCCAGAGCATCGCCTTGTCCTTCGGCTACGCCGAGGAGAATGCCTTGTCGTGGGTCTTCTTTCGGCCCTATGAGACAGAGTTCGATTCGGCCGCGGCAGCCGTCGAAGATCTGGCCATGGATCTTCTTCGTGTCTTCGAGCCCTCCCTGTTCCAGGAAGACCCTCGAAAGGACTGCTGCCAGGCCACGCTGGACAAGATGCCCAAGGCCCGGCTCTGTGCGACGTGTGGGACGTGGTTGGAAGAACGGGAGTGGGACCTCGAACAGTTCGAGGAGTGGCTCCGCGTGCTGACGGACCAGACGACGAACAGCATCTACAGCGACTTCGACGCGGTCCCCATGGGGTGGGACCCCTGGGGCGGGCCTCCCGTTGGGGCCCCTGCGGAGGAGGTCATCGTCATCGAAGAAGCCGCCGAGCGTCAGATCCTCAAAGCGTTGGACCCCGACAAGGTCCCCGAGCCGTGCGGCAAAGCCCTGCGAGAGTGGTGGGTGTGGGTCAGCAAGGGCGGAAAAACGCGGCAGGAGTACCTGCAGGAATGGAATGAAGGAACCTTCGAGTGGTGAGCAACATGAAACGCCCCGAGCCTGGCACCGTCTACGCCCTCCTCGTCCACGCGGACAAACCCGCGCCTCTCTGGCACCGTCGGTTGGCCTCCTATCTCACGGCCCTGAGAAACGGGCACGAGGCGGAAGGCGAGCGAGAAGTGGCCCGTGAGGACCTCTCGGCCGAAATTCGAGAGTGGTTCAAAGAGCACACCCTCAAACAACACGGACGTGGCTACACAGGGGTCTCACGAGCGATCGAGAGCCCTGGCTGGTTCCGCTCCGAGGGGATGCACTGGCGGGAGGGCCAGGAGGAAGAGGCCCGCGAAGCGCGGGATGCGTCCCTCCGGGCCGAGGCCGAGCGGCACTACAAGCTCCACCTGGCCCAATACCCTGACAGCGCCAAGGAAAAGCGAGACCGGCTGCTGGCCATGATCGGGGACGGCCTACACACCTTCCCGGCCGAGATGGGCATGGAGATGGCCTTCGACGAGAAGCCTCCCGAGGGTCTGTGGCCGCTCATCCAAGGCCGCGTCCGGGGGTTCTTGCACGAGGAGGACATCCAGGTGGAGGAGCTTCGCCTGGTCTGCACCGAGGTGGCCGAGCGAACTGTCTACGAGTGGATCCCTTGACGGTGTAACCCTGGTGGCTACGTTGGAAAAGTCCCTAAGCATGGCGTGGAGGTAACCTGGCCCTGGCGTTCGACGCGATGGGGAAACCCTGGGCCCGTAGAGACGATCCATAAATTAGCCTCGTCCGTAGTCTGTAGCCCACAAGAACCCCGTGGATAGAGCGGCCAACGGGGAACGGAAGGTCCGGGTGGAGAATCGGGAGTCCCGGCGCCATGCTTAGTTTTTGGTAGACCCACGGCAAAAGGCCGTGTAAGAATCGAAGCCAACATGCGTATCGAACTTGCCATCGGAGGTATTTCGCTGCGACCCCACCGCCGCTTAACAGCGCGGGAGCGGGGTTGCGGCCGAGGTACGACCGCCTAGTCTCGGCAAGCTAAGCTTCCATCCAAAAAAGCACCCCGCTTCCGCTGGACCTTGGTTTTGAAGGCCGGGTAAGTCCAGTTGGTGAGACAGGGGACTTAAAATCCCTGGGCGCTTTGCGCTGCGCGGGTTCGATTCCCGCCCCGGCTACCACTTCGGGTAGTGTAGGAAGGCACCCCCGGAGGACATGGCAGTATGAAAAGGCACCTGACCCAGATCCTGGTCAACAAGGAACTCATCACGGCAGACCAGGCTCGTGAAGTGGAAAGGATCTCCGAGAGCGGCGGAGAGCCCATCTCCCGGCTCTTGATCGACTACGAGTACGTCTCAGCCAAGGACCTGCTGAAGTGCCTCAGCAACCAGTATGGGGTGCCGTCCGTGAGGCTGTCGGAGGTGGACTTCGATCAGGAAGCTCTGCGGCTACTGCCGATCGACCTCGTTCGGAAACACTGCGTCATCCCGGTGAACAAGACGCAGAACACGATCTTCCTGGCGATGGATGACCCGAGCAACATCTTCGCCATCGACGATGTGAAGTTCATCACGGGACACAACATCGAGGTAATCGTGGCCCTGTACCACGAAATCGAGAAGGCCATCGAGACGCAGTACGGAGAAACGCAAAAGGTGGAGAGCTTCGATCCCGAGGAAGACGGGGTAGGTGTAGCGGAACTGGAAGCGCTGGCCAGCGACGCGCCCGTCATCAGGCTTACGAACTCGATTCTGCTGGACGCGGTTCGGAGAGGAGCCACGCACATCTACGTCGAGACCGCCAACGAGCCGGTGGATCGCTTCGTGATCAACTACAGGCTCGGTGACGACGTCGAGGAAGCCATGCAACCGCCGTTGAAGCTGCGTGCGGCTGTCATGGCACGCATCAAGGTGCTGGCAAGCATGGGTCTCCGACGCAGGGCTCAGCCACAGGAGGGTGTCATCAACTTGAAGCTCTCGGCGACCGAGGTCACAAGCATGGAGGTGACGGCCTACCAAACCGAACGCGGGGAAGCTCTGCGGATTCGGTTGATGAATCCTCCCATGCGTCCGGAAGTGGCCGAAGTGCTTCGGTTGAAGAACCTCTCGTGTGTCGAGATTGCGAGCGTGCTTCGTTTCTTGGCCAAGCAAGTCGAAACGAAGCTGCCCAAGGAACCGGACCTCTTCAAGGATGGTGAGGACTGGAGCGATGAGTGAAAAAACCCTGAACCTCGGGACCACTCCAGAGCGGGACAAAGCGATGGTCCGCAAGCTCCGTGAGCACCCTTGCTTCGGCGGCTGTGGAAAAACCTGGGCCGAGGCCGGAGGTGGTTGGGTCGGCTTCTGCAAGGTCGATGGAAAAACCGAGCTTGCCCCCGCTTGGCATTGCTCCGAGTGCTCCGAGAAACGGGCCGAGCAGGATGGAGGCTTGAAGGCGGATGATGGCGATCAGGAGTTGTGTTCCCTCATGCCGTCGTGGGGAATCAAGCCTCGGTTCACCCTGGTCCCCTCCGAGGAGGGGGTGCGTTGGGTGGACCTGGAAAACGCGAGCGAAGAGGACCTGCGGGCGCTGCGAGAGTTCTTGCAGATGAACCCTTCGGAGTAGGACGATGCACGATACCTTGGTGGTGATGCAGGACGGCCGAAGATTCTGTGGCCCGATGTGGTACTTCCGCCCCGAGGAGGGTTGGATGACCGTCGTGGACGACAGGTGTAATGGCGAACCCATCTACTTCCGGGACATGGCCTCGGCCGTGACCTACGGGGAACGTGTGGGCATCCAACGGGACGAGAACGGGAACGCCATCGGGCCCGAGATCGCGGACGTGGACGAAATCGAACGCGCTCGCCAGCAAGGGTGGGACGGAAGTTGAAAGGATGCCGGCGTAGCTCAGTTGGTAGACGTTCTTTGACATAGACTTTTGGGCTACACTTCGACGCGGAGGATGTATGCCAACCTGCGCGAAGTGTGGAGAGAAGTTTCCGAACCGGGTCGTGATCGACGGGAAGAAACGCAACATCAGCAGCAGAAAATACTGCCTGACGTGTTCTCCCTTCGGACGTCACAACACCCGGAAGCTAGGACTAGAAGGAGAAGGCTTGAAATGCCTCTGCGCGGTCTGTGGGAGACCCTACGTCTACGACAAGAAAGCGGGCCACACGAAAAGGTACTGCAACACCTGTCTCGTTCAACGGCGCCGATCGAAACTTCAACGCATGGCCGTGGAGTACAGGGGAGGAGAGTGCCTTTACTGTGGCTACAGCCGATGCGTGTCAGCGATGGAGTTTCATCATCTGGACCCTGAAACCAAGGAGTTCGGCATCTCGGCCGCGTGTGCGAAGACACGAGCGTGGGAGGTCATCCGGCGCGAGCTAGACAAGTGTGTGATCCTCTGCTGTAGGTGTCATCGGGAACTGAATGAGGGGCTAATCAGCCCCCAAGAAATAGAAGAACTCGCCGCCAAAGCTCAGTTGGTAGAGCAGCCGATTCGTAATCGGCAGGTCCCCGGTTCGAATCCGGGTGGCGGCTCCAAAAATCAGGAGTAGGTCGCCAGTTCGATTCTGGCCGTCGGCTCCATCATCGAAAGGACAGGACATGGGAAGGATCCGGGGAGTGTGGGGGCCGGTGAGACGCAAGTCGCCCAACCGGCTCGTCGAGTGGCTTGCGGATCGGGCGTTCATGGACGGCTACATGGTTGGCTGTCCGACCGCGACCAACGTGAAGCTCTCCCTGCGAGACGGCAAGCCCATCCCCGAACGGCACCTTCCGGGGCGTCTGATCATGGGTCTGCCCCCCGAGGTGCGAGAGAAGATCAAGGCCCTGAGAGCGGAGCACTTCCAGCACCGCTACAACGGGCCGTGAGACGTCAGCCGGGGTAGCTCAACTGGCAGAGCACCTGACTTGTAATCAGGGGGTTGAGGGTTCGATTCCCTTCTCCGGCTCCACGCCGCCGTAGCTCAGTGGTAGAGCATCCGCATGGTAAGCGGAAGGTCACGGGTTCAATCCCCGTCGGCGGCTCCACTAAAATCGAATCTCGTAGGGGTCTTTCCCCAACCACTCCAGCATCCGGTGCTTGAAACAGATCCAGCGGTACTCGCGTAGGGTCGCCCGGTGAAACCGCCGTTGCTCTCTTTCCAGGCTACTCAACTCCAAGGCCGCGAGGATGAAAGGTTTGCCAGCCATTGCTAGAGCCTCCCATAGAACATCCTACCGACGAGCCCTCGGTGGAGTCCAAGATACGAGGACGCCGCCTGACCCCCTAGCGTTTCATCGCTCGCACGCACCCCTCGATCGCGTGCTGGAGTAGCTCGATCTGTTGGATCGTCGGTTCCGTTCCTTGGAACTCCTCGATCGCCGCAAGTAGCTCCTCTGCCTTCTCGGCCTCGCGGCCCAGGCTGTTCATGCCTGGTATCCCCAGGCTATCCACGATCAGCCAGAAGTGATCCCAAGCTCCAAGTCGTGTCAGGCGTGGCATCGCACACCTCCCTTCTACTTACTACGGGACAGCAAACCCGAGACACAGACGATCTCCTGTAGGATGGGCACCAGGAGGAATCCGGTGTCGGACCACTTGATCAAGCTGTTGCGGGACATCTCAGTACGTCGAGGTCGCTTCACGCTGGCCTCGGGAACCGAGTCGGACCTCTACGTCGATATCCGGACGGCGGCTCTCCACAGCGAGGCCAGCTACGTCATCGCCTCTCGCATTCTCGACATCCTCAAACCCGAGGTCCGGGCCGTCGCAGGTGTTGTTCTGGGAGGGGCACCCCTCGTGTCCTCGACGACCACCTTGGCCCGCGTTCGCAATCGACACCTCCACGGCCTGCTAATCCGCAAGGAGCCCAAGGCCCACGGCACGGGCAACCAGGTCGAGGGGATGGACAACCTCCGGAGCTTCGACGTGGCCCTCCTCGAAGACACCGTGACGACGGGAAGCTCCCTGTTGCGGGGCATCGGTGCCGCCGAGGAGATGGGCCTCCGCGTAATCCAGGTCATCGCTGTCCTCGACCGGGAGGTGGGGGGCTCGCAGAACCTATGGGACCATGGGTACGAACTGGAGAGCCTCGTGCGACTCCGAGACCTGGTTCCCTAGATCGCCTATCACCCACCCCCTGGTAGGGAGGATGGGATGGGCTACTTTCCGGTGATCGACGCACTCGCCTTCGTGATGCTGTTCCTCTACAAGATCGCACTGACGGTCGCGGGGACCCTCATCATCTACATGGGCTACAGGCTGTTTCACCAGGGCATCGTGAAGGGGGGGCGCCCAGGAGTTCCGTTTCGGGAAGTGGCTCTCGGTCCACGGAGGGGGTCCGGGCATCGTCTTCGCCGGTCTGGGGTGCATCGTTCTCGTCACCTCGATGCTCCAGAAGTCGGAGTACAAAGGTGCCAGGGACGAAGGGGGTGGGTACGGGCCAGAGGTCAGCATGATGCAGGTGGACCCTTCCGAAATGGGGGATTGGTAT
>Ga0180433_10004167_pt1 | contig 20507 bp, 12 predicted proteins | sample SS_ome_8_FD_132980 | JGI IMG/M metagenome (GOLD analysis project Ga0180433, IMG submission 132980) | Hypersaline lake sediment archaeal communities from the Salton Sea, California, USA - SS_1_D_1 metaG | ecosystem: Environmental > Aquatic > Non-marine Saline and Alkaline > Hypersaline >... | reverse complement strand
GTTGATGGATCAAAGTCAATCTCAACAGCTATCGAAACAAACCATCTGTCAGCAGTACGACTGATGGTTGCAGACATGATCTTTCCGGAAAAGCGAAGCGTGTTGTACATTCGAACATTGCCCAGCTTGGGCAGTCGAATGGTTTTTTCGCTTATCGCAAACTGATTATTCTGTAGTCCAAACGATTTCTTACACTTGTTCTTTCGTTTGAAGTGAGGATATTTCGATTTCTTATTGAAGAATCGTTTGAATGCCTGCCCAAGGTTCTTGATTGCAATCTGCGGTACAGATTTGCTGACATCCAAAACCCATGGATAGGACTGCTTCTTGACTTGATTGAAACGCTTGTCGATCTTGTTTGCAGACGGCTTCTCGCCCGCTTCGAACATCCGTTGCCACTGATTCAAAGCCCAATTGTAGACGAATTTCGACACATCACAGGCATGCTGCAAGTACGCAACTTGCTCGTTGTTCGGCTTCAATCGAATCTTGTGCGATAGAATCAGCGGCATTTGTTTGTCAGTTTGTTGTGTGATTCCTATTCGTTGCAGTTTTATGGTACGTTGGGTTTGTCAACAAATCAAAAACTTGTTATTGCTCCAAGCATTTTGAGTACCTGCTTCATTCTGACGACCACAATCAAATTGTAACAGATTACGCAATGCTATGCAAGACATTCCGCGCAATGATGAAATTCCCGATTGCCAACTGATATCGTTGACGTTCATCTAATACCAATTGAACGTCAAACCAATATGTCTTTTCTTCCAGTTCCCTTGTATCCTTCTGTTCGAAAGTGAACACAATGGAACCGTTTTCCAAATCGCTTGCCTCTTCGTCATACTCCTTGCTGATTATCGTTTCGGAGTCTGGAAACGTCGACGTCTCCTTGATCGTCATAACGATCTGTTTCGGATTTTCAATCGGAGGTTCATCAGTCGCCATGACGAAGTTGAACCGCTTGAACATTCCGCGCACGATATCCAGTCTGGTATTGTAAGGCATGCCACACCTGATTTCATCTATGGTCTGCTCGCCGTCTATCCAGACGTCGGCAAACATTTCCTCTTTATCCTGCGTGCAGATCTCAGGAAACTGCTGCTGCAATTCATCGGTCCAATAGATCGGCCCGATGATTTCGCCTTCGCATCGCGGCTCGCTTCCCATCATACAACCTCGAAGTAGAGCCAAGGCGAAACGATCACCTGATCAGTGAAATCGTATTCTGTGCCGTTGACAAGTTGTGAAACGAGTCCGAATGTCCGCTGCACATGCCACGTCGTGTCGCTCAAGATCTCCACGCTTGCAATCGCGCCGGTCTGAATGCTTTGCAGACGCAAAGCGTTTCCTGCATTGACGGCAACTGTGAAGCCGCCGTATGCAGCATTGATCATATTGATTATGTCATCCAACGTATAGGTGAAGTCGCTGACGATTCCATAGATCGGCCCTACTCCCTGCCTGGAAAATCCAAGAGTCGGGTTGGCTGTGGAGCCTGAAAACACCGAAGCGATTTCCACCGCTGAAACGTCGTTCGTCGCGGGATACTTCACTGTGGACACACAAGCCTGACCGGCATCCGGCAAGAAATCCTCAACCGTCAACAACCCGCGAATGCCGGTTCCCAAATAGCCGCTCGATGAACCGGCGTCTTCGAAATACGGATTGCCGCGACCCCAACTGTGCACACCCGTGAACGGGAATCCGAGCCATCCGTTGATAAAGCCGCCCGGTGTGATTCCGTCGTCTTCATGGACGATCACCTCGCTTGTTATTCCCATCACAAACGACATGATCAACACTTGACCGTTCCAGACATCAGCCGCGCCTTGACCGGGAGCATTCAGCGCAATCGCATTGTTGATCTCGTCAACAATCTCCTGAGCGGTATAGGTCGTTCCAGCAGTATAGATGACATCAAACGATGCGCCGCCGTTGAAAGACAAGCGCAGAATGGTGTGGTTGATCTGTACCGTGACGGGATAGACCGCATCAATTCCGATCGCCAGACCAAAACCGTTCACTTGATCAATGATGTCCCACAGCGTCATTTCAGTCGGTACGGCAGACGTATTGAGCACCGCTTCGCGGAACGGAACATCGTCATCGAAGCGCACGTTCAATTGCGCGTTCGGCGTGCTTGTTATCCACATGTTCGCCGCAAGCGGATACTCGCTGACGATCGAAGGCGGCTGTTCATCGGTGCCGATCGAATAGTTGAGCGCAACGCCCGTGGAATCGAATCCTGAGCCGCCCACACGATCCCACAAGCCGTCTTGGCCTTGCAAAGGATCAAGTTCCAGATTCGCCCACGCGGACGTAATGGATGTATCATGCACGAAGATGCTGCCCCACTTCGGGTAGGATGCAGGATCAAACGAACCGGCAACCCAATGATCTCGGATGATCAAGTTCCAAGAGGCATCGTAGGCAAAGACCGTCGAGCCAGGATTGAATTCGATCTTGTGCGGCACGCTGGCAGTCCATGCGGATGGACCCGCGTCCAAATCGTAATTGGTCGTGCCGCCATTGTAGACATAGCGATCGGTATCTTTGTCGAGAGCGAAAGTGATTTCATCCGCGTCTTTCGCGCCGATCGTAATGTTCGTCAGCGTGTTGATCTCGGTCAACACATCGCCCGGTGAAGGCAGGGTTGTCGGAGTCGAAGGATCGGCAATCAAGCCGATCACAGTCAAGCCGTTGATGATCTTCGTGTTCGTGGTCGTGATGACGATGGCTTCGCCGCCCGCGTACGTGACGCGCGTTCCAGGCGTAAACGCAGTCATGACGCCGACCGTGACGCGGAAGAAAGCGGTATCGACGGATTGAAGTCTGACAGTCAAAGGACCGCCGACAGCCTTCCCCTCTTCATCGTCGACGAACCCCGCGCCAAGCGCATTCACACCGCCCGTAATCAGCAGATCGCCGTTGTTGACAATCGCCGACGCAGTCGTTTCGACGCCGATGCGCGGCGCGTTCAAATGGTTCAGCAACGCGGTTCGATCATAGCTCGTCAGATCAAATTTGATGCGCCTCTCCGCATTATCCGATCCGACAAAACCAAGCGTTTCATATCCGGCTGCGAATGTCGTTGTTGTCGATATTCCGCCGTTGTTATCCAACGCCGCATAGTTCAGTTGCGCCGATGGAAGCATGCTGCCGACAGTCGTACGGATGCCGCTCGACATCCCTTGCAGAATATCGCCGACCGAAGCGGCCTTGTTTGCATTGCCAAGCACCATCGTCTGGAAATTGACGCGACCGGCGACATTCGCCTTAAACGTTGGATCGTTGATGTTGACCAGCGGTTCGCCGTCTTGAAAACTCATGACGTTCGGATCTGAGGTATGCAGTACGGAAGATCCGAATCCAAGTTGGTCCGCTCCCGTGCCGCCTTCCAACAGACCCTTCACGCGCAGATTGGCAAGGACGCCGGTTGCGGTCGACTCCATCAGCAAGCTGCCCGTAGGGCTCTCGGTTGCATTTGCCACTGTGAAAGAAGACGTCAGAGCCGTTGCCAAGTCGGCATAAGTCAGAGCGGATGAAACCCGCGCCACATATTCAGTGCTGTTCACTTCAACGCGCCAGACATCATTGCCGTCTGTGCCGATTCTGCCATACGCCCATTTCCCGCCCGTGAAGTAGCTTGTGCTCGCAGCCATCGCATTGCCGACAATCCCTTCAGTCGGCCATCCGTTCGCGAAATTGACTTCCTGATTGAGCCAAGCAGCAGCCGCAGAAGTCGTATTGATAACGATGTCGAAGTTCGGCCCGACAGGCGTTACGCTGACGACAGCGCCGAACGTCGAATCATCAACCCATGCATGCGTGCCCTTCTCAATCCACACGGCAACTGATGGAACCGTAATCGTCACCGCTCCGACAGCGGCTGAAACAGTCGTCTGGTGAATGCCGACCCATGGAGAGAGCGGAGACGGCATAACGTTTGTGACGTCTCCGACCGCCAGAGTCACGCCCGGATTGGCCGGATCTTCAAGAGGCACAATACTGTTCATCACAGCACGGCTGTAGTAAGTTCCCGTGAGGTTGTCTGTCGCTTCGTTGTAGATCGTTCCGCCAGCAGCAAAAGACGACAATCCTACAACATCCGTCTCACGCGCTGTAACGTGAGCCATGTCCGCGTAGAATCCCAATGCGGCGTGAGCATTCAGCGCGCCGATGGTTGTCGGAGCAATATGCGATCCATGCCACAACAAAACCATGCTTCGACTGCCGTAATCGCTTGACGTCAGGAAGACTTTGTTGCCTGTGATGACCGTTGCAGGCTGAGTCGCAATGCCGTTCGACAGTGCGGCATTATTGATCTGATCAACAATGTTCGAAGCGGTCAAGGGATTGCTGACGCCTTGATCTTGTCTGGCGTTTTCATCAACGTCGTTCACCACGATCCACTCAGGAGCCGCCATGGAAGGCGTCGGCACCACTGCATAAATCGTCTGCTGCCCGACGCTCTTGTGCGGACGTGCACCGTTCAACGACAACGTGTTCAGTTCATCTGCGCCTGTCGTTGCATTGAGAACAGCGGAATAGCCGTTGCACAATTCGGTGCCATTGACTCCCCACAATTCGTACAGCCTGCTTCCGACCAACGGGAGAGCCGTTCGTTGGTTTGCGGCGTCAATTGCGCCGATTGACGAAATCGTGAACGGGACGCCGACAAACGTGACTTGTATGGAAGCGTTCCAGTTGTCGGTCGTTTCAATGAAAAGATAGGCGTGTCCTTCAGCCGCGCCAAGCGTATTGCCGAACGGACCACGATCGGCGACGAACGCCATGCCGCATTTCAAATTGCCTGTTTTGATGCCGCCGTCCGTGACCGCGCCACCGCCTTCGGTTCTGGCAATAGCGTCAATCACTTGCAGGATGCGCGTCGGATCGAATTGAAGATGGACAAACTGATGAGCCGAACCGAGCGCCACTGTATCCATCGTGACATTCAGCGTATCAGGCTGAAACCCCATTGCAACCAAAGAGCCGCCGCCAAGAACGGGGTGGATCAAATCAACTTTCGAAGGAACGCCTGCCAAATCGCTTTCGAAGTAGATGCGTCCGTTGTCTATATCCGCGCGGCCTTGATCGCCCAATCCCCAAACGGTCGTATTGACCTTTTGGATCATATCGCCAGCGGTCTGCGTGCCTGTCGTGAATGTGATGCTGCGATAATTCGGCGGAACCGGACTGTCGTTGAAGCGCAATCCAAGCTTGTTGTCCACTTGTTCGATCACATCCGATTCGAACTTATCATCGGAACGAGATAGGACGTTTGCCACCGTGAACAAATCACCGCCGATGTTCAGCACGTCACCTACAGCCACATCATAGGTCGAATCAATCAGATCCAAGACCCACCACAACGATCCATCAGCAGAGAAGCTTTGAGACGTTCGGCCGATCACGGCAAAATTGCGAGATACACTCTGAAACGGTGTTACGCCCGAAAGCAACGGATCAGGATCGAATGAAACGGCAATGTGAAACGCTCCAAACGCTCGCCGGAAACTCCCTCCGATCGTCACTTGAGCCGTCGAAGCAGCATTGCGTACTTTGGCCAACGCTGTAGGCCACATGGAATATGTAGCAGACGGAGCAAGAGAATAGAAGTTGACTGCAAAATTCAAAATGCCCTTGTCGACCGCGCCGACTTGCAGGTGCATCTCTTCATCAATGCCTGCCTGAACCGGCCTTGAGATGTACGAGAACATTTCGACCGGTGCATTGAAGTCAGCAGCCGAGTCTTCAATGATCTGATTGGTTCCCCAAGCATCCAATTGAGCAACCGTATCGATCGTTCGAATGAATCCGCCATTGCCGTAAATCAAACCATTCCCTGGCAAGTATCCAAACGCTTGCAAAGCATTCTTGCCATTGCCTGATTCAATATCGACGTATCCTGTACCGGACTCGTCTTCAATGGCATAGCCGCCGCCGCACAACGTGCCGATATATTTGCCGTCAGGCGAATAGGTGATGCTTCCCGAAAGCGGTTGAAAGAAATGACGGAAGCCGCTGCGCATATCTGCCGCCGTCACGATCGTGTCAGCAGTCAGCCGTGCTTGCGTTTCGATATTGGTGAAGTTCACCGTGAATCGAGCGTCATCGATCTGAAGATCCAAATACATGCCATCAAGATCAAGACCTGCCGCAGGAACAGGCTGACTTGTCAATGTCGCCTGCGTGCTTGGCACAATCGCCAACGGTTCAGGCTGTCCGTTCCTGCCCTGCACGTAAGCTGGCGCGTTATCGGTGCCGTACGCCGTTGCGCCTGACGCAGGAAATCCCAGAAGCGTGTTCGCCACCGAGCCGTTCGCTTCGCTGTCAATGATCAAACTGGACGCCGAACCGACGACATCGCCGCGCAATTCCATTCTGGAATCCGGCAACAGATATGCCGTCGCACCAGTCAATGGATCTGCGCCTGATGAAGAATCGCCTTCGTCAAACCCGATGATTGAATTCGCGCCCGTCGTCTGATCGTCGAGAATCGTGATTGATGAAGCCGTTCCGATGACTCCCGATGTCAGAATGAGCCGATAGGTTGTCGGCCCGACAAGCGCATAAGTCACAGTGACGTCAACGTTGTTCGCAACGTACGCTGCATTCAGAGCAATCGCGATGTCGTCAAGGGAATGCGGGTCATCTCCGGTGAACGTATGCGCGTAACTGATCAGCGCGCCCGTCAGCGTGTCGTTCGCTTCAATCTGGAACGTCTTGTTCTTGAGCATGAACGCAGGAGTAGTCGGAGCAATCGCCGCCTGCTTGCTCACAAGCTGTGCTTGCGCAAACGTGCTTTGCGCATTGATGAAATCGATTACTTGCTGAGCAGACCAATAGCCGTTTGGAAGAGCCACGTTCTGGAACGATGTCCCGCCGCCTGTCGGATCAACGGCAACCTTCAAAACGTTGTTGACCGCGTTCGGCGAAACGGTAGCCGTGAAATCTGTTCCCGATGCGGCGTACATCGCGCCGACCAGCAGTTTCGTAGCATCCTCAAAATCCGTCTTCATCGCAGCGGAAGGGCCGACCGCGACCAATTCAACGTAAGCGGTTTGAGCGGGTCCGACAGCGGTATTGGAATTGCGCGTCTTCGAAGAAATGCGGTACTTGACGTCAACTCCGTCAACAAAGGTCTCCGCAATCGAATAACCCAATTCCGCATTCGCTGCCGTATTAATCTGGCTGACCACATCGGATGGATTCAGCAGAACGCCCAAGCCGACTTCGTACGGATAACCGGAATTCCAGTCTCCGATTGCCAACGAAGCAAGAGTCACTTCATAATCGCTTGGTCCAAGCGCAATGATCGCAGACGCACGGGGATCGTCATAATCCCAAGTCGTTTTGTAAACAACGTCGCCCACTTGGACGTTGCTTGGTCTGGTAGTGGCAAAAGTCAAGACGACGTTTCCGCCGCCCGTTACAGTTGCGCCCGTGACATTTCGATAGGTTCCGAACTTGATTTGAAACGTTTTGTTGTCGATCTGAAGATCAAGTTCGGCACCATTCAGTTTCCGCGTGCTTGTGATTCCCGCAGTGCTTTCGACCTTGGCCGGAAAAGCCCATTCACGCCCCATCCCGCACACGCGCGCACGCGCGGCATTGCTTGAGAATTCAAACGATTGTCGGACGCCGTCTATCGCTACCGCAAGCGTCTGATCTTCACCCGCAGGGGGGTCATATCCTGTCGGCAGATTGCGGTTTCCCGTGACGGTTGCTTTGGTCTGAACTGCCTGTTGAAGAGCAAGCAGTTTCAGCCGAGCCGAATATCTGCCGATTTCCATGACGCTGGTGTCAAGCCGCAGACTGTACTTGCCGTTATCGGGCAAAGACGTCGCATCCTGCCATTGACGGACACGACCTTGATCCTTCTGAATCGTGATTTGTCCGTCAGGGAATTCAGCGCCTGTGTTGGAAATACGATTTTCTCGTTCAATGGCTTCAACAATGAAATAGTCGTTCGAACCCTTTCCGATGGTAGGCGTCAGAATCGAATAGTCGAACGCCAACAGATTGTCGGGATCAAACGTCACTTCAGCGTCATCGGTGCGCACATAGAAATTGCCGTACTGCACAATTACGGCACCGCCAACCGCGATATCATTCCAGGTATCGCGCATGTTTCGCATGCCGCGATCAACGTAGCTTGCAAAAAGAACATTGTAATAAGGTGATTCAGGATCGGAACTCGGAACGCGCCATTCAACATAGTAGGTTCCAAGCGATTCACGAACAGGAGCCGTGAAGCTTACAAGGACGCCGCTTGGTTCGTCTTCAGGAGCAATCAAAACACTGCCGAGAGAAGTAGGGTCAATCAAGACTCCATTGGCGTAAAACCGCATATAGAGCCTGACGCGCTGTCCCTCTACCGCATTATACCGATCACGAACAGACATGATTTTCACCAATCAAAATCATCCAACTGCTCCCCGCAATATTCAGAAACAAATCGGCACGAACAGACGCTGTCGAAGCGCCCATCCGTGCCGGTTACGTTCCCGCAAATGCCTTCACCAAAGTCGTTGACGTCAGGCGTCTTTTTTACGCCTTGATCACAACCGGCCGATCCGTCAAGATCGAATTTGCGAAAAGACGTCGCTGACATTGATGATCTTTCGGCATCTTCAATTCAATCGGTGCAAGCCGTTTCAACGCCCATGTAACGCACAGACGAATGAACCGTACATTGCCGGATTATCCGAACTTGACGCCATACACGACAGCGGCATCAGTCGCCAGCAATGGAGCGCCGCCCGCTGTCGGATCAACATGAACAATACGCGGATCAGTACCGTCCACCTGCAATGTTGCAGACGTCAACTTCATGATTGGCGCACCAGCTTGGTCCACCACGCTGAACCAAAGCGCATAATCAAGCGGCACCGAAAAAGCGATTTCGAATGGAGCAGTCGCCAGGGCACCAAGCGGAGTCAGCGTGCAGATCGTATTGTAGGCGATTGGATTGTTGGCAGTTTCACCCATGTTTGTGCGATCGAATACAAACAAACCGCCAACCGTTTGAGCAAGAGGAATGTTGACGCCTACGTCATCATAGTTTCCAGCGGCGTCCACAACCACAAAGTAGACATCAGTTGGCGCAGCACCAACCAACGCTTGAACACTGTCAGCTCCTGTATTTTGGTTGACAGCCGTGATGATGTTTGCAGCCGTATCGGCAGGCAAAGCGCCAATCAAGATCTCATCGGCCGCGCCGGTAAGTGCCGCAACAAACGTATAGACCCGCGTGCCGATCGTCATTGTGTTGGTAGCAATCGGATTCGCACCGACATCCAACAGACCAATTCCGACCGAGCCAAAAATAGGAGTGGTTGGCATAGGCATAGTGTTGTTCTCCTTCTTTCATTCCAAGTGAACGATTGCAAGAATTCGGATGATTTAGGTCATTCCGAAAAAACAATCAGTTTCGAATCATTCATTATCTTCGGTTGAAGCTTGGAAAGAATACTGATCAGCCTTGTTTGCAGGCTGACTTTCAGCAGCGGCCTTTTCTTCGGCTTCTCTTTCCCGCTTCTGCTCTTCTCTCTCCGCACGCATCTCAGCGCGTCGTTTTTCGATTTCCGCTTGACGCTGCTTCACAATTTCTGATGCGTCTTTCTTTTTCCCGATTTCCATCGTCTGTATGCGGTCTTGTACGTACTCAGACGACGCAGACGACAATGCGCTAGGAGAAACAAACGGAGCGTTCGCTTCTCCTTCTTCGTTCATTTTCCCGTCAAGCACGACATTCCTGACCGCGTTAGCCAAAAGACCTTTCAGCTCTTCGTGCAGTTCAGGACGACAACTTGAAAGATACGCCTTGAGCGCCACAATCGCAGCGGGATCGTTCATCGGATCAAGAGCCAACATGGTCTGCTTAGCCTTTCCGATCGCCTTCCCTTGCTTGTTCATTTCAAATACAGCGTAAGGCATTCCATGCTCTCCTTCTCTATCCGACTACAGCCGTGATGTCGTTTTGAGTTACAGGACGCGCCTCAACAGCCTGATAGCTGACGGACGCCGGAACGTAGTTGATCAGCTCAGAGTCGATCAACCCGAATTCACCAGGATTATAGTAGATTATCTGATAGCTTTCAACATCAACGTTGCCGCTTCTGTTTTCCGGAAAATTCCATTGACGTTCATAGAACAGCGGGATCGACCCCAATGAGAACTGCGTCAATTGACCGCGTAGTTGAGTCAAGTCTGTCGGCAGGCTTCCCCGTTGCGCCCAAATGTTCGAACTGTTCGGATCATTGGCGTACTCGGTGAAATTGAAGAAAGCGCCATCACTTGAACGAATGACGTAAGCATACACTTCACGCCCATCCTGAAAAACGCCTTCGCGCATCAATGAAACCGTCATGCGCCAAGGTGTTCCCCACCGAACGTAGTATTGTGCTACGGCATCCGCCATCAAACAACGCTCCTAGTTTCTGTCATGTCGGACCATACATGTAAACATGTTCCGGTAATCGAGTCTTCGTTCAATCAGCGGATTGGCGACAACCGCCAAAGCCTTATCGGCGACATAGGTTCGGATCACCATCGCGTCGCAAAATTCGCCTTGACCAATGTTCCATTTGCCAGAAATCTGCATCTGCTTGAGATCAATGTGCTGTCCCAACGCTTGATGAGATCCGTGAGCCATCATGTCGTACCAAAAGATTTCCTGTCTTGCTCTGCGCGCCGCAATCGCTGCCATGCCGTCAAGGAACGGCCCCGCCAACGGATTCATCAATTGCGCAAAGTCGCCAGCCATCAGACAGAAATATCCGAACAGTCCAGCGGGCGGCGCGGCTTCCACAGTATCGAAAATCCCTTGGAACGAATACAGTTCGGCCGTTATCGCAGGAGCGGTGATTGACGAGACAACCGCCCGATTGCCTGAAGTCGTTCCGACAATAGTTGATCCGGGCGGAATCATCATGTTCGCAGCTCGAATCAACCAATCAGTATATACATTGTTTTGATTTTCGTGTCCATACGAAACGGAGCGTTGTTTGTCAATGAAACTGTCGAAGGTTGCGGTCAACGAAAGTTCAGACGCTAAAACACCAGGGACACCACCACCGCCGCCAGAACCGCCAGTGATGTTTCCGCCCCAACCACCAGCAGTCTTATTGACGTTGTACACCAGATAACGTCCATCCGAATAGCGTCGAGCGACGATTGCCGTCGCACCAGCAACAGCCGTAATCACTTCGCCACGAATGAACCCAGGGACAGGAGCAACGGCAAACGTCAACTCTTGGACGTCACTATTGTTTGCAACATCTCCCGTAATGATTTCACCCGGTGTGAAATATTGAGTCGTCAATGGCTGACTTGTCACGGGGTCTTGAAGCTGATGCTGCACGCAGATGTTGGGATTCATCGGATGCTCAGGAAGAAGACTGATCAAGACATCCGCGTCTGGATAGTAGAATTCTCCATTGATCACACCCGCACGAATAGGACCGACATCACCGTCAAACGGCGCAATCAATCGCGTTTCATCTATATGGTTTCGGTAGAATGGAGGCATTATAGTCCTTTGTAGCTATCAGGTGCCGTCACGTCTGATGCGCTCAATGACCTGCCATTGCGAACAAAAGTCCAGTCTGCGTTGAACCAACGGATTGGCTGCAGCAGCGCCTGCCTTCTCCGCAACGTAAGCGCGCACCACCAAGCCGTCACAAAATTCTCCCAAGCCGATATTCCACTTGCCGCTGATCTGCATTTTCTTCAGATCGATCGACACGCCGAACGATTGATGGGAGCCATGAGCCATCATGTCGTACCAGTAAACTTCATGACGCGCTCGCCTTTGAGCAATTGCGGCCATGCCGGACGCCGCACCCGCAATCGGATTGAGCAGTTGCGCCAAATCGCCAGCGAGAAGCGCGAAATAACCGAACAACCCGGAAGGCGGAATGATCTCCACCGTATCAAAAATTCCTTGAAATGCATACAACTCAGCAGTTGTTCTTGGCGCGGTAATCGAAGACACAACCGCTCGATTGCCCGATGTGGCTCCAACAATCGTCGCCGCAGGGGGAATCAACATATTCATGTAGCGTATGAACCAGTCTGTATACACGTTGTTCTGATTTTCGTGTCCGTACGCCACGGAACGTTGCCGATCCACAAAACTGTCAAAGACGGCATTCAGGGATACTTCAGCCGACCAAACTCCCGGAACAACACCGCCGCCGCCTGAACCGCCCGTCACATTTCCCGCCCAAACACCGCCAGCCTTGCTGACATCATACACTAGATATCTGCCGTCCGAATACCGGCGTGCGACGATTCCCGTAGCACCGCCTGCCGACGTAATCACTTCTCCCCGAATGAATCCAGGAACAGGAGCTGTTGAAAACGTCAGTTCTTGAATGTCTAGATTGTTCGCAACGTCACCTGTAATCGTCTCGCCCGGTGTGAAATATTGAGTCGTCAACGGTTGACTGGTAACAGGATCTTGAAGCTGATGCTGAACACAGATTTCAGGATGCAGCGGAAGTTCAGGCAGAAGACCCACAATCACATCGGCAAGAGGATAGTAGTATTCTACATTAACAGCCGCCCCTGCTCGAATGGGACCAACATCACCGTCAAACGGCGCAATCGCCTTTATCCGGTCGACGCGATTTCTGTAGAAAGGCGGCATTGTTCATTCTTCCTGTTTTGTTGACTGCACCTTACAACATTATCTTCTGAATGCGAAAGACAAAATCAAATGAGATATTTCAATCCCCATAGCTTGTCTCCCGCAGTCGGTATGATGGTCGTCAATGTAATGGTTGTCGGCGCAACAAAGCTGTAATCAAGAGCGGCGTCCAGCATGACTCCATTATAGAAGACCGAGAAATCTTCTTTCGCACTCAAGCCTGTCGTGCTGAGCGTGAACGTCTGATTTGCTCCATCAATGACTCCTGTGATCGCGAAAATCATAGCCCACCTCACTTCGGGCGGAATCGGAGGTTCAGGGGGTGTCGGAGTCCCTGACTCAACCGGCCCATAGTCTTTGAAAATCGGCGGCATCAGCCCACCTGTTGTTGTTTCTTCGTCTTCTTTTCGATTCGATTGCCTTCAGGACTCAAAACCCATTCGGCATCATCTTCTTCAACACCAAGCCCACGATGTTCGACGCTGTCGGCAACAAACGCCCTGATGTTCCGATCTATTTCTTCCAACGCTTTTTCGGTCTGCGTTCGTTGTCCAATGAGTTGAGCAAACCATGAACGTTCAGCAGCATTCAAGTTGATGACATCATTGCTTTTTTTGTTTTCCTCAGTCGCTTTTGTCATATTATTGATCCTTTATCAAAATGATCCGCCCAACAACAACGCTGCCAAAATGCTGTTTGTCATACCAGACGTGTATCCTGGTACAAACGTATTCACAGTAACCGAAGAAACACCCTTGACAATCACTTGCCCCAATCCTCGCATGCCCCATTGCGTGCCCTGGAAAATCGTGTTGAATCCGAATGCTTCTCTGTCCGTGTAAATGCGGTCTCCTGCAAACGTTGTTCGGTTCGGGAAAAGAAAATCAATCGATCCAATTCCCGATTGTTGCAAGAACGCAAACGTCATGAATATCGGGAACCCTGTAGCAGGACTTACTTGTGGAGTTTTTCCACTCATGTAATATTTCTTGTATGGATTGCCGGAAGAGCCGCCTGTGCCCCAACCCAACGCATAGAACCATAGATCTCCCAAATCGGGAACCGCCATCTGTTCCAACGTCAAAGCGCCAGTCGTCACGGTCCTGCCGACCATTCCGTATTGTGCACCAACAGGCATCTGAAGATATGACGGATCGTTTCGGAAGTTCATCCAAAACGGCATCTCAACCTCAAGAAATTCATGCGGCGTCATGTCAATATCAGGTGTTCCAAAATCAAGATACGCATGCCCAAGCGGGACACCGCCGCCATAGCCTATGATTCGTTTTTCTTCTTCAATTTCCCAAGCTAAAATGTGATCATCCGTGCCGGTGAAAATCGACATTTTGAATGAGTTTGTTTCATTATTATTATATTGAACTAAAGTAAAAAGTATTCTCGAATAGGTATTGACAAGATTGATTTCAAGATTCCCAGCACCAATTCCCGCAAAGTTCAAGTTGACGAATTCTTGAATGACATTTGCGCCGCCAGCATCCAATCCCCAAACACGCATCATCCCCGTCACATTGTGCGGAGTCGCAGAAGTCAACACTCCTGTTCCAATATCAAGATTGCTGAACAGTCCGACTTTCGGAACAGCGGGAGCACCGCCGAATGCAGGTTCAATCACAGCATTGGACATGCACCAATCCAAACTGCTCATTGAAAAATAGCCGTCTTGCTGAGACGCCATTGCCACCATCAGAGCACTTTGATTGACCACCGGAGGTGCAAGGTGAGCCAAAGATGTATCATTATATGCCATATATATTTCAGTCAGACCAAGCGGATTGTCATGAATCGGCATAACGCCGTTTTCCATGATTGCCACTGTATCACCTACTTCAATCTGAGCCAAAACAGCCGCAGGAGTTGAAACCTCAATCTGTCCAAACTGGATATCGACCGGATTTCCGACTGTCGCGGATGTAACAGCCTCTCCGATCTGAAGGTGTCTGAATCGTGAATTGGTAAACGGATGGAACATCGTGCCGTCCGCTTTGATCCACGGCATCAAAGCCGTATTTTGAGACGCGCCCATATGGATCAGAGCATCAACTTGGTCTTTGGCCTGATATGGAACTGCACCCTTTGAAAGATTGGCGGTTCCATTAATGGACTGAATGCGGTCGAACAATAGAGCCTTAGATCCTTGACCGGCGAGATCTTCCATGATGATCGCCACCACGATATCGCCAGCATTGATGTTCGCCATAGCAGTCCAACTGCTCACAGTATACGCGATCCCATTAGGTATCCCGCCGCCGCCCGATCCGATCGCGCTCCATACCGCGCCATCGTTGGAATATTCCAACTGAGCAGCCGTCGCATTCCATCGAATGCCCGGTCTGGCAGGACTGTGCGCAGTTCCCTCAACATCAAAATAAACGTCCGTCAATACAGTAGGCGCATTCATTGTCATCTGATGCGGATACTTCGTATTGTCTACTTGCTGTTTCGGATCTATTACCGTCGCCATGACTCATCAGCCTTCTTATGAAAACCATCCAAGATCAAAGATCAAGGATAGGTGTTTGCGCGAATCCAATCGAGTTTTACAACCGCAATAGCCCAAAATGCGTTTCCGGTTGTCGGCAAATTGTTGACATCAAGCGTAAATTGAAGATTTGAACCGCTTGTTGCCATCTGACACAAATTATTCGTATTCTGTTGATATCTGGCTACTCTAAACACAGAAGGAGTGGCCAAGGGGTTTGCCCATACTTCAGTCGTCACACCGTCATTACATACAACGCCCATCAACAACCATGACCACATAGTTGTTGGATAAAACGGAGCACCGACTGACCTATTCAATTGAATTTGAGGCACGCCTTCGCTGACTTCAACAACAGTCACTTCAGCGAAGACTCCAGCAACACTGTTTGCCGGAATAGCAATCTGACCGATCAATTGTCCAAGAGCAGTTGTCGTAAAACGGTTTCTCAGAACGATTCGCTCATACTGCATATCCCATGCATTTGTACTGCCAAGCCTCTCATTGGCGTGAGCCATACTTGATTGATATTGAGCGTACGAATCGATTCCTTTTGCATTGGAAGAGGCACCAGCCGATTCCGTCGAAAATCCTTCGGCATGCGAATAATTTCCTGATGCAATAGTCGCCCCGCCTTCGGCATGAGATGCTGTAGCTGTGGCTTGAGAAAATTGTCCTTCTGCATGCGCTGCCAAATTAGAAGCAATAGTCGCTCCACCTTCCGCATGTGCGGATAATGCACTTGCCAAAGTGCCTTGCCCTTCAGCGTGAGATCCAATGCCTGAAGCTATTACTCCTTCATAACCTTCTGCATGTGATCCATCTCCACTTGCTATATTTTCAGTTCCTGCGCCGGTGCCCAAACCTTCTGAGTGTGCTGCATTTCCATATGCCCAAGTATATTCTCCTTCGGCATGAGCTGCCTGACCAACAGTTCCAAACGTATCATGCGTTTTAGTTCTGAGCCCTTCGGCATGAGAATAATTTCCAGCCGCTTCATTGTAGCGTCCTTCGACATGAGCATAATCACCATTAATTGCTAAACCATCAGATGTAAGATTGTCTCGTCCTTCTGCATGCGATGAAGCGCCAGAAGCTGTATTACCATACCCTTCTGCATGAGCGTAAACACCAGAAACAATATTAGAATACCCTTCAGCATGAGAAAAGGTTCCGGTAATATTATTTAAACCTCCTTCTGCATGAGAATAATCACCAAAACCAGTTATAACATTCAAATATCCTTCGATATGAACATAGTCAGCACCAACTTGAGCATTATTTCCTGTTCCTTCAACATGACAATAATCTCCTGCTGCGATATTAGAATACCCTTCAACATGAGATCCAACACCGCTTGCCAAATTGAAAACACATGCGCCAGGGCAGCCTGAATCATCCCCAGACCCTTCAGCATGTGAATAATCTCCTGTCGCTTGAGTCAGATAGCCTTCAGCATGAGCAGCAATCCCGCTGGCTATATTCGGATTGACAACATCAAAGCCTAATCCTTCTGAATGTGAAGCGACATTAGTTGCAGATGTAAAATCTCCTTCTGCATGCGCCTGATTTCCTGAAGCAACAGTTGCATATCCTTCAGAATGCGAAGCTGATCCTGACGCTGTTGTTGAAATTCCTTCAGCATGTGCAGCAAGAGATAAAGCTGTACTACTATCTCCTTCGGCATGAGAACTGACACCAGAAGCTATTGTTCCATTTCCCTCTGAATGTGCATATACAGCACTTGCTGTTGTTGAATTGCCTTCAGCATGCGAAAAATTACTGTTTGCTGCAGATAAATTCCCTTCAGCATGCGAACCTTGACCAGAAGCTGTCGTTCCTTCACCTTCTGCATGCGATGAAATTCCCGAAGCCAAAGTCAATAAACCTTCAGCATGCGCTTGATCATTCGTCGCCTGTGTGCTGTCGCCTTCGGCATGCGAATCGACCCCAAGAGCAATTGTGCTGTTTCCCTCAGCATGAGACTTATCGGCAACCGCTTGTGTTGCAGCACCTTCAGCGTGTGAGGCAATCCCTAACGCAGAAACTGAAATGCCTTCTGCATGAGCAGCATTTGCAGAAGCCACAGTCGTACTTCCTTCTGCATGCGCAGAAGAACCTGAAGCAGTAGTATTAGTGCCTTCTGCATGTGCAGCAGCAGCCGTTGCTGTAGCGCCATCGCCTTCCATGTGTGCAAATAATGGAATCGCGCTCAATGTCGCGTTGCCTTCAACAATCGAGCCATTCGGCGTAATCGAGAATCTGCTTTTGGCACTTTCAACCGCGCCGTAGAAATCCCAGAGCTGAAAATCGATCGGTCTGTTCGTTGCTTTCGGCGTCAGCGTCGGAGTATTGACCGGAACCAGAACTTGAAACTGATTCCCTCTATGCTGGAAATATGCATAAGTGCCGTTCCACAGCAGATCGTCGACAGCATCAGGAACCAAAGCTTCAAACCGCGCATAGTCTCCCATGTAGTGGTCAAGAGACGCGCCATGAGTATTGTTCCCAGAGAGAACAAAAGACCATTCGCCGGTGCCGACAGCAGCAGCGGCATTGGCCAACAAGCCCATGTTCAAGTTCAGCTCTTCAGGAACATACGAACGCAATACGTTGTACACATTCCAAGCGGGACTGTTCGCCACTTGTGCGCCGCCCGGAAGAGTCGCCGCAGTCATCCAAATCGGAGTCGCTTCCGTCGTGCGCGGATAGCCGGTCTTCAGAGTCGCATCAACGCCCTGATGGATGTTGTCCTGAAAAAATTTGACGCCAGTGAATCCGTATTGCTCACGATCATCGGACGCCGCGTGCAGTCCTTGAAACCCATGCAGCACCAGATCACGAATGTTGTTGACTTCAGACCAGATGTTGAGCAGCGATCTGTTCTGAACAGCCTGATAATTCGAGTCGCCTGCAACAAACGTCTCAAGACCGTCTTCGTAGTCTCCCGGTCCTTGAGCAGCATCCGCATTGGTCGTCAGAGCCTTGCCGATCTGACCGACAAAGAAGCCGAGATGATTCAACGCCAATTCGGACGACGGCGCAACGATCCGAACGTAGTCGTCATCATTCAGAACGCCGACATAGGGACCGGCAGAAATGCGGACACGCCCCTTTGTGGTCCCTGAAAGCCACGAGTGATTGCCCGCAGGCTGACCGGTCACTGCGCGGATCGCATTGTCAATCTCAGTCGTCACGTTCGCAGGAGTCACAAACGGACCAGCAAACGTAACGCCGACCGGCGCATAGGTCACGCCAGAATAACGAACAACCACCGTGATCGTTTCGCCGATGATTGCGCTGTACGCGCGTGAAATGGCTTCCGTGTTCGGCGTGCTGAAAGCATGATCGTCAACCAATTGAACGCCTTCGATGATCGCCTGAGACGTCCCGGATGCCACACCTCTTGGATTCCAAGTGTTGACGTAGTTCGTTGCAGTAGGATCAGATTGCGAAACCTGCCATGGCTGACGCATGGTCTCACGCACCATGCCGCCGTCCCATGGCACGCCTAGATTGTCCACTGAAGTCAGGCTTGACAAACCAGGACTGCCATTCAAGACGAAGACTTCAAGAGCCCCGCTTTTCAGGCTGTCATATGTCAAATTCGGCATATTTTACACCCGATTGGATCAACCGAAATACCAACGCCACAAATACGACATGGCGATTTCGTATTGCTTTGTCTGCACCCCAAACACCTTCCGCGCCACCAGATTCCATGTGTTGTTCATGGCTGTCGCAACGCCGTCGTCCAACTGTCCGACCGCGTTCAAGAACCACAAATTCTGATTCGGATCTCTCAGCCGCGTGAAATAGTCTTTCGGCAATGCTTTCAACGCGCTATACCAGCTTCCTGAAATGGTGTATCCAGGTTCGACCAGTTCGGCACCGTATACGTTCGAAAGACCGTTCACGCTCGGATCAATCACGCCTGTGGTTCTTGGATCGGGAGACTGAACCGTCAGATTCTCTCCTGTCAACAGCCCCATCTCCGTGATCCAATTTCGCGGCCTTCGGCCATAGCCGTAATTGCGTTCCTGATTCAGCTCTGAATCCGCTGGAACGGTCGTCTTGAACAGAACTTGATCGCCTTGTTCCAACGTGATGCCGTCTGCAAGATCCAACGGATATCGAGCAGTCTCGGAATACAACGTCGTGTTGCCTTCATACAGCGCCTGCACGCCCGGAAGCCCGTCAAGGTTGTCGGTGATTCCTGCAACACCCGCATATCCCCATGGCACCACTCCATTCAACACAGGCTCGTACAAAAACGAATCAGGCTGATGGAGATTCGGGTACGGCTCTTTGGTTCCGCCCCCTGGCCAAGAATATCCAGGATCGGTTGCATCATACGGCTGTGCTGGCTTGGACGGCACATCATCATCCGTCACCGGATTGTAATCTTCCAAACAGAACTGATTCGAATCGTTTCCCGCTGACGTCAGAGTCGCAGGATTCATCAAATGACCGCAGTTTCCAAAAGCCATGCCTGTAACGCCAATGGCGTACAACAGACTGGGATTGGTTTCAGCATTGCCGTGATGATAGGCACATGGAGTCAACGAAGCGCCGTTGTTTTGAAATCCGGTCAAGTCCTCTGTAGGACCGCCGCCAGCCCAAACAGGACCAGAACCAGGAGCACCGGGCCAACGTCGATCTACGGGCGTTTGGACGCCGCCGAAGATCGCATTTGACTTCAGCTCTTGACTGATTCCTCCGATCGGAGCGCCGCCGCCTGAATCAGCAAACGGATAGGATTGAGCGCCCGGATCAACATCGCCGATATATCCGCGATCCACGTACGTAGTCCAGTCCGTCGCAAAAACAAAGCCCGCATTCCATCGCTTCAGATTGGATGCAACCAGACGAGACAAAACGAAGCGCGCTCTGTTCGTCACAACATTCGGACCAAGATCAATCTCGTCAATCACCTTGCCCGTACGTCTATCTGTTATGCGCACGAAACACTCGCCGCGAATCTTGAATGTCGGATCTGTCACCATGTACTCAAAGATATCCAAGACCTTGCGGTCATGTGCTGGTCTGATTGCACGCTTCATGTTCAGCTTCCCAATTTCCGGCTGATCTGAGCCTTGAAAGTTGTCTCGCTCTGTATCGGCGTTCCCAAGTGTTTTACCCGTCGAACCAAATTCCCTTCCTTGTCTCTCAGTTCTACAGTCACATCCTCAACACCGACCGGAACGTGGTCTTTCAGCTCGCATTTCGATGTTTTTCGTTCGCGTTGCATACACTTATTTTCGTGCTTCATTTTTCTTACTGAATCCGTTGTGATTGCATTGCCGCACTATCTACAGCAGACCCATGAAAACTTCCTGCCCAATC
>Ga0180433_10004166_pt1 | contig 20507 bp, 20 predicted proteins | sample SS_ome_8_FD_132980 | JGI IMG/M metagenome (GOLD analysis project Ga0180433, IMG submission 132980) | Hypersaline lake sediment archaeal communities from the Salton Sea, California, USA - SS_1_D_1 metaG | ecosystem: Environmental > Aquatic > Non-marine Saline and Alkaline > Hypersaline >... | reverse complement strand
GAGCGGAAGTTGGTCCGGTCCAGGCTTGAATTAAAAGGCCGAAACACAATGAAAGAATGAAGAAACTGCCCAATAATCCAGCTATTTTGTAGTTACTTCTCATAAGGTTTATTATGCGAAGTTTTTTTCGCTTAAAACCGCGTAAAATAAGGATTTTGCATTTTCCGCCCAAAACGAATATTGTACCGAAAACAAAAAACTGAGTTATTTCTACAACCCAGTTTTATATCTTAATTTCTAAAAAATAAGAAAATTAATAAGGCAAAGCATCTAACGGAATAACTCCGGTAAATGTCTTGGGATTATCGGGATCAGACGGATCAAAAGCATTTTGATAAGAAGCCGTTGGATCATAGATATTGTATGCCCGGTTATAATCGGTGAAAGCACTTTCAAAAGAAAGATTGCCCGATAGCCTTGCATTACCATAGTCATCTTTCAAATAATAATCCTGATCATTGTAATCTAAGAAAGCGCTCGCCGAAATGCGACCGGTTTTAGCTTGTGGACTGCTGCTGATGATAAAAGGAGCTGAAGGATTACCATCCGGCGGAGCGACTGAAGGGCCAGCCCAAGCAAAAACCAAATAACCGACAAAAAAGCTAACAATGATCACCGATAGAAAATAAAGCAATGATTTTAAAAAAACCTCTTGTTTCATGGCAAGATATTGATATATTTAGCCTCGTATTTCAGTTTTCCTCTGATGTTTTCATCCGAAGAAATAACGACCTGCATTCCCGGAGATAGATGATAAAGACCGCTTGATCCAATCCAACGCACTTGACGATCAGATGAGATAGTGGCCGTTGATTCATTGAAAATAACACTCACTTCTCTTGATTCATTATCGGCAAAACTATCCCCTCTAACATAAATCACCGCTCCATTATTCAAAACCTCACGAATAACTCCACTGGTACTAAAAATGTCGATTGGCATAACTGCCGTTTTCAAAGGGACCTCTTCGCCTGTTGATTCATTCAAAACAAAAACTTCTCCTTCCGGACCGGCCTGTTCTTTGGCCTCTTCTGTCTCCGATAATCCTTCTGGAGAAATAACATTCCCCGGTTCTTTAAATCGCCACGCCATAAAAATCCAAAAAACCAAAACAATCAACAAAATGGCAATAATTAGAAAAATAATTTTATGACCGGAAAAAGACATTCTGTTTTGAATTTTATCACTGCTAAACGCAGTGTCAAATAAATTCTTAACTATTTTTTAACTTTTAAAATCTCATCTATCAAGCCGTACTTTTTGGCTTCTTCCGGAGAGAGATAAAAATCACGATCAGTGTCTTGAGAAATCTTGTCAATTTTCTGACCAGTGTGGTTAGCTAAAATCAAATTAATCTTCTCTTTTATCTTTAAAATCTGACGAGCTGTGATTTCAATATCAGAGGCCATACCCGAAGCCCCACCGGCCACTTGATGAAGCATAATCTCTGAATTAGGCAAAGCAAACCGGCGTCCTTTTGTCCCGGCCGCTAGAAGAGTTGCCCCCATTGAAGCAGCCAAACCAACGCAGATAGTTGATATCTCGGGCTTAATGTGTTGCATCGTATCATAAATCGCCAAACCAGCCGTAACCGAACCACCAGGTGAATTAATGTAAACCTTAATATCTTTTTCCTGATTTTGAGAAGCCAAGAACAAGAGTTGAGCAATCACTAGATTGGCTTTGTTATCATCAATCACTCCCGCCAGAAAGATAATTCTTTCTTTCAGCAATCGGGAGAATATGTCATACGCTCTCTCTCCATAAGTTGATTTTTCGATAACCGTTGGGATAAGATTCATTTGATTGAAGATAGTTTTTGAAACAATTTGTCTCGCATCAGAGCATCCTTAGTATAAGCTTTGAGCTGGTTCTGGTCAACTTCTTTTTTCTGTTCTTCGTTTAAATTGTTTTTTATCTTTTCCAATTCTCTATTCAATTCCTCTTCGGCAACTTCTATCTTCTGAGCTTTTTGTAATGATCTTATTATCAGAAACTCTTTTACGTTCTTTTCTGCTTCCAAACGATAAGTTTTTTTCAATTCTTCTTCTTTCTGATTTATTCTTTTGAGATAATCTTCAAAAGAAATCTTAAGTTGTTCTGTTACTTGTCTTTTCAGGCTTTCCATTAATCTGAGTTGCTCATATTCTATAAGCATCTCAGGCAAATTAATTTCAGTTTTTCCAGAAACAGTATCGATTATTGCTCGGCGCCATCTTTGCTCGGTTGCTTTCTCGGCCTGAATTTCCAAATCAGCTCTCACCTGCTGTCTCAAAGCTTCCAGATTTTCAGCTACCTTAGTTCGATCGATTAATTCAGCCAATTCAACCATATCAACTTCTTCAACTTTAATCATTTTTACTTTGAATTTTCCTTCTTTACCGGCTAAATGGGGCGCAAAATAAGGATTAGGATAAGTTAAAGAAAATTCCTTTTCTTGCCCAGCAGACAAACCAACTAGATTATCTTCAAAGCCCGGGATTAAATGACCTTCTCCAAGAATAAATCTGTCTTGTTGCGGTTCATTCCCCGGAAAAAGAGAAGAAGAAAATTCAATTTGGACAAAATCTCCTTTTTGAGCGACTCGATTCAGTGTCTTGAATCTAGCTTGACTAAGTTGCCAAGATTTCAAAGCTTCATCAATATCGCTCTCGCTTACCTCGGCTTTATCTTTTTTGATTTGAGAGACGAAAGAAAGGTCTTCTGGTAAAGACACTTCGGGTAGAACCGGAGCCACTATTTTAAATCTAGCCGTTTGACCAGGCACTATCTGTTCAATCTTGGTTTGAGCCGGTCCGATCGGTTCTAGTTTTTTTTCTTCAACTGCTTTTTGCCAAGAATCTCTGACTAAAATCTCCGATGCTTCGGACAATGTTTTACTCTTCTCTATGTATTTTTTCAATTCTTCTGGTGAAACTTCAAAAGAAACTTCTACTGTTGAATTTTCTGTTTTAGTTGTTTTTATTTCCATAATTAGATGAATAAAGAGACGAAAATCAAAGTGATTACGCTCATTAATTTAATTAAAATATTAAGTGCCGGAGCAATGGCGTCTTTTAATGGATCGCCAATCAGATCGCCGGCCAAAGCCGCACGACGAGCCGAAATATTATCCTCCGTCTTTTCAATTTTTTTCTTGGCATTGTCCCAAATAGCTCCGCTATAAGACATGAATAGAGCTAAAGGGAAGGCCGTTACTAAGCTTCCGGCCAAAACGCCACCCATTGTTTCCGGACCAACCAACCAACCAACCAATAAAGGAAAAACTAAAGCAATCAAACCTGGACCAATTAGTCTTTTAAGAGAGTGATTGGCCGCTAATTTAACAATAGCTTCGTAATCGGTCGAGATATTGCCCTCTCCTCGATCTTCTTTCTTTTGAAATTGACGACGAGATTCTTCAATAATTAATTTTGAACCCAAATTAACTGAACGTAATATCAAGGCACAAAACAGAAATGTCAAAGACCCACCCAAGAATAAACCAATCAAGACTGATGGATCAAGAAAAGGAACTCCTTCCGATAAAGTTAATTTTAAATAGAGAGAGAGCCATGCTAAGACTGTAAAAGTCGCTGCCACGATAGCGAAGCTTTTGCCGACAGCAGCTAATCCATTACCGAAAGAATCTAATGTTTCAGTATTTGTTTTAGCTGAATTATTGGCCTTGACGATCCGAACAGTCCCGCTGACATTGTCAATCATCGGACCGAAACAACTAATAGCCATCTCTATGGCTAGAGTACCAAGCACTCCGATCGCTGCTAAGGCAACACCATAGAATCCGGCTATTTTGTAAGAAAAAAAGATCGTCGAAGCCACCACCAATGACGGTAAGAATATTCCCATAAAACCGTTATAGATGCCCTCTGAAATTACTGCTGCTGAATCTTGCCGGCTAGCTTCAGCCGTTCTTTCAACCATTTTACCTTCCGGAGAAGTATATTGATTAGACAAGGCACCTATCAATAATCCAATAATCGCTCCGACCAGAACTGGCCAAAAATAAATACAACTACCGCCGTAACGAATGCTAACAACAAAAGAGGAAGCCAAAAATAAGACTACCGCTACCAATCTTCCTTGCCGAATCATCCTTTTAATGTTTTTGATTTCTTCTGTAGAATCAATTTCTCCCGAATTCTTAAATTTCATAGCAAACCAACCAATAAAGGAAGCAAGTAAGCTTAGGGCCGCCAAGCAAAGAGGAAAAATCAAACCATCTTTTCCTAAAGAAAGCCACCCTAGAATCATGGCTGCCACAATCGAAGAAAGATAAGACTCTACCAAATCAGCTGTCGCCCCAGCCAAATCACCGACATTATCACCCACTTGATCAGCTAAAACAGCCGGATTATTATGATCATCTTCCGGTAAACCTTCTTCTAGCTTTCCCGTTAAATCAGCTCCAATATCAGCACTTTTAGTGTAAATACCACCGCCCAGACGAGTGAAAAAAGCCATCAAGGAAGCACCAAATACATAATAAAGCATTAAAAAAGGAGAAGACGATAACCAGCAAACTAAGATTAGACCAAGAAGACCAGAGCCTAAGGCGAAGAAACTAATTGTCCGGCCTCCTGTCAATGTCTTTTGAAAACACAACCCCATGCTCGTTTCTGCTGTTTCAGCAGCTCGAGGGTTGGTTTCAGAAGAAACGAAAACACCGAATAGATTACTTAAACCAATTACTATTATACCCAACCAAAAGAAAGCGATTGCCCAAAGGCCACTGCCAAAAAGAATAAGCCATAAACTGATGACCCCGGCCAATAAAAAGATGGCCTTCATTTGACGAGTTAAAAAAACATAAGATCCTCGACGAATCATTCTTGAAACTTCGACAACTTTCCCCGATTTTAAGGGATTTAAGCTAATTTGATAAATTAAAAATAAAGAAAAAAGAATCGCCAGCAATCCCACGAACGAAGAAACTAACAACATTATTCCGCTGACTCTTTTAATTCTTCTTCGGCTTCATCGGGATCAACATCTTTCTGGCTGGATTCATTTTGAGGAGGCCTCTGGCCTGACTGATCTCGAACATCTATTTTCCAGCCAGTTAATCTGGCAGCTAATCTAACATTCTGTCCTTTTCGTCCGATAACCAAAGAAATTTGATCAGTAGGGGCAATAACTTTGGCCTCATTTCGATCGTTAAGATCAATTTGATCTATTTTGGCTGGAGATAATGCATTGGTTACAAATTCCTTAGGATCTTCCGACCAACGGATAATATCTATTTTTTCGCCATTCAATTCGTTGGTGACTGCCATGATTCTGGTCCCTCTTTGCCCAACCATTGCTCCAATTGGATCGACGCTTGAATCCATAGAAACAACCGCCACTTTGGCATGATAACCAGCTTCCCGAGCAATTGATTTTATAATCACTTGCCCTTCGGCAATTTCAGGTACTTCCAGTTCAAATAATTTTGAAATTAATTTCGGATAGGCTCGAGACAGAAAAATAGCTGGTCCTTTCGTTGTTTGATCGACACTCAAAACATAAAGTTTTTTTCTTTGCCCTTGACGGAATTCTTCATTGGCGCTTTGTTCTTCTGGGGGCAATGCTCCAACCACACCTCGGCCCAAATCAAAATGGGCTGACCCTTGTTCAAATCCTTGGAAGATACCCGATAAAACCTCTCCCTCTTTTTGTTTATATTCGGTATAAATCGCTTCTCTTTGGGCCTCTTTCACTTTTTGCAACAAAACTTGTTTGGCAGTTTGAGCAGCGATTCTTCCAAAATCAGTTTTAGGAGGTAAAGAAATTTTGAGCTCATCTCCCGCTTCCAAATCTTCATCCTCTTTTATCGCTTCACTCAAAACAATATGTTGTTTTGGATTAAAATGAGTTTTATCCTCTTCTTCGTCTTCCACCACCGTTTTGATTTGCCAAAAAGAAACTTTTCCCTTCTGAGAATCAAATTCGGCTCTAATATGTTGCCCGGCTTCGCCATAATCTTCCTTATAGGCCGCCGCCAAAGCATCCTCCATTATTTGGAGAACCTCTTCTTCGCTAATTCCGTTATCTTCCGCTATTTGAGCTATTGAAGCCGTTAAACTTTTTAAATCCATTCGTAAAATAATTATTTTAAAACCTCTTTCAACTGACACTCAGAGAGCGACAGCCAAAAGAGGCTATCCTCAGTCTAACAAAAGAAGAGTCTGTGTCAAGCATGAAAATTAATTAAAAGAAAATCTTGTAAATGGCCGCTAACGCCACCATCATCCAAATAATATTAATTACTCCGGGTTGATAATTTTTCTTTTTAAAAGAGATATAGATCATTCCGATTGCCCCCCAAGCATTGGCTCCTTGATACCAGAGACTGCTTGAATCAATGAACTTAAAACTAAGAGCAATATAAGCGGCAATAATCAAAAACGCACCCAGCCAACCAATAACCTCATCTCTTATTTTTTCTTTTTTCATAGGGACATTGGAGTTAGAGGGAATCGAACCCTCATCTCTGCCATGCGAAGGCAACGCTCTACCATTGAGCTATAACCCCTCGTTTAATTCTTTTAAAATCTCCTCTAGGGGTAAATTATATTTTTCAGCGACTAAGCCAAGTGGTAAACGACCAATCTCATAAGCGGCTAAAGGGCAGGTTAAACAAGGTAGTTTATGACGTGTTAAAATCTCAACCGCTTTCGGTTGATTTAATATTTCGGATAAATTGGTTTCAGCCGTAATTCTCGTTTTAATCATTTCAACTTAAAAGATAGCATAAAAACATCAGTGAAACCATTTGCCTCGAGTTGATAAATAAGCTAAAATCACGAGCATAAGTTAGATTGAATGGAAATCAACTGATTATCGTAATTGTCGTCTTCAGATATTCCGGAAAATCATTTTGACAATATTGACCATTGACTATCGAAAATTAAAAATAAAAAAATGAATCGTAAAAATATTATTATCGTTTCTGTTATTGCTTTATTGATTATCGGTCTATTTGTGGCTGGATTAATGTTCTCTCGAAAAGAAAGCGAAGAAGTCATAGAAGAAGCTCCCGAAGTTGTTATCTACTTATTTTGGAGCGAAACATGTCCTTTTTGCTTAGCTGAAAAAGAATTTTTAACTTCTCTCCAATCCGAATACCCTTCTTTGGTTGTTGAATTCCATGAAGTTTCCCAGAGTCAAGAAGACTATCTTTTATTCCTTGAAATGGCTAATGCTTATGGCGTAGAAAACCCTCAAGGCGTACCAATGACTTTCATTTCTGATCAATACTTCATCGGCTTTGCCGTGGACCCCATTGGAAATCAAATCGTTCAGAAGATTGAGGAATGCCTACAAGATACTTGTCTCAGTCCGATATCTTTCCTGAGCAATAATTCTGTTGATTAAATTCTTGTCGGTAAAACGTTTTTCAAATCTTTTTACCAAAAATTCAATCGCCAAAGTTTTTGTTAAAAAAAATTGTCGGGATGCCGAGATTTGAACTCGGACTAGAGCCACCCGAAGGCCCCGTGCTACCGTTACACCACATCCCGGAATTACTTAACGTGGAATTTTTCTCTGATCGAAATATCTTCTTCCTGCCTGATTTTATCTATCTCTGATTTTGCTTTATCGGCCAAAGTTTTAAGTTTTTCCTCTGAAAGCTGACCTAATTTTTTTACTTCGGCAATCAAAAATTTTTCTTTGTTCCGTTTCGGGTTATCTAAAACTTTTTCCAGCAAAATATTCAAAATATTTCCAATTTTAGGACCCGGATTTATCTTAAGCAATTCCATGATCTGATGACCATTCACTGCCAACATATCGGTTGAAATCGGATCATGCGCTAAACGAGCAATAACATATTCCAGATGCCTAAGCTTATAAGGCTTGGCTTTTGGTACTCCGGAGCCGATCCGATCGGCCATCCGAACTTTTATCAAATCGGGCATATTCTCGAATCCTACTTGCCGAATAAGTTTGCGGACCGAAGATTCTCCAACTTCATCCACATTATAGTAAAAAAGATGATAACGCACCAGCTTTGTTATTTTCTTAATATCGCGCAAGGGAAATTTAAGGCGTCTTAATATTTTTTCGGTCATAATGGCTCCCACCACTTCATGGTTATAGAAAGTGGCATCTTCTCCTTGTCCTTCTTTAGTGGCTGGTTTGCCGATATCATGGAGTAGAGATGCCAAACGAACATGCAAATTAAAATTCTGCTCAGCGGCATAACGCAAAGATCGAATCAAATGTTCATCTACTGTATAAATATGATGCTTGTTTTGGGCGACTTTATCGCTTTGTTCTATTTCCGGAATGATATAACGAATCAAACCGATATTTCGAAGAAGCTCGATCCCTTCAGCCGCCCGGGGACTCATAATTATCTTGATTAATTCATCTCTGATTCTTTCGGCCGATATGCGATCCAAGAGAGAGGCGTTTTCTTTTATCGCTCCAAGCGTCTTTTTTTCTATCGTGAAATCGAGCGTTGTCGCTAAACGAACTGCTCGCATCATTCTTAAAGCATCTTCTGAAAATCTTTCATTAGCCTGACCAACGGTTTTTATAATTCTTTCTTCTAAATCTTTTTGTCCGCTATAAGGATCGATTAATTTAAAATTTTTTGATTCTATTTTTAACGCCATGGCGTTAATTGTAAAATCACGTCGAGCTAAATCTTCTTCTAAATCATCGATAAAATCAATTTTGCCCGGATGTCTTTGGTCACGATAATCTTGCTCGATTCGATAAGGCATAATCTGTATTTCCCTCAAAGTCTCATCCTGGGAATCGGTTAAAATCGTAACCATACCAAAATCATTGTCAATAAAGTGTTTTTTGAACAAGCGGGCTATTTCTGGTGGACGAGCATTCGTTGTCACATCCCAGTCGTTCGGTTTTTGATTCAATATTAGATCTCGAACGCATCCCCCGACTGGGTAGGCTTCATATCCTGATTTTTCTAAAACCGAAACCACCTTTTTCACTTCTGCCGGAATAATCATGGCCTTATTCTAACGGAATCTCGCTCTTCTTTCAATTGACCCACTATTTTTTTTGTGATTAAATAACTTAGCTCGGCGCCCGTAGCTCAATCGGATAGAGTGAATGCCTTCGAAGCATTAGGTTGCAGGTTCGAGTCCTGCCGGGCGCACTTATGAGTTATCTGCCGCCCCCATAACTCAACGGTAGAGTAGCTGCCTCTTAAGCAGTAAGTTCTAGGTTCGAATCCTAGTGGGGGCACCAAGTAAATTAAAAAGATATGAATGAAGAAGAAAAAAATTCTGTTCCGGATCAAAACGAGACCACTCCTCGCCCAGATACTGGATCAGCTGAAGCTCAAATCAACTCAGCCAATAAACGCTTGGAAAGATTGTCTAAACATTTTGAAAAGCATCCGAAAGACAAACATTCCCGACGAGGTTTGATTGGATTATTAAATCTTCGCCGCAAGAATTTGAAATATCTCGAAAAAAATAAATGAAAAAATCCAAAGAACAGCGAGTCAGTGTTTTTATTGATGTTCAGAATCTTTATCATACCGCTAAAAACATCTATCGGACTCGAGTGGATTTTGGTCAAATCCTGAAAGAAGCCGTTGCCGGTCGGAAAATGATTAGAGCTTTCGCTTATGTTATTAAAACTAAAAGCGGTGAAGAAAAAGCATTTTTCGATGCTTTGACCCAATTAGGGATCGAAACCCGCGCCAAAGATTTAAAAGAGTTTTATAGTGGTGTCAAAAAAGCGAATTGGGATGTTGGTCTGGCGATTGATGCCGTTCGTATCGCTCCGAATGTAGATACCATTGTTATTATTTCAGGCGATGGAGATTTTGCTCCATTGGTTGAATATCTAAAAAACCAAGGCAAACGAGTTGAAGTAGTGGCCTTCGGTAAAACAACTGCTCAAGAATTGATTGAATCAGCTGATGAATTCATCAATCTTGATCAAGAATCGGGTCGTTATCTGATGAAAGAAAAGTTTTATAATCGCTTAATTAAAAATTGAAAATGATTGGAGAAAAAAGTTTTAAAAAAGAAATCGGAGGACAAGAATTTGAAGTTACCATCGGACATATAGCTGACCAGGCTAATGCTAGCGTGCTTGTTCGACAAGGAGAAACAGTTGTTATGGTTACCGCTTGCATGGGCAATGATAATCATGGTAAAGATTTTTTTCCTTTAACAGTTGATTACGAGGAGCGTTACTACGCCGCCGGAAGAATATTGGGGTCGAGGTTTATGCGAAGAGAAGGACGTCCGTCCGATGAAGCAACTTTGACCGGACGATTAATTGATCGGTCTATCCGGCCATTATTCCCCGAAGAGCTTAAAAGAGAGGTTCAGGTTATCATAACCGTTCTCTCTTTTGATGGAGTTAATGACCCCGATGTCCCCGGATTACTCGGAACTTCTATCGCTTTGTCCCTTTCTGATATACCCTGGGGAGGGCCTTTGGTTGCTTGTCGATTAGGTTATTTAGAAGGACAATGGATTATAAATCCCTCCTATGAGCAACAAGAAAAGGCTGATCTATTTATGACGCTTTCCGCTGTTGAGGGAGAAAAGGAAATCTTGGTTAATATGATCGAGGCATCAGGGCGAGAAGCAAAAGAGAAAATGATAACTGATGGATTAGATCAAGCTGAACCAATTTTCAAAAGTTTGTTCCAGTTTCAAGAAGAAATTATTAATCATTATCAGCCAGAAAAAATAATTCTGGAGAGTGAAGAAATTGGTATCGATTCAGAATTGGCTCAAAGGATAAAGAAATTTGCTCAAGATAAACTTGCTGAACTGTTCCCGGCTAAAGCTGATCAGGAAACAAAAGAAGTTTTCGCCAATTTTTATCAAATAACTGAAGACTTTTTAAATGACAATTGTGCCGATCAATTAGGAGATGGCCGGAAAATTATCGAAGAAGAAGTTTATTCTTTCTTAAGAAAAGAAATATTAGAAAAAGAAACAAGAATTGATGGACGTAAATTAAACGAAATTAGACCGTTAAAAGCTGACGTGTCTTTAGTTCCCCGTGTTCACGGGTCAGGATTATTCCAAAGAGGCCTGACTAAAGTTATGTCTATTGTTACCCTTGGACCAACCGGCGACCACCGCAAATTTGAAGGCATGGAAGTTGTTGATGAAAGACGCTTTATGCATCATTATAATTTCCCCCCTTATTCAACTGGTGAAGTTAGACATTTGAGCGGAACGAAGAGGCGAGAAATTGGTCATGGCTATTTAGCTGAAAAAGCTCTATCTCCTCTCATCCCTGATATGGATAAATTTCCATATACCATCAGAATCGTTTCAGAATGCCTTTCTTCAAACGGCTCTACTTCCATGGCTTCCGTTTGTGCTTCTTCTTTGTCTTTGATGGACGCTGGCGTCCCTATTAAAAAACCGGCGGCTGGCATTTCTATCGGGCTAATTACCGATTCTAATCAATATAAACTCTTAACTGATGTCCAAGGATCGGAAGACCATCATGGTGATATGGATTTCAAAGTAGCCGGAACCGATGAAGGGATTACGGCCATTCAAGTAGATGTCAAGATAAGAGGTTTGACGAAGCAAATGATTGTCGAGGCTTTAGACCAGGCTCGTGAAGCTAGATTGCACATTCTGAAGATTATCGAGAAAACCATCGGCGGCCCTCGGCCTGAATTATCTTCTTGGGCGCCCAAAATAGTAAGCGGACAAATTGATCCCAGCAAGATTGGTATGGTTATTGGTTCGGGAGGAAGGACCATCAATGGTTTGGTCGATAAATATCAAGTTACCATTGATCTTGAAGAAACTGGCCATGTTTATGTGGCCGGAACTGATCAAAAAGCTGCTCAAGCCGCTTTAGATGAGATTATGGCCATGACTCATGAGGTTGAGGCCGGTGAAACCTTCACTGGGACTGTTACCAGGATTTTTAATTTCGGAGCCATGGTCGAAATATTGCCTGGGCAAGAAGGATTGGTCCATATCTCGCAATTTGTTCCTCAAAGAATAAACCGAGTAGAAGATGTGGTAAAGACAGGAGATGTTATTCCAGTTAAAGTAATCGAAATAGACGAAAAAGGAAGAATTAATCTCTCCGCCAAAGCAGCGGGTTTCAAGCCGCTCAAGAAAATCCCTGAGTCTCATTCTCGAGCGGTTCGAGAAAAACGATAATGGTTTCTTCAAAATTACAAAATGTGATTATCCGGACTATGCGGAGCGATTTGGAGTTTTTGGAGAGAGGCGGTCAACCGGATATTGTCAGTCGCAGCACCGATGAAACTGAAGAATTGCTAAAAAGAGCTCAACTAGCCGTTCGTCAGGCTGAAGCCGAACGGGGATTTTCTCGTCCCGCTTCCGATAAAAAAATTAAAAAAGAATCCGCCATTCCAGACGATAAGATCAAAGAGGAAGCTCAAAGAAAAGCTGAAGAGGAACGAAAGCGACAAGAAGAAGCTCAAAGAAAAGCTGAAGAGGAACGAAAGCGACAAGAAGAAGCTCAAAGAAAAGCTGAAGAGGAACGAAAACGACAAGAGGAAGCTCAAAGAAAAGCTGAAGAGGAACGAAAGCGACAAGAAGAAGCTCAAAGAAAAGCTGAAGAGGAACGAAAACGACAAGAGGAAGCTCAAAAAGAAAAGGAGCGTCTAAAATGGGAAAAGATTCTTACTGAAGCAGAAGAAATTGCCAAAACAAAAGCTTTCTTCTTGCCAGAAGAAGAAGAAACCTTGGGAAGATTGATCGCTCAGAAAGAACAAGAGATCGTCTCATTACAAACAGAATCTCACGAACTGCCAACTCAGAAGAAAAGCATTTTGCCAAAGAAAAAGCGGCTATCTGATCAAAAAAATCAGCTAGAAAAAGAATATCAAAATATTTCAAATCAGCTTGAGAGCATTAAGCAACAAAGAGAAAAAATTGAACAAGCGGAAATAAATGCTCGAACGAACGAAGAAAGAAGAAAATATGAAGAACAAAGATGGCAATTGGCTAACAAACAAAGAGAAGCGGAGCAAGAAAAATGGAATAAAAAAGACGAGCTATCCCAGGTAAGCACTAAACTTAATCATCTTGAAAGCCAATCGGATGAAATTCAAAGTCATCAAGAAGAATATCGCCGAAAGATCGAAAAATTGAATCAAGAAAAAGAAGAAATCGAATTAAGAAAAGAGGCCATCGGGCTTCGTCAAAGATTAACCGAGATAGATTTATCAAAATCTGAGCCATTTGGCCAGCTCCAAGAATTGGAAGTTCAAAAAGAAAACTTGAGGGAAGAATTGCGTCCAGTTTTAACCAAGGAAAGATCTGTTGAAAATCTTGAAACTGAACTTAAGAAACAGATTGAAGGGATTACCGATCCGGAAGAAAAGAAAAAAATGACTGAAAAGAGATGGCAAATCGAGAAAGAAAGAGAAGACATAGAGAAAGAGCGTTGGCAAATTGAGCAAAAAGTCATTACCCTCAGAAATAAGCAAAAAGAAGTTTCTGCTCCTTATCAGGCTCTATTAGATGAAGAAAGGCGATTAGCCCAAAGGCTAAAAGAGGTGGAGACGTTGATTGTTTTCGGTTTAGAAAAAGGGCGTCAAAGATTAGAAACCATTACCCAGAAACAAATAAATCTACGGGAGCAAAAATTAAAAGGCCCATATTCTCTTCGAAAACAAAAACCCGCGCTTGAAACGAAAGAAGATTCTTCTCTTCCCCCATCCGGATTCAAATCTCCGATCAGAGAAGACCAGGATGAACTTGCAAGAAAAGAAACAAAGGATCGTTCCGAACAAACATCAAATGAAACTAATTTCCAGGAATCAGATCGCCCCAAAGAACAAATCCCAGAAATTACACCTCCGAACAGAAAAACTACGGACATTCCTCCGAAGGAAGTCTCTTTAAATGAAAATTTAGAAAAAAAGAAACAAGAAGCCCGAGAAAAACTAACCGAGGAGATGAAAGCTAGAAAAACAGAAATGGAGAATAAGCAAGCCGCCATTGAAGAAAAAAGGCAAACTTCTGTTCCTGCTCCGAAAGAGATTGAAACAAAAAAACCTCTTGCTGAAGAGGAAAAATCTTCTCCTAACCCAGCCACGGCTCGAGAAACCTTTGTCGAACAGTTAATGGCCTCCTCTTCTCATGAAGAAGCTGAACGGGAAAAGTTTCTCCGTCGAGTTAGAGGAGAAGATAATTCTTCTCTCCCCCCTGATCCATTAGAAGCCAGATTGCAAGAAGGAGTAATCTTCAGGCCGGTACCACAAAGTCCTGATCGAAGTCAGAAAATTGTCGCTCGAATATTAATAGTTTTATTGATTATTGGCTTAGGCGTGCTTGCCTATCTCGTGATCAAGGGATATCTTCTTTAGAAAACAAAAAGCCGTCTCTTAATTAATGGACGGTTTTTTAATTATTTAAAAGCTAATATATGTGCCTACGGAATAATTTGCCAACGGATTAGCAGATCCTCTAACATCAAAATGAAGATGGCATCCCGTAGACCAACCTGTCGTGCCAATACGACCAATTTCTTGCCCCTGTGCAACCGCTTGGCCTGGAACAACTGAAATGTGGGAAAGGTGGCCATAATAAGTAACCACGCCATTGGCATGAATAATTTGGACTCTGTTGCCACCAACTGAAATGTATCCTGCTCGCTGAACTGTTCCGGCGGCGGCGGCATAAACGGGCGTTCCGCAACTATTAGCTATGTCAATCGCATTATAATAATGGAGCCCTTGAGTAATTCGACCGGATGTCGGTTTAATGAAATAAGAAGAGGCTATCGGTTGCTGGGCAATAATTTGTGACTGGGTCAATTTTTGCCCTCCCGGAATAATCAAAAGATCGCCAACGAATATTTCGTTGGCATCATTAATTTGGTTGAACGAGAGAATTTCTGATTCTTTAATATTATAGTTTTTCGAAATCTGACCGATGGTTTCATTACGACCGACTAAATGCAAGGTTCCTGAGATAGGCAACATTACTAAATGACCTCCTTCTTTAAGCTGACTGCTTTTCTGTAAATCATTAGCCCACAATATCGTATCAACTGATATGTTGAACTTCTCCGACAAGCCGGTAATCGTATCTCCTGATTGGATGATATAATCAAAAATTTGACTTTGATAATCATAACCCCCATCTCCGGTCACCGATCCTAACGACGGACCTGTTACAGCTGGAGCGGTGCAGACCTGTAGACTGTCACCCTGAATAAAGCTAATATGAGAAAAAGAAAAAGTTTCCGCTTTATCTGAAGCCGAAACAAACTCGCTTGAAGAATTCAACTCATAGCGATCAAACAGTAATTCAGCCCGCGAGGATGGCCAAAGAATAATTATAATCAATACTACCGCAAGAGCTAGAAATAATGCGCCAGCTCTTTTTGACAGATGCATAACAAATATTACTCTAGCGAATTAAATTCACATGTCAAGCCAATTATCCCCCAAAAGAGAAGATTTAGAAAAAACAACTCGTTCTGTTTTCAAAAAACAAGGAACAAGTCCTCAAAAGCGTCTTGGGCAGAATTTTCTGATTAATCAGCAGGTATTACAGGATATTATTAGAGCTTCTGAAATAAAATCTACTGACCGTATCTTAGAAATCGGGGCTGGTTCAGGAATCTTAACCGAAGCTTTAATTAAAAAAGCGTCATCCATTATTGCTCTGGAAAAAGATCCCATTCTTGCTAATCTTTTAAAGAAGAAATTTTCTGGTGCCAAGGTAGATATTATTAATGAAGATGCACGAGACTTTTTACATCGAAAAACCGATTGGAGAGGATATAAGATTGTCGCTAATCTACCCTTTTATCTGACTTCTCCTCTGCTTCTTAATTTACTCAGTCTTAAAAAACACCCCTCTTTGATTGTTGTAATGATTCAGAAAGAAGTAGCTGAGAGAATCTGTGCCAAGCCACCTAAAAGCAATCGCCTGGCAACGATCTGTCAGTTTTATGGAGATTGCCAGATTATTCGTGAAGTTAAAGCTTCCGATTTTTGGCCAAAACCAAAGGTGAATGCCGCTATTATTAAAATAACTCCTTCGGGTGACGTTTTAAGTGAAGAGAATTTAAAACTGATCAATGCCTCCTTCGCCTCTCCTCGCAAAACCTTATTAAATAATTTATCAGCTCATTATAGGATTGATCGAAATTTATTGGCTAAGCTTGGATTTGCTCCTAAAATCAGAGCGGGTGAACTAAATAAGGAACAATGGTTAAAACTTCAAAAATTGTTTTCTCAACTATAACGATGTATAATTTATTAGAATGATATCGTCATCCCGTAAAAAGATTTTTATTTGTTTGCTCGTTGTTCTTGTTCTAATCCCTATCTTCGGTGTTTTTGCTGATCAGACTGGAAATCAGGGATCTCTTTTTACTGGAAATACTGACATACAACCCGGCGAAACTTCCGGTGGATGGTTATCAACTCTTCTTCATTTAGGAGAACAGGTTATTGCTGGAATTTTGAGTGCTGTTTTTATGATCCTTGGAGCTGCTGCTTTGGGAATCCTCGGACTTACTGAAATTTTATTTCATTGGGTAATTAGTCCTGATTTTATTGGAGTTTCTTTTACGGGAGCTGATAATATTTTTGTTTATGAATCATGGTTGATGATTCGAGATTTCGCCAACATTGGAATTGTTCTCGGTATGGTTTATGCCGGATTAAGAATGGCTCTTGGCATAGGAAGTTTCCAAACAAAAAGAACTCTTGTTCGATTGATCGGCCTTGCTTTTCTAATCAATTTTACCCCCGTATTGATCGGTCTGGTTATAGATGCTTCCAATATTGCTATGAACTACTTCTTCAAGGGAGCAGAAAATATGACTTTGGGAGGAGAATTGCGTCAGGCGATGTACCAAGTTAATCCCATCAGCAGTAATTCTTCAGGTATGGTTGGCCTAATTCAGTTATTCATTGTGGTATGCACCATATTCTTTATTGCCTTGCTTTACCTGGTTCTGACAGCTACTTTCGTTATGAGATATATCGTGCTTTGGGTTCTAGTCATTCTTTCTCCGTTGGCTTTTCTGGCTTTTGCTTTTTCTGGAGGAGAAAAATTTTGGCGACAATGGTGGTCTAATTTTATCAGTTGGACTTTTGTCGGTGTTCCTATCGCCTTTTTCGTCAATTTGGCTCTCAAAATGTTGAAACATATTCAAAACGGTGTCATTTGGAAAAATACCTCGGAACACATAGCAACCATTATGAGTGTTCCCGAAGCAACATCTCCTTTAGCGCAAGGAGCTTTTGCCGGTAATACTTTTTATGCTGTTTTACCAGCTGCCTTTCTCTATATTGGATATATTATCAGTATGAATCTCGCGCCATCTGTGACCAAAACAGTAGTCGGTTTTACCGAGAAACAAGCCAAGCAAGCCAGTCGTTGGGGTTGGGATCAAGCTCGTTATCGAACCGGCCGAGCTTATGATGGAGCCAAACAAGAAGTCAGGTCGGATCGACTTTTCCAGGCTGCTAGCAATCTCGGCCTTAACACTGAAGGATGGCATGATCGCAAACGAAGTCATGCTGTTCGAGCTCGCGTAGCTGATGAAATTAAAAAGAGTGAATTGGCTACGGCCGGAGATAAAGCGAATGCTGCCCGATTTATTAGCACCGAGAAAAAATTAGTTGAAAGGAAGATTGAACGTTCTCATTTCGGAAAAAGACTGCAGGGAGCAAATACCGACGATCTCACCGCCATGTTGCTCGAACCCGGAGCTCGAAAATTTTCTCCTCGTGGAGGTTTTGGCGTATCAAGCGAAGAGTCCAAGGCTATGGTTATTCATGAACTTATGAAGAAAGACCCCAAAGAAGCCGTTAAAGTTTTGGGATCGCTCTCTCTTTCGCAAGATGAAGCTGTTCGAGTCTTTACCGGACTCGCCAATCAGGGTTCATCCCATAAAAAAGACGCTCAACGCTTTGCCGTTTCTCAGATGGCCAGTCACGGAGAAGCTATTGCTCAAAGAGCTGAAGAATTAGGATTAGGCGATCATTACCTGTATGATATTATAAAGAAAGCGGAAAAGGGTGATAAAGAAGACATTAGCCTCATTGCCGGAGCATATATTAAAGGTAAGAAACAGGCTCATACTGGTGACCGAGCCGCTCGTGACAGTGTTAGAAACAATATTCGAGCCATATTGGATGGATCTCTCAATGCCAAACCCGATGCAGTAATTCAAATTATTAAAGGTCTCCCATCGGCTGAGGACAGAATTGGCTTTGCCGGAACTATTGTCTCCCACGCAAGACATACCAATCAGAAAGAGCCTATTCAAGTCATTCGAGCTTTGGCAAGGCAAGGGTTCCTTCCTAAAGAATTCATTAGCATATAATCTTTTTTATGGAAAAACTAAGTCGAAGAAGCAAATTAAGCAATCTCGAATTCTTGCGCATGGCCGAGAAGCTTCCGCCCGCATTGAACGAAGCTTATCATTCCATCGAAATGATTGAAGTGATTGAAAATATAGCACGTCGCTATAAATTCAATAAGGACGAGGAATGGGAACTTTTCGGCGTTGTTTATGATACAATTCTCGGCTTATTGCCTCCTTCAGAAATCGAGAGGGCATTAGCGAAGCGGCTTAATTTAGATGAAGATAAAACAAAATTTATTAAAGGAGAACTTGATGCTTTCGTCTTGAATAAAATTCGCCCGGAGCTTGATAAATTATATGGTCTTGCTAAGGAAGATTCAGACGAAAAGGACAGTGATTCCGAACCGAAAAGATCAGACCCTTATCGTGAGCCTATTGAATAATGCAATATCCCGTTCCACAATTTATTGAAAGGGAGGCGCGCATTGTCGGATCTTTACATTTCAAACAAATTGTCTTTCTGGCTGTTGCAGCTGGATTATCTTTTTTACTTTGGTCAATTTTACCAAGACCGATTGCCATTATTATCGTTCCTCTAATTGTTCTGGCCGGCCTGGCTTTGGCATTTCTTAAGCCGGATGGACGTCCTTTATCAGACGTTCTCGGTTATGCTTTTAGTTATCTTTTTTCCGCTCGACGCTATTTGTGGCACAAAGAAGAAATTGAAACCGATTTTCCAATTATCACTTCTGGCCCAATGCCTCAAAAAAACAATCAAAAACCAACAAAAAGCAATGATTTAATTTCGATTGCTCCGCGAGGCCGTTTAGATAAATTGAAAAGCAAAATTGAAACCAAAAAATGAAAGGAAGTAGTCAACAATTCTTACCTTTTAACGAGGTTAAAGATGGAATAATTATCTTGCGCAATGGAGGATTGCGAGGGATTTTGATGGTTTCCTCATTGAATTTTGCTCTAAAATCATCCGATGAACAGCAAGCTATTATTTATCAGTTTCAAAATTTCCTTAATTCTCTTGATTTTACTGCCCAAATCTTGGTTCACTCTCGGCGAGTCAATATGACTGGCTATCTAGAAAGATTGAAGAAATTGGAAGAGAAGCAGACTAACGAATTAATGAGAGCTCAAACCATTGATTATCGAAGATTCATTAGCGATATCCTAGATAAGGGAGTAATTATGAGTAAATCATTTTATGTCATTGTTCCTTATACTTTGGCTGAAGTTCAAGGAACCGTTTCCGCTGCTCGAGAAATATTAAAGAGGGGGCGCAGTAATGAAGTTATGTCTGGCGAGGCTTTTCAACGAGCCCATTCTCAATTACTACAGCGCATGGAATTCGTAGCTATTGGATTAAGACGGTGTGAATTGGAGGCGGTTCCACTTACCTCTCCGGAGATTATCGAATTGCTTTGGTCTTTACATCATCCCGCTTCAGCCGAACAAGGTTATTATCCATCTATTATGCCTGAAATAATTGATTGATTATGTTAAGCAAATTATTCAATAAAAAAGATCCAGATACGTCATCAATTCAGTCTGTACGTCAGGCCGTAACTTTGCACGACCTCATTGCTCCCCCTTCAGTTGAGATTAATCAAAATAGTGTCGATCTGAGAGGGAGATTGACTCGATCGCTTTTCGTTTTTTCCTATCCCAGATATTTATCGGTTGGTTGGCTGGCACCAATTATTAATATGAGTCGACCGATCAGTATTTCTTTTTTCTTTCATCCGATCGAAACAACTCCTATTTTGAAAAAGTTGCGTAAAAAAACCACCGAAATTCAGGCTGAATTAATGGATCGAGAGGAAAAAGGTTTGGTTCGTGATCCAGAATTGGAAACTGCTTTTCAAGATATTGAAGATTTAAGAAACAAATTGCGTACCGCTCAAGAAAAAATGTTTCAGGTTGGAATTTATTTCGCTATTTCCGGTGATGACGAAAAAGAGCTGCGTGACACTGAAATTGAAATTCGTTCAATTCTTGAATCCCGATTAGTTTATATCAAACCGGCTTCTTTCCAACAAAAAGAAGGGTTTTTTACTTGTGCTCCCTATGGTCTTGATGAATTGATGGTTCACACTCCGATGAACACATCACCTCTTTCAAGCGTTTTCCCTTTTATTTCTTTTGATTTAAGTTCCAATGAAGGAATTCTTTATGGCATAAATAAACACAATAATTCTCTTGTTCTTTTTGACCGATTTTCT
>Ga0180433_10004165_pt1 | contig 20509 bp, 39 predicted proteins | sample SS_ome_8_FD_132980 | JGI IMG/M metagenome (GOLD analysis project Ga0180433, IMG submission 132980) | Hypersaline lake sediment archaeal communities from the Salton Sea, California, USA - SS_1_D_1 metaG | ecosystem: Environmental > Aquatic > Non-marine Saline and Alkaline > Hypersaline >... | reverse complement strand
TTCATTGTTTGGTGAGCCTAGTGGAATTTAATGATAGTGACTCTTAATATGTGCTCATCCTAGGCCAATGATTACGCGCACTTAGACACGTAAAATAATGGGTCGGTCCTGTGGCGTAACAGAGCTCAGAACTATGTGGACACGGGCACCATTGCTGTGGATACTGTCTGCGGGAACGCTCGCGGCTGCAACGCCGGGGGTTTGGTCACCTCCGGGCGTTCCCTCCTTTTACTGTGCTCTGGCTTGGGTCTGTGGGTGTTTTGGGGCTAGGATCTGCGGCCATGAGACACTTTGCATGTTCCGTACTGGTTTTGGCCCTTGGGCTGACAGGCTGTGACAGCTCGAGTGACACAGCTGAAACGAAACCCGCCCCCACCATCGTGAAGGAGCCGACAGAGTCAGCCACGGCGACGGCGACCTCCACCGCCACCGCTACCGCTACGGCAGAGCCCACGGCCACCGTATCCGTCGAGGTGACCGTGAGTCCCGATGCTGGTTCCGATGACAAAGAGTGACCGATTTCTTCGTCAGATGTAGGGTCTGGTGTACACTGGGCCCATGGCGAAGATCTGCGGTTCTTGTGTGTCCCCAGTTCCGGCACAGGCGACTGGCAGCTGGGTGTCCGAAAATACGCCGCCGTGGCTCCAGACGACCATCCTGCTGGGTCTGTTCGGCGCCGCGGCGGTGACAGCTGTGTGGGTACTTACCGCCAAGCCGGAGAAGGCACGATGAAGCCCTCGTACGTTCCGACGAATGAGAAAGAGTGGCTGGATCCCGAGGACCCTGATATTTGGGCCGCTTATAGCGCCGCCGGTGAGAACTTCGAGGTGCTAGAGAAGCGGTATACCAAGAGGAACGCCTGGGAACTGGCTGCTAGCTTGAGGAGCGGCATCGCAGGGCTCAATCGCTATCGTGGTTGGGAGCATGAGGTGGAGATGCTCACCGACGTCCTTTTTCATTTGATCGACGTCATCGTTGGCGATGTAGGACAGTACGAGTATCGCAACTTTCATCCAGACCGTTCAGTATGGTTTCCAGACATGAAGAGCAAGCTGAACGAAGTCGCTGACGAGATGTGGAAACGTGATCGCTATCGTCTCGAGGTCGAAAAAGGCCGGGCCGTATGAGCGGTGCGACGCTGAGCCGTCTTAGAACAGGCTCCAGGTCTTCTGACCGATCTCTACTCCTGCCGGTTGGGATGGGTCACAGATCATTCGTAGCGTAGTGGTCCCCTGCGGGTGAACCGGGATGGTGGTGCGGTCTGCCTGCCATCGTTCGGCCACCTGCTTGTTCTCGCCCTCGGTGCCGATGTGGTAAGTCCCGCGGTCTGTTCGTCCGTGAGGGGTCACCTCTTCGTAGGTGTAGACGCACGGTCTGTCTACTGGCGCGCCGGGAGTTGGCGTAGGCTTGTCGTATTGCACTCCACCTGGGATCGGATAGCACTTGCCGTCGGCGCCGAGGATGGTTCCCTCCGGACATTCGGTCGTCGGCTTTGAAGGTGCCGGAGTGTCTTTGCTTTGACTCTTTAGCAAGGCGTACGCGCCAACGCCTGCGCCAGCGAGGAGGAGGATGTGTGCGATGTTCATGACTAGTCCTGACTGCGTGTGATGAAGATGACAGCGGCCATGGCACCGGCGGCGCCGGCCACCCAGTATCCGGTGGGTACTTTGGCGAGGCCCTTGGGTTCGGCGGGGGAAGCGGGCTGCTCGCCCTCGAGCGGATTTTGGGGAGGAAGACTCGAGCCGACGTCGTCGGTGACGGCCATGCCGACGGGCTGTGCGCCGGGCGAACTGCCGACGGAGCCACCGAGGAACTGTTGGGCAAACGGTGCCCAGATGTCCTGGGTCTGGTTGAGCAGCTGGGGCACGGATTGACCAAGGCCAGGTATGACGTTGGTCCAGTCTTGGATGGTCTTCGGCATGAGCTCGTTGATCATTGTGAGCAGCGCTGCCTGGTCGATTTGTCCTGTGACGAGCATTTGCCGGATGCTGGTGCCGCGGCCGGGCGCCCAGATGATGGCAGCTTCCTCGACGGCGGCGTCGATGGCCTGGAGCATGTCTTGGGCTGCCGCAAGGCGGTTGATGAGGTCCTGGTCGCCCTTTCGGAGCTGGATGCCGATGAGAAAGGAGCGGTCGCGGAAAATGGGGCCGGAGTAGTTCGCCGCTTGGGCCAGGGTCGGGTCAAGCTGTCCGCCTGTGAGCTTGCCGAACAGGTTGAGCATTTCCTGGCCGGTTAGCGGGTGATAGACCGTCCGGTTGCGGATAGCAGCGCAGGGCTCGGCGTTTGGAGCCCACCTACCGCGTTGTTCGCTCCCCTCCCACATGGTCTGTGGCGTGTCTCGATGGTCGAGCTGGCAGCCTCCCCAAGGGCTGTTGGGTCGGCAGAGGAGACCGGCGTAGATATCGTTGACGATTTGGACCTTGGTCGCCTGGTTGAACCCGGCGAACCACGAGCCGAAGCAGGCGTACGCGAAGCGAGAGACAGCGGGCGCAGGCCCGAACCAGCTCTGTTTCCAGTTTGGACAGGCGCTTTGGGCGTACATGGCCGCTGTTACGGCCTTGGCGTCGGTGGAGACGGTGGTGGAAAAACCCCCGCTTCGGTAGGCCATGGCCTCGGCGATGGTATTTTCGACGACGGTCCATTCGAAGGGGGTCAGGGCGCGCGGAAAGGCGAGCCGAAATGGGGCGCACTGGATAACCTCTTGCAACATCGCGAACTGAGTCTATCATCGCGACCCGAAAGAGGGAAATCTGTGCCAGCATTTGTTGAGCCGCGTATTCCGCCGATGGAAGATCCCTATTGGCCCGACCGTGTTCAGGTGCTTTACGCCAGGCTGTGTCAGGCGTCTAGGAACTGGTCGGAGCTTGCCGAAATCGAGTCAAACTCTACGATGTTACGGCACAAATTGGCGTGGCTTGACGCTCATGGACTGGCCTGGTACGACGGAGAGCGCTGGAAAGGCATCCATCGTCCTGCTCGAGCACCCGTTGTGCTGGTTCGGGAGCCTTGTCTATACGGCACCGGCATCAAAATGAGGCGAGGCGAGCAGGCATCGCTTGGACTGTCGGCTCTTTCATGATCAAATACCAGCTTCGTCGTCCTCGCTCCCAGTCCATCGGAAGCCTGCGGCCGGCATCGCTGTCCTTTTCTATCCAGCGTGTGCCGTCCAACACGAGGCGTGGTTTGGGATCGAAGTGCTTCTTGAGGTAGCTCAGCAAATCCCAGCTTTCCCAAAGTTGAACCCCCTCGGCTCGGTTGATGGGGATCCATCCCGAGACTTCGTCCACTTGGGCTCGTTGACGCTTTACGGTTAGGAACGATTGCCAGTAGCGTCGGCATAGGTTCGGGTCGCTTTGCATCTGGTCTTCTCGCTGACAGGCAGACAGATCGTCTGTGCGGAAGGTTTCGATAATCCTAGAGATTTCTTCTCCGAATCGTAGCTTCGCAGAATAGACGACCCAGTCCCTAAAACGCTTCCCGTTCCGTCTATAGATGTCGAGCACGGCCACGGAGTGCACCACCCAGCCGTTTTTGAGTCGGTAGCGGGCTTCGGCCTCGTGGAAACGCTCCTGCATCCTCCACTTGTGTTCCAAGGCCTTTCTTTTCTGTTCCACGGCCTGCCGCCGGGCTAACGAAAGCTGTCGTCTGGTCTCACAGTGTTCGCATCGCTCGGAGAGCTCAACGTCGTAGAGAGGCTTTTCGGCGTTCCACCGCTTTTCGCGGTTTGGGTGCCACAGGGTATGCCGGGATGTGTCCACCTCGACCAGCGGGAGCATCCTGTCTTTGCAGTAGGCCAATTTCTCTCGGCTACAGTAGTGAGAAACGACGACTTCGATGATCTGGTGGATGTGACCATCCTTCATGCAGGCGATGTCAGCGTAGAAGGGGTGGCCGAGGTCGCCGATGCCAAGTGGCACTTCAACGCAGACTTCATCGAACTGGTCTCGGACGCCGGTGGAGACGTGCTGACGGCATTCGGGACAGTGTTCTCGGACGAAGTAACGCCAGCTGCGCTGTAGTTCGCTTGCGACGAGCAATTTCGAGTTCAAGTGCTCGACCGACTCCCCCGCTCCTGCGCAGCACGAGCCTGGCATGTGGGCCATGTGAGCGGTGCGACCTTGAGCAACTCGAAATTGGATGACCTCATCGCATATGGGACAGTGGGCCTCGGGCCGCTCGGCAAGTGGTTTTTCTGCGTAGCGCTCGGCGGGTACGGGCGCACCGTCTACCATGGCCCACGCGAGCAGTTGTCCGTGCTTGCCCTGTTTTCCCACGGACAAATCGTGCCATATGTAGACAACCCTGGCCAGAGGTTTTCGCCTGTGTTATGTCTACATGCGGAGGGTATGGTAAGAATATGGTCAAGACATGCACATGTTGGTTGAGTCTCGTCCTGGTTTGTTGCGGGCCAGTCGCAGCAGAGGATGATTTGGATCATGGAGAACGGCCGGAGCCCGCCTGCAAATCAGCGTGTGAGCTATACGGAGGCTGTGGCATCAACAACTGGTGTGACTGTCCGAAAAACCCGACGGTCGAGGACTATTGTTCGGTGACGTTCGAGGATGGTTCTGCCGGCATGGATATGGCGGCTCCAGATTGCTGCGGTCCTCGCAACGAGCAGGATTGTTGGGAGTCTGAGCTTTGTCGTACTGCTGGGCAGTGCACGTTTTGGGAACAGGGCTGGGAACAAAACCTGTGTGTGGATGAGCCCTGGCGGTAAGTCCTCGGAATTTATGAGTTTCCAAACTTTGGCCTTTTGACACGTGTGGGATAGAATGGGCGCGACATGAGACAGATAAAACCTGAGAAGTGGGTCGAGTGGGAAGAACTGAACTACGCATACCATGCCGTGGCCAGTTCCAGGCGACTTCATGTTGCCACAGTGAAGAGCTGGCTGATGGCGCGGAACGTATTCGGAGGATAGTAGACGATGAGACAAGTTCCCGTAGACGATCTAGATGACACCCCCTATTCGAAGTGGCCGGATAAGGCGTTTCGGGAGGAGTTTGGCCAAACCAAAAAAGAGGTAGCCGGAGTCTATCGCGAAAAGCTGTTGCAGACTTTGGACGAGAGGTGGTTGTACCCTTCAGAGGAGCTGATGAGGCAGCTGTGTCCTGTAGCACAGGACCTTTTTCAGAAGTCTTCGGGAGCTAGAGACTGGGAAGAAATGGATATGTTCCACAGCCATCTCGATGAAATAGCAGATGCTCATGGCGACCATGTTTACGTCGAAAAAGAACTTCGTGAACAGATCCTCAACGCCAGCTATTTGCAAATTCTGGACTATCTGTGGCTTTGGGACGAGTGGATAGCCTACGACGAACATCGTGGCTGGCCGTGTGTGGGGAACATGATGGCCATGGCCACCGGCGAGAGATACAAGACAACGGGGTAAGAAAGGGGTGTCGTGCGAATGGACTTGAAGCATATGTTCGAGGGGGTGACCCTCGTGGCGTCGGTGAGCGGGGGAAAAGACTCGGCGGCGCTCAGTCTGTGGCTGACCGAGCAGGGGCTCGAGCATCAGCGGATCTTCGCAGACACTGGCTGGGAGGCCAAGCAAACCTACGAGTACCTCGAGACGGAGTTAGCGGATGCGCTGGGCCCCATCCTTGTATTGCGGGGACAGCGAACGATGCCAGAGCTCATCAGGCACAAGGGCATGTTTCCATCGAGGCTTCGCCGCTTCTGTACCCAGCAGCTCAAGGTCCGACCCATCCAGAAGTATCTGAAGTCTTTGACGCGGCCCATCGTCAACGTCGTGGGCATCCGAGCTGCTGAGAGTGCATCGAGAGCAAAGATGCCTGAGTGGGAGTATGACAAGCTGCTGGGTTGTGACGTCTGGAGACCGCTCATCAACTGGTCGGAGCAAGAGGTCATCGACATCCATACGCGTCATGGTCTGCGGCCGAATCCGCTCTATCTCAAGGGCGCGTCTCGGGTCGGATGTTGGCCGTGCATCTACGCGCGCAAAGCCGAAATCAGGCTCGTCGCAGAGCTCGACCCTGAGCGCATTGAGCTCATTCGCCAGCTCGAGGAGCAGGTCGAGGCTCGGGCGCGTCAGCGCTACATCGATGAGGGCACCACGATGGAAGAAAAGGGCTACCACGCTCCCACGTTCTTTCACACGAAGTCCCACGCCAACGACAAGAAGGGAATGTTGCCCATTGATGAGGCGGTAGCCTGGGCACGGACGAGCCATGGCGGACGGCAAGTCCTCTTGTTTGACCCGGAGCCACCGGGCTGTATGCGGTGGGGACTGTGCGAGTCAGTGGCGTAGGAGGACAGAAAATGAAGAGACCGAAGGACGACCCCATCAAGTTTGAGTACGAACCCGATGCCTCTTACACGCTCCAACGTGTGACGGACGCCCTTTTCATGTTGGCTGACGCCTTGGAGAAGGGGCCAGGAGGAGAAATTCTTGTTCGCGTCGATGAGCACGTCCATGGCCCAACGGCGAAGTTTTGGAAATTGCAGGGGGGGGGAGCTCCAAGTTACGCAGGAATGAAGCAGGGGCTCGTGCATGAACTATCATTCCTGCTTCGAAATCTCGCGCACGACCTAGACTGGCTCGATTGGTCACATGGCGAACAGGTCGAGTGGAAGATTGACGACATCAACGTCCTCACCCCGGCCCAGGCGAGAAAGTACAGGAAGAAGTAGACATGTACTCCTCGGTGTGATATGTCTACATACAGACGTTGCGAAAACGCCTAGCCGAGGAGGCAAGACATGTTGGTCCCGATTCGATGTGAAGACGAGCCCCGCTCGTTCCCCCTGCTGACCTTGCTCATTGTCTCCGCCTGCGTTGCCGCGGTGGCGTTAGAGCTCGGCGAGACCTGGGGCTACCAGCCGCAGCAGCTCATGGCCCACCCTGAGGCCTCTGCGCCCAAGGTGGTGACCAGTGCGTTTGCGCACGCTGGCTGGATGCACCTCGGCTGTAACATGCTGTTCTTGTTTGCGATGGGCCGGGCTGTCGAATCCAGACTCGGGTTCGTGCGCTTTTCCCTGCTTTACGTCGGGGGCATGTTCGCCGCGGCCTTCACCCAGGCCTGGGCAGAGCCCACCGCTTCCTTCACCGTAGTCGGCGCCTCGGGGGCTGTGGCCGCGGTCATCGGAGCCTACGGGTCGATCAATCCCCGTGGCGCGGTGCGTGCCGTGCACCCCATCTGGCCGCTGTGGATTCTGACAGGGATCGCCCCGCGTCTGCCCGTGTGGTTCGTCGTAGCGGGGTTTTTCGTGGCCAATCTGCTGGGAGCCATGGGGTTCCAAGGACTTGGAGAGGCGAACATCGCTTTTTGGAGTCATCTTGGGGGGTTACTTGGAGGTATCGTCCTAGGTGCGGTATTCTCTTGCGGTCTTGTGCAGCCCGAAGAGCGGGCCGAGGTATAGGTCATGAGCAGAAACAAGTTGAGCGACAGTTATTGGTTTCATTTGCTGGATGATGTGGTCATTAGCGGCAACGAGGTTAGGAATCGTCGCATCCAAATCAGCGGACAGGCGCTTATGTTTCTTTGGAAGGCCCTGGAATTTTGGTGGGACGAGGCCTCGCAGGACAGGTATGGCGAGGAGAACTTTTTTGACGTGTACGATTACTTTCACGAAGCGCAGTCTGTCGTCTATTACAAGCTGAGGGCAGAGCACCAGCGAACCTGGGCCTCGGAGAAGAAGTCTCCACCGATGTTTGAGACGGAAGACGGCTACCGCATGATTTGGTCGAGCAAGGAAAACGGGTGGGTCGACAATCCCGAAGATCCGTCGGAAGTTTGGGATGGCACGAAGGAGTCGGGCCCCCTCGTTCACCCGGGTGTTCCGTTGATTGGCCAGTTTGTTTTGTCGTGGCACTTGGGGCCCGCTGGGGTTCTACGTCAATCGATCTAGTGAGAGTGAAACTCGATGAAAACGCACGAAGTCATTCGGACCAAAGTCGGCCTCCAGAACGCCATGGAAGACATGGTGGACAGGCTCCACCGAAAGCGGTTCTCGTCGCTGCTCATCATTTCAGACCTCGGTCACGCGACGGCGCTGGCGCGTCGCCTCGCGGCACAGGTTCCGTCGCCGAGCGGCAAGGACGAGGAGTCCTTGGCGTTTCGCTATGAGCAGGCTGGCCTCACGCGAAAGCCGAAGGTTCCTCCGTTTCGAGCCCCTCACTACACGGTGAGCCAAGCGGCGATGTTGGGTAAAGCTGGGAAGCGAGGCCATATCAATTTGGGAGAACTTGCGTTAGCCAATGCCGGAACGCTATTTCTCGACGAGGTCACCGAGTTCCGCTTTTCCATCATCGACAGGACGCTGAAAGCGATTCAAGAAGGCGAGGTGGACTTTTTCATCGAGGAACTCGATGCGCTGGTACGGGTGCTGTCTCGTCCTCACCTGCTCATCGCTTCGATGTGGGGACAAGAGTTGGCCATGAAGACGGCGAAGAAGAGACTCGATGACATCATGGGGCTCATCGGGTTTGACGCCATTTGGGAGCTTGAAGGTGCGGCGCTGAACAAGACGGGAGCCGTGAGCGCGGTTTTGGACGATTGGCCTACGTGGCCTTAGGAGAATCATCACATGCAATCTAATCCTCGAGGAACCAAGAGCACCGGATTTTCGCCGCTAGACCGTGGCGCCATCGAAAATGCCATCCGAGTCTGCCGGCTCATCAAGCGATCTCGTAAGCGGGTACCGAAGAAACTCAAGGAAACGGCGTGGCAGGCCGAGGAGTGGCTGGAAGAGCTCGCTGTCATGCTCGAGCGGTACGGAGACAAGTGATGAAGAGTGTAAGTTGGGACGATTTCCGTCCGCTTCAAGATGCTCTAGAAGAAGAAGGGATTCGTTCGGATCGTATTGAACTTTGGTCCCTTGGAGGAGGGCTAATAGGCCTCGCCATCGCCATTCAGAAGGACAAGAAGGGGAACTTTTTACGGTATCTACTAGTCTCTCATCCGGCGCAGTATGGCGGGTGGATTGCTGGCTACTACGAGCATCGAAATGACCGCGGGAACGAATACGAATCCAGTTGTGAGTTGCTTCTGCGGTATCCTTCCTCGGCACGGTGGTTGGACTATAGATTTGGTGACGACCCCTATCCGGTACGAACTGTGGCTAGCCTTCGGCCGTTTGCTCGTGAGTTGGTTTACGCTTACGACAAGATGAAAAAGTGGACTATTGAACGTGGAAAATTGGCCGACAAGCCGCGCATCTGCGGCGAAATCATCAATCTGTAGAGAAAAACGACTATGAAGATCAAAAGCGAATCGGAGCTCCAATCCGCCACACGAAAGTTCATCAAGCGTCTACGAGGCAAACGTCCGCCACGGACCCTGACGTTGGTCAACGCTGGAGAGGACGCCGCCGATACGATTGCTCGCGTGCTCGGGATGAACGTGCCGTTGCCGAACAAGCACGAAGCGGAAGATCTCAAAGAGATATATTCCCTTATTCGATGGGGTCGTCTGTATCCTGGCGAAGCTCCATTCCGTTCTATCCATCCCAACGAGATGGACAACGTGTTTGGCGAAGAAGAGGAGGGACAGCTCGAGCCCGGGACCGTTTCCGAAGCGAGCTACGGCACTCTACTCGTACACGCGGCCGATCAGCTCAAGACTGATGATTTGCGTCGTCTCTCGACTGTGCATGACACCTGGATGACGGAAGTAATTGTCAAAGGATATGTGATTGATGTCTTGGCCGACCCACGACTCTGGATTTTGTCAGTAGACGATAACCAGTTCGAACCGTATCCATATGAGGCTCCGGTGCCGGGACAGAAGAGCTTCTACCTGAGAACTCGTCCTGGCCGCGCGAAAGATATCCAGCGAGAGATGACTCGCCTCGGGTGGGATTCGTCCATTGGTGAGGTTTGGGACATCGAGCACTGGTCAGACTACGACCCGGACAACTTGCTGGGGCGTTGGAAACGGATACGCAAGTAGACTAGAGTTCTGTACGAAATGACCATCGGTTCGCTTTTTTCGGGCATTGGGGGCCTCGAACTAGGCTTGGAGTGGTCTGGGCTAGGCCCGACACTCTGGCAGGTCGAGTCCGACCCCTATTGTCGCCAGGTGCTGCGAAAGCACTGGCCGAAAGCCAAAATTTATGAAGACGTTCGACAAGTCGGAGAACCACTCGAATCCGTCGACATCATCTGTGGAGGATTTCCCTGCCAGGACATTTCGGCCGCGGGCAAAGGAGCTGGCCTCGCTGGTGCTCGAAGTGGCCTGTGGTATGAATTCGCTCGAATCGTCGAGCAATCCCAACCAGCTTGGGTTGTGGTCGAAAACGTCGCCAGCGCCGCATGCCGATGGGTCGATGCCGTCCGTCGGTCCTTGGAACAGCTCGGCTACGAAACGCTACCGGTCCCGATTGCGGCAGCGGATGTCGGAGCGCCACACCTCAGACGAAGAGTGTTCATCATCGGCCACCTTGCTTCCGACACCGACGTGCGGGGACGCGAAGGCTGCGGGCAGCCGCCGACACGAGGGCTCGAAGGCACACCCGGGCGTGAGTCTGACGGATGTAGTGGTGCATGGCCGGACTGTCTCCGGGGAGCAACACGGTCCGCGGAGCCCGTCTGCTGGCAGGCTGAATCCACGGTTTGTGGAGTGGATGATGGGGCTTCCTCTCGACTGGACAGAGATAGACTACGAGCCCTAGGAAACGCAGTGGTTCCTCACTGTGCGATGGTCGTGGGCGAGGTCATCCAGATTTTGCAACAGAACAGTTGACCTAAATGTAGACATCCAGTAACGTGTCTACATGACGTGGCGAACACGTCGTTTCCGAGGAGGTTACATCATGAAGTACGGTTTCTGTCCGGATTGTCAGCGTTTCGATTCCCTCGAGCAGCATCGCTGCCCACCGCACTACCGCGTGACCAACCTTTATGGCCATCAATCCATCGATGTCTGGGCTGATGAGCCCGAGCAAGCCGTGCAGCGATGGGCTGAGCTCTACCTGCACGCTTTCCCGCGTGCCGAGGAAGCCGTCATCGTCTCCGGGCCGGCCAACGAAGAGCTCTGGATTGTCACGACCGAGCATTCGTGTCAGGTCGAGCGCATGAGGAGTGCGTAGCCATGGGTAGAACGCTCAAACGAGTGCCGTTAGACTTCGACTGGCCGCAGGACAAGGTTTGGGATGGGTATCTGAATCCATACCTCGAACATCGGTGCCCATCCTCGAATTGTATCCATGGTTCGACGGTCGATGCTGAGTGGTTGATAGCGGTGTTGCGGATGCTGTTCGTTGCTGCAGATGATGCATTGTATGTCGAGGGGCCACCGCAGCCGAGGCGAGTTTTTCCTCATCCATGGCTTCAAGAGTTCCCGTTGGCGCCAATGATGGGACCGCGTGAGACCGTTGTTGCTGTCCCCGGTCCAGAATTAGTGCAGCTTACCGATGCACTGGCAGGCCGTGGCCATAGAAGTCCATTTGGCCATGACAGCACCGATATCTGGCGGGCCATGCATAAAATTGTTCAAGCCGCGGATTTGCCGGAGGACTGGGGTACGTGCAAAGTCTGTGGCGGCTCTGGATTCGATCCAGCGTACGATGATGAGCGAGACGCATGGCAAAAGACGGAGCCACCAGAGGGGGTCGGCTATCAGCTGTGGGAAACGACCAGCGAAGGTAGCCCGATCTCCCCGGTGTTCGAGTCACTTGATGCGCTCTGTGCGTGGTGTGAGGAAAACGCCACTGTTTTCGGTCCGGTGAAAACGACTCGAGCGGAGTGGCGAGAGATGCTCGAGCGGAGTGGCGAGAGATGCTCGAACAAGACTGCGTCATATATAAGCAAGGGAACATGGTGTTTGTTTGACGAGTACATCTAGTGAACAGATCTGTTTTGAGATCGGTAGATGACGCGACGATCGATGTCGCCAACGAGACGTGTGGCGTTTTACCAGAAGCGTATTGGGGAACTCTGGCCGCCATGATGTGGGAGAAAATGAGAGTGGCGACGGGGGACGCAACGTGGGTCGCAGTGCGGGAAGCTGTCTTCGATGAATTGTTGGACGACGATGGAAACGTAGCTCGGGACGCGACGTGTGACGTAGAGCAGGATGCTATTGGAACTGAAACATGAAAAGGACTCCTCTACAATCGCTGACGAGGGGCGCGACGGAGGCCGCGACGAGGGGCGCGACGTATGCCGCGACGTGGGACGCGACGTGGGACGCGACGGATGACGCAGTGGCGGACGCGATGCGCAGTGTGATAGAGGAGCTAGATGCGTAGACACGGGCCGAACAAGAAGGGGGCAGGGACGTGCGACGTCTGCCACCAGCGCGTCGGCATTGGTCTCGGCTATTGGTATCTCCGAGATCCAGGCGAGCGAGAACTCCTGGGGGGCCCGTTTGGAATCTGCTGCTCGTCGAATCAGTGCGCCATCGAGGTGGGTATCCTAGGAGGATCCTTCCGTCCGCCCAAGCTCTACGACGATGGCAGACTCGAAATGGCCTACGAGACCTACCAGCAGAACAAGGAACTGGTCCGTTCGATTGCGTCTTGGGACAAGACCAACAAGCTTTGGTGGGTCCGAAAGAGTGAAGAGGAGCGCGGCCGGGTGCTCGAGGTGCTCGATGCCCTCGGCGCCGAGGTGCCCGAGGCCTGGCGAGAAAAGCCTGCGTGGCTCGTCGCGTTGGAAGAGCGGGCAAAGAGCCTCGGAGCGTACCCGTTTCAGATGCAGGGCATCAGTTGGTTGGCTCAGCGCAAATACGCTCTTCTCGCCGACGACATGGGTCTCGGAAAGACCATGCAAGCGCTGCTTGCCCTGGGCGAGACACGGGCACGGGTGCTTGTCGTCTGCCCGGCTAGTCTGAAGCACAACTGGGCGAACGAAGTTGAGCGCTGGGCTCCACATCTCACGCCGAGCGTGCGCAAGGGCCTCGGTAGCTTCTCCGTTCCGGAGCCCGGCGAGGTGGTCATCACGAACTACGAGCTCTTGCCGAGACCGGTCAAGATTACGGTATTCGAGCGAAAAAAGCGCAAGCGCTGGTACTACGAGACGGGTTTCGATCTGTCGGGCTGCTCTGTCATTGTGGACGAGGCCACGATGGTCAAGAGCACGAAGGCCAAGCGCAGCAAAGCCGTCAAAATCCTCGGCCAGAGTGCCGACCGTGTCTGGCTCCTGTCGGGAACTCCGCTGGAGAACACGCCTATCGATCTGCACGGCGTCCTCGATGCCGGGCACATGTTCGAGACCGTGTTTCGCAATTTTAAAAACTTCCGAGAGCTGTTCAATGCCTTCTACAAGCAGGTTGCGGCTCAGCGGTGGATTTGGGTCTTTTCGACGCCCAAACCGGAAGTTCCAGAGCTACTGCGGCGTGTCATGCTGCGCCGAAAGAAGACGGACGTGCTCAAGGAGCTCCCCCTACGGCGCTACCGTGACATGGCGGTCGACACGCCCGAGGAGCTTCTCGAGGCGTGCGGTACAGCGTGGGACGAGTGGAAACAGGAGGAGCGTGCCAAGCTTCCCCCCCTTGAGAAGTTCTCTGAGCTCCGCTCCAAGCTGGCCTCGTCACGCATCGATGCCATGGTCGAGTTCGTCGAGCGCTACGAGGAAGCCTCGGAGCCTCTTGTCGTCTTCTGTGCCCACCGGGCTCCCATCGAGGTGCTCTCCAAACGAAAGGGTTGGGTTTCCATTCTAGGTGGCACGAGCTCGACCAAGCGCCAGGAGGCCGTCGAAGCGTTTCAAGCGGGCAAAGCCCTTGGCATTGCCTGTACAATCAAAGCCGCGGGATACGGACTCACGCTTACTCGAGCAAGTCATGAACTTTTCGTGGATTTGTCCTGGGAGCCCATGGCGAACGCTCAGAGCGAGGACCGCTGCATCCGCATTGGACAGGAAGCCGACAGCGTCCTCATCACGCGGATGGTTAGCGACCATCCCCTCGACCGACACCTACTCAAGCTTCTGACCGAGAAGACTCGGCTCATCGAAAAAACCATCGAGCGCCGGGCTACGCCGAATCCTACGGCCGGCAAACAGGCTATCCTACCCTACGGGTTCCGAGTTGAATCGAAGGCTCAACAGGAGCAAAGGAAACGACTTCCTGATGGCCTAGAACCGATGAAAGACTGAAAGTTTTTTTGCACTTGCACAACATGTAGACATTCGTTAAGCTAGGTGCGTTACAAGGGAGACCAATCATGAAAGCCGAAGAAATCATCAACAAATTCAAGCGTTGCAAGAAAGTCTACCGCCACGGCGATGTGGTCATCCTGAGCCACAAGCAAGACAAGGGCGGGCACGACTGCAAGGGCGTTTTGGCCGAGGGCGAGGTCACGGGCCACGCCCATCGCGTCAAGGGCAACGCCCAGGTCACGGCCGAGGCCGAGGATGCCGTCCATCGTCTGATGACCGTGGCCGAGCGCGTGCTCATCGACCACGAGGAGCACAAGCCGAAGGCAGTGCCGAAGGGCACGTACAAGATCGGAGTGCAAAAGCAGTGGACGCCAGAGGGGCTGAGACGCGTCGAAGACTGAGAAAAGGGGACACGAAATGGCTGACGAAAAGTTGTACGAACTGACCGATGAACACCGAGCCCAGCTCAAGCCCTGGGCTGAAAAGTGGATTGCCAACGCGCTATCCACCAAACCCATGGACGACGAAGACCGAGCGGAGATGGACAAGGCTGTCGAGGGTCTCTACCAGGCAGCTGACCTCGAGCCGCCCGCGAACATCGTCTACAGCCCAGGGCCTGTGACTTCGGCGTGCGCGTCGTGCTTCGCCAGCGCCGTCTGGTGGCTGCGAGAAAATCCCGAGGAAGAGGTCAAGCTCTTTGGTCGGGCGCTCACGGACGATGAGCTCCGCATGGCTGTGCTCGTCGCTTGTGGCCACGTTGCCGAGGCCGTCAAACGCCTCGCCCACCCGGACGAGTGAGCCCGCTCGAGCTCCCGAGCGTCCAGGCCGAACTCATGGCCACCCAATCGGCCACGGGTTCAAGCTGGGACGTCTCGGAGTTGATTGAAAATCGCGCCAAGAACCGCGTTCACGACGAGCTGTTGGCTCACTTCCCGCTGCAGTCGAGAGTCGACTTAGCCGAGTTTTTTTTTGCCACCGTGGTTAGTCGCTCGGACGAATAACTCTCTGTTCGGAGATGACATCGTCCGCGACATTTCACGCCGTTGGGACCGATGTTTCGATCTATACGCCTAAGACGTTGGCGCACGCGGCTGCGTGTCGGCTCACCTAACCGGATTGCAAAAGCCGCGGACGCGAAGCTGAGGATGGTCTCAGTGGTCAATCTACCGACGACGTCATTTGCGACATCGGATACCGGGAGGGACTGTGAACTGGCGCACGCGATTAGCTGTGGGTTTTCCCAACGAAGACCTCAACGAAGCATCGGACTTGGCTATGGAGTATTCTTTGCCAGAACCATGGGACGAGGAAGATCCGTTTGCGGAGACAACCCTATGCCTTGAACGACAGCTTTATGATTCCTGTGGACCTGGAGTAAGAGAAAAAGCCTTTGAGGTCGTGGCGAATTTGTTCGACGCCAAAGGTCTGGACGACCACGAGGAATCGGAACAGACGATTGAATGTCTGGCTATCCATGACGTCTCGGACCTCGTGTTTAGCGTGTCACCGCGACGTATCCCGCAAAACTAACCATGACATGACAGAGAGACTATGAGCTGGGATGAAGAGAGCCAGGCGTGCAGGTCGAACGTGGCGGCGCGTACGGCGGGGCCCGCGCGCGTTCTCCGTGTCCACATCAGCTTGAATGTGGGACACGAGCTTAGCTTGCCCTATCTCAGTATCTCTCAACGTTTTGTGTGTACGAAAAATGGCTGCGTCACATTGCCCGAGGAGCCCGCGCTGTCAGACGCCGTGTCGACGTTGGCCTGGGACTGCGCAGGAGACGACCCATGAAACCGAGACCTCTACAAATCCTCCCCCCATGTGGGACGACGAAAAGAGCTTGTGACAGGGCCTGCGAGGCATTGTCAAAGTTGGTCAAGGCCGATCCCCTAGATTACTTCTCATCTGGCTTAGATAAGATAGTGCCCCCCATGACACAATCGACTGTTTCCTACTCACTGTACCTTCCAACACGTTGGCACCACGTGGGATTCAAAGGGCCAGTGGAGCTCCTTGTGGAACAGGAGATAACCAACTCCCTAACTAACTACGGAGTGTTCAACGTGACCTGGCGTCCCTGAGCAAAGACCAGCTATGACGCACAAGACTCGTCTCAAGATTGTAGCTCCAGCTTCCATCGAGGCAGCTATTGAACATGTGGGCTGCCAGTGGGATCGAAAATGGGTTGCTCGAGTCGTTGAGCCGGACGACATCGACGGATACAACCCATGGAACAACAGGTCATGCCTACATATCAACGAAAGCTACGTTGCCGCGGGAGGATTCAACCCCAACCTGTGGTCCGAGATCTATCGCAACTTAGCTAAAATCGTCTTCGACGTTCCTCCTCGCCATCTGCCGAACTCGCCATCCCGCCATCTGTTGAGCCAATCATCCTTCCGTGCTCTAGATGAATACAGAACTGCAGGAAAAACGTGGCTCGAGTTGGAGAACGAGCTCGATGGTCTCATCAAACATAACTCGAGGGTGGAGTGCCAGAGAGCCGTCATGGACCGTGGTGTTACCGAAACCAGCGGCCGTGGCCTTGAGGGAATCGTTGAGGGGCCTGACGCCGATGCCGTGCAAGCTGTTGCTACGGCCACAGAGGAAAACGAGCCATGGTAGTCCTACGCAAAAATCCCATCGTCGAAGCAGCGCTGAAGGCAACGAGCGGCGGGTGTGGACAGCTACACCCCGTAAGAGAGACTTACGACAATACAAAATCTGCGCTTGCCCCGAACATACCAATCCAATTTCCCGTCGTGCGTACTGAGGCCTGGCACTACTGTGTTATGACCGCCAACAGTCTCGTCAACGACCTCGTTGGAAGGGCCCAGTCATGAAGCGCCGTGGACTTTCATTGGCCGCGACGTGGAGCGCGACGTGGAGCGCGACGTTTGGCGCGACGTATGCCGCGACGTGGGGCGCGACGTTTGGCGCGACGGATGCCGCGACGTGGACCGCTACCAAAGCCGTGGTGGAAGATGTGACATGAGCAGGATTACTCTTAAGCAGCGGCGCTTCGAGCGCATTCGCTTTCGGTCTTGGAAAGCTAGCACACCACGGACGTACCTGCGCGATCTAGCCATCGAAGGGCCGCATCCTATCGAAAAGAAGCTGCGTCCAATGCTTTACCCAGGCGCATATTTCGACGTCAGCCAACTGAAATCCGACGTGGTGTTTTGCCGCGCCAGCTTTACTGCGATGACTGAACTCGTTGAACAAATTGGAGAACTCCTCGACCGAGGACAAGGGCTTCGACCATGAAAAGTTTGCGCGCTAGCTACATGGCCTGCGACTACACGCTGGATGCCACGCGGGCCGCGCTGGAAGTCGATGCGGCAAATTGTTGTGGGCGCTTGCGACGGGCGATTCGCGTTCCTTACCACAAACACATAGTCTTCCGAGCAAAGCTCGACGTTAGAGCTGCTTGCCACCTAGTCAATGCCGACCGACTCGATGAGTACGTCGGAGATCCAGAATCGGATGATGTCACCGACCTAATCGAAGAAGAGCTCGCCCCATGGACCTGAAACGAACGCGGCTCCGCATTCCGTCTCCCGAGACCTTACTCGACGCGACATCCATGGCCTGTCTTGGTCAGGTGAAGTCGGTAGATGATAGGAACATGGAGGACGTATACCAGTTGATGGAGAAAGTTTGTCGGTCATATCCAGATGACCAGAACATTGACCGCTGGTGTGAACACCTTGAACAGGGCGGGGGCCCATCGAGCTGGGCTCTACAAGGATGGACAGTTGTCGACGACGTCTCGCACATGGTGTTCATGACCAAGGTAGAGCGTCAGCCCATGCGCTTTCAAATCGATGACAGTATCGTCGTGCATGCTCGTGAGTACATGTATGCCACGGCAGAACGAAACGCCACAATGAACTACCCTGCTTGTCGGCTATTCAATTGCGGTAGCGAAGCCTACGCCATCAAGCTCATTGCTCACGCAGCCTCCGGAGTCATCGATACGGACGCAGAGTACGAGATGGCCCAAGCGTTCATGGGAGCACGCGACTTTATCGTAGACGAGGCCATCGACGAGACCTACGGGGCCATCACGCATCTGCTCGAGGACACCAGGATATGACTGCGCTTCGATTTCGCCCCCTTGAGCCCTACGACCCAAATTTCTTCCATCCGCCATGGGCGAGAGGCGACCCAACCACTAGCCCAGCTATCGCGTGGCAAGATCTCGAGCGGAAGAGCAAGGGATCCTGCGCTGGTCCAAGCCGAGCCGCTATCAACAACATCATGATCGAGGTCGCAAAAATCACCGATCGCATGGCCGTCCCCACTGGGATGCCGGGCGACGCCATGAGCTATGTCGAGTATTACGCCATGATGGCGGTTCATGGACGACAAAACTTGACCCCCAAAAAGTAGACATGCTAGTGTAGACATTGGCTCGGGCGAACCGAGCTTAGGAACAGAGAATGACCGATTTGGAACGATGTTGCGACCGTGCCACGGAAACTCGAGCCGCTAGCACACTGCAAGGAACTGTCGTACTAGGACACCTACACATCTACAGACGATTCAACAGCGGTCCTTCTTACGACGTCTTCGCAGGTTTGCATGAGTTACGAGATGCCGTGCTAGATGACCAAACTCAAGACATCGCCTGCACAGTTCTCATCTTCCAACACATCCATCAAGAGTACCGAAATGACACAGACCATTGAACAGATCCAACAGCACGTTTGGAAAGCTGCCGCAGCCGCGGCCAAACCCGCTTCGGGCAAGCACGTCTTGGCCGATCCCCCTTCGCCGAGCTGCGATGTGACCCCCGATGAGGTCACGCCCGTGGTCCAATTCCTGCTAGGCACGCTGCGACACTGGTACCGGTTTCGCAACGGGGGCAACCAGTGGAGCTACTACGTAGCGTTCCTGTCCTTCTTCCGGCACGTGGCCAAGCTTCCGCTCGACTACTCCAAGTGGCAGCACTACGAGGCGGCAGCGGTGCACGGTGGCCCTCGGTTCATGCACGAGAGGTTCTGCATCGTCTCCGACCGTCCCCTCGAGCTACACAAGGACGACCAGCACCGGCCTCATCGCGAGGATGGCCCGAGCCACATCTGGTCGGACGGCGTCGAACTCTACCACTGGCACGGCACCCGAGTGCCAGCCCGGCTCATCGTAGAGCCCGAGTCCTACACCGCCGAAGAAATCAAGGCCATCGACAACACCGAGGTCTTTCGAGCGATGGCGGAACGACTTGACTGGGACAAGACCCTGGAAAAGCTTGGCTCGAAGACGCTCGACAGCTGGCAAGACCCGAAAACCAAGCTTCACTACGAACTCGTCGAGGCCACGATAGCAGGAGAGTCAGCGCGGTTTTTGCGCAAAGAGTCTCCAGAGACCAAGACGGGGGAACGGCCTCACTACATGGAGCCTGTCCACGAAGGTCTCAAGACCGCCCAAGCTGCTCGCAAATGGCAGGCCATGGCGGCCTTCCTCGATGAAGGCGACGAGGAGGGGGCACGAAAGCTAGTTGACGAGGCAAACAAAAATCCCGATCTTGAGTACAAGTGGGAAGTCTGAGCATGAAGCTACTCGACTACCAATTCCGGCATCGACAATTACGTGCGACATCGCAAGCCTGCGGAGAATTGGGAATTCTGTCGGGAGAGTTCCTTCGACAGGTGATGAACGATACGGAAATTGCCAGCCATCCACTGAAGCGTTTAGTGGCTATCATCAGCGAACTGGTTACGGACCGTATCACGATGAGCGCCACCGAAAAAATCATCTGGGATGCCATCGATTTTGCTGGTCAACATCGAAAACCCTCGTGGAACAACCTCATTGGGAGAGCCGGACATGAGTGACAAGAAAAACGAACCACGCGCCGCCGAAGGCGTCCTCGTTCGTCGTGAAGACGAACCCGAAAACAAACTGAGCATCGGTCAGAGTCGAACGCTTTTCGACACCGACGATCTGCGCACTCAGCTCATGGGTGGCGTCGTCGGAGCGGACCGGTGGCTTCAAGAGGGGCGCCTTCTGTACATCAACGAAAAGGACTGGCCGCAATTCGAGGCCCAAGGCTTCACCGAGGCCGACGAGGTTCACGTAGCGGCAGCCGCCAGAGCTCACGGCATTGTGGTCCTGCCCGAAGGCCAGGACGCCGACAACCTCATGGCGCTTCACAAGAAGCTATACGCTGAGATCGAAAAGCTCAGGGAAGAAAACGACGTTCTCTCGGCACTCGTGGACAGCTTGCGAGAAGATGGGGCCAAGGTGGAGCTCGACGGGGCACGGCGCTGGCAAGCCGAGGCCAAGGAAGAACTCGAGGGGCTCCGACGCAAGAACAAGAGCCTGACCAATGCGCTCCGCTCGAGCCAGTTACAACTCGAACTCGCCCGCGACGCGCTCCGCAAGGCCGGCGAAGACGACAATGTTGCCGGAATGTTGGAAGAAACAACGTGA
>Ga0180433_10004164_pt1 | contig 20512 bp, 24 predicted proteins | sample SS_ome_8_FD_132980 | JGI IMG/M metagenome (GOLD analysis project Ga0180433, IMG submission 132980) | Hypersaline lake sediment archaeal communities from the Salton Sea, California, USA - SS_1_D_1 metaG | ecosystem: Environmental > Aquatic > Non-marine Saline and Alkaline > Hypersaline >... | reverse complement strand
ATTTCCACCACAAGATATTTTACAATTATCCCCACAATCTATTTTACAATTATTTCCACAAACTATTGAACAATTATTCCCACAATATATTTCAAAACTTCCTCGAGGTAGAGAGATTATTGTTTTTCCGACTTTGTAAGTGATGTAATCTTCTTGATTAAATTCATCGAGTTTTGTTATTTTTACCATTTTTCTTGATTAAATTCATCGAGTTTTGTTATTTTTACCATTTTTCTTGATTATAAACCCCGCAGACGAAATGTTATGGTTCGTTTCTGCGGGGAAAGGAGGCAATGAATCTTGGCAAATCCATCACCTTCACCAATCACGGTGAGTATGAATTGTAGGGGGCAAATCAATCCTACAATAGCCCAAATATCGATTTTAAAACGGCTACAATCAATCTTTTTCTTAAACCGTTACTTTTGTTACTTCAAATGTTTGTTTCCCTTTAATTAGCTTCTTAACGATTGTAGCCGTTTTTCCTTTAAGGGGAACATGAATCTTTAATGCTGAGAGCAAGGTCCAAGCAGAGCTGTTGAAATATTTATCTTTATTCCCTTCAAATTCCACTGGAAATCTGTAATAAACTTCTCCTTCAACCATTGTGCTTTCAACTTCTTCCGGTTCATCTGTTAAGAAAGTTACTTCGTAAGGAATATTAATCTCAAAAGAGATCCTATTTTCGTCTGTTTCTCCTAATCTATCCCAAGTTCCTTTAGTCGGTTTATTGGCTTTTTCTTCTTCCATTTATTTTACCTCCATTTCAATTTAATTGTTTCAAGCATTTAGATAAGTTTTCATCTGCTTTTTGTTGATTCCATAGTGTTGGATAAAAAACAGATAACCAATCTGTCTGCTCTTGACAGTTATTAATCACCTCTTGTGCATTCATTTTCTTCTTCCTCCTTTTTTATTTGTGCGTGTAGTTCTGAACGAACAACACAATCTTCCAAGTCTATTAGGTCTCCATCTTGGATTCCTAAATCTACAATATCTGCCTTCTTCAAACAGATCTTCCAACCTGCTGTTTTATAGTTTTTTATTCTTCTTAATCTTGCCATACCCAATCTAATATTTTAATCTTTATAAACCTTTCGTTTTTATTAATTAATTATAAAGTAGTAACTCAGCAAACAAAGGGTCATTAGGATTTGCGACACAGAAAAACATCAAATCCTTCCCCAACCCAATCAAAAGAGTGTATTCTCTGTCTGTTTAACATTTAGTTTTTTTCTTGTTTGCTGAGTTTTTTCCATCTTCTTTATTTTTTCTTCTTTATTTATTAATCTTTTATTTATGATATAGTTAGTTTTTCTTTTGTTATTCAGCTTATTCAGGATATTCACCATATTTGGCTAACTCCTAAGAGCGGTATATATGGGTATAGTTTCGTGAAACCCCTGAATATCCTGAATAAGCTGAATAAATATCATAATTTTGCTCCTGTATTTTTAAATCTAATTCCAGACCAACAATGTTCTTGAGGACCTAATCCACCAATTTGACTAAATTCTTCAGTTACCCCAAACATTTCTTGTAAGGATGCTTTAATTGATCTATCAGAAACACCCTTAACTTTATAATCATCACAATATTCTTTGTATTTTCTTCTCAATAATTTTTTAGATAAAACACAGTCATACGCCTCTTCAATATTATCCATACAAAAAGCCATAAAAGAATCAGACATCCTAATCCATTTATTTTTAACCTCATTTGTTCCGAAAGTATAACTAAATTTTTTATTTTTCATTAAACGCTGTAACCCTAAGATTGCCATATTAAGAAATCCAGACATCTCCTCTTCAGTGGCTATCTTCTTTATTATGTTTGGGTCTTTTATTTTACAATATGTCTTCTCTTCATTGTTTAATTTATCATACACAACCTTATCTACAAATTTATAAGGAAATTCTAACAGAACCCACCTCTCCCAAAAACCATCTGAATAATCATAAACTCTTGGGAGCTCATTGCATGCGAAAACCATTTTTGCATAATTAGTAAACTCAATAATATTTTTATACTTTCTATTAGCAGAAATGGGGTCTCTGCCCGTTAGTTGTTTAAACATTGCGGTTTCTTTTAAATCCCGTGAACTAATATCCCCCGCTAAATTAAAATGTCTTCTCCAAAGACTCTGAACAAAAGGGCTCTCACTTGTAATTGCAGATAGAGGAACTGAGGAAGTGTTATTTACACCCACTAACTTTTTTAATAATTCAATCGATTTTCCTTTACCATTTCTACCATTACCAACAAACATAAAAGCTTTCTCTAAAAAATATTCCTTAACCAAACCAAAACCGGCCATTTCATAAAAAACATCTTTATCATCGGTTGAGGTTAAAACATCAGATAAAAATTCATCAATCTTTGGACATGTTGCTCCCTCATCATATTTTACGGGAAATTTAGAAAAAAATATCCTCTTGGGAGTAAAAGGTCTTAATTCTATATTTAAAACATCGAGGATACCATTTTCAACGGGAACTTCATAAGTCATATTATCTTTAAAAAATTCAGAAGAATCAATGAAAGTATCAATCCTTATTTTAGAAATAACTTGATTGGATAACCATTCAGAATAGTTATCTTTCATAATTTGTCTTACTTGCTCTTTGACACAACTCTCCCCATTAGGGATATAAATTCCTTCAGAGTAAATCCACATTTCACAAGCCTTATCTTCTTTAGTTGTGTAAATATAATTATGAGACATAATTTCCTCGACTAAAAGTTCTGTTGCCTCACCAAATTGTTTTTTAACCAATAAGCTTAGAACATCTTCACGAAGGGAATGCTGGGATTCAGGATTATTTTCGTTAACATATCTTTGCCATATTTCATAACTTACTTTTCCTCTAAGATAGGTGTCTTTTAATCTTTCATAGGTTTTTTTACTCCAGTCAGTTGGGATTAAATCATCTAATAGTTTTGATGCAAAAATATATTCGGCTTCGGATTGTTTATCACAATTCAAAGAAGTTCCCATTATTCCTTTACCTCAATGAATTTAATTTCTCCAGAAGTAAAGATTATTCTCTTGTTAAATTTATCAAGAATCTCAATAAATACAAGACCTTTACTTCTTTCATCTACCGAAGTAATTAAACAATTATATTCAAAATTATTATTCAAAATCAAATGTGCCCGTTTGCCAATCAATTCCTTCCAATTCAATTCCATTCAAATTCTTAATCTTTTTTCTTTATATATTTAGTGTGTTCACTTTAAAATGATACCCCTCGATGCAGTAAAATAGCAACATCCAACCACAGAAAACGCATCGAGGGTAAAAGGAAATTATTCCTTTTATTTTATCACCACTAAGTCATAGACATAGGTGAATATGATAAGGGCTCATTGTTTATTTTCCCTCGTTTAATTGTTTCATAAAGTTAAGGGTTTGTCTCATTCCATCGTAGTTCCTTGTGTTTTGTAAAACAAAAAGTTGATGATTTAATTCCCCTACTAAATCTCTCATTGATTCTTCTTCTAATTGTTGGATTCCTTTCTCGATAATTTTCTCTTCATCTAAACTTCCTTTTGCATTTAATTCATTATAAACATCTTCATCTATCTCAAAAGAGTTATCTATCGTTAGAGTTCTTTTCTTCGCTATTTCCCCAACTGCATAAACACTTGTTATCAACAAAAAGCAAGAGAGCAAAGATAACATTATTATATATTTAGTTTTCATTTTTATCCTCCATCTTATTTAGTTAAGTAGTATCTGTTAATTCAGTTGCCCAAACTCCTCCAGTCCATTTAATTGTTCTTGATGTTTTCCCTGAAACTTTTATTTGAAATATATCTGTGCCTGAAACATCAACGACACTTGTTGAAATTCCTCCCCAACTATCTGGGTTATAATCTGTTCCGATTGTTTCAGCTTTTACAACTGATAAAGTTCCGCCATCATTATGAACAACAAATATTCTTTCTCCATTAAATACATTTGTTGCATCACTATCATCAATTCCAACTAATGAAACTCTAAAAGTCCAAATGCTATTAGTTGGAATTATTAATCTTTGACCTGTTCCTACTCCTGATGGGTTTTGATTTAAAGTATATCCAACAGCCATTTCTCTTGCTGTTGCTGATGAAGTTAAAGCATTTAATGTAAATTGATGAGTTTGTGAATCTCCATCTTCATTAAATTTATTAGAAGACCAAGTAAATTCTCTTATAAATTCTTGTTTGGAATAATATCCTCCTGAAAAACCTGCTTGACTTGTGCAAGTAGAATAACCAATTGCTCCACATTCAGAAGTTGCTTCTCCGTGATTTAGTGCAACCCCATTAGTTGCATATTGTCCTAAAGTTCCTGAATTTGCTTTAAATCCATTGGTAGGCAATAAGGAGGCATTAAAACTTGTATCTAAAGTTGTTCCTATCCATAATGTTGCTTTGTCAGGCAACCAAATAAGACCTGTTGTAGAACCTGTTAAATAATTTTCTATTTGTTCTGCAGTTGGATTGAAAAAGATATAACTTGGAACATCATAAATCCAAGCAGATGCAGATAATATACCTATAACAACCTCCCCCAAAAATGTTGCATCTCCTGTTTCTCCATCTATTTTAACTGGTGAGTTATCAATAATAGAATATGAACAAGAGGGTGCTGGATTATCTCCCCAATATCCATCCACAATCCAATTATCTATTCTTGAATCAAAATCTGTTTTTAAAATTTTATAAAGACTATCTGAACTCGGTCCAGCGTCTAAATAAAGCCAATAATAATCATCATCATATCCAATATAAGAACCTGGATATAACCAAATACTATTAAATTCCTCTGTATAATATCCTGTTGAAATATCATAAGTATAAACTTTATTTGGGTCAAAACCTATTTCTTCGTTGTATCCGCCACCGCTTAATGTAAAATTCTCTATAAATAAATCTTCTTTTCCCTTTATAGTTTTATTTCCAAAACGCCAATCATCTATTAAAGGAGTTGAACCATCTTGTTTTAAATAAGTATTATTTGATTCTGTTTTATTGTAGTAATTACTTTTATCAGAACTCCATATTGGGTCTGTTTCAGAAGTTAAAAAACCAAAAGCATCAATCTCATTTTCAGTATAAAATACATCGATAATATTTGGGTGGTTTGTTAAGATATTATCTCTTCCAGATAAAGCATCGTGTTCATTTATAGTTATAGCTGTTGTTCCTTTTAATAGTTGAACAGAATCAATAGAGATGTAATGATTTATATTTCCATTGTCAGGATGATAAAACCTTACTTGAACAATTCCATTTTGAACATGGTCTGCACTATCTAAGATATAAATATTACGAACAAGTAAGTAATCTGAAGTTTCTTCTATTTCGTGAATATCCCAATCCAAGGTAACATAATTCCAAAGTTCTATCTGGATGTCGTGAGTTCCGGTATAGCTCCATCTTCCGAGGATATTGTTAAAAGAACTTATACCTGTAAAGTTTATTCTGAAATCTATTCCTGGAGAATTTGTAGTTTCTGAAACATTAATTGTTAAATCATCATAACTATATTTTATGTAAGTTACATTCGTAGATGTTGGAACTCCCTCCACTCCATTAAAAGAAGTTGGATAAAATGTTGTTGAAGTTTCTTGGGAAGTTGTTACTGGTAAATAGTTATATTTCCAAGTTTCTGCATTAACAGAATAAAAAGAGAAAAGAGCTATTAATAAACAGAGCATCCATAAATATTTTTTAACCATCTATTAAATTAATTATCTAAGTTTTTATATTTATCTTTTCCTAGCCCTTGCTTTTCTTGCCTTGGCTAAATTTTTAAGTAATTGCCTCCTTCTAGCAGGACTAATCTTTTTACTCCGTCGACTTCCCACAGACGGAGATTTTCCCGCTTTTTTCATTCTACTTTGTCTAGCCTTAGCCAAATTATTTAACATCTTTCTTCTCTGCGTTGGGCTTAACTTTCTTGCCTTTTTTAATTGTCTCTTTTCCCCAGAAGTATCTTGAAAATATTTTCTCTTCTCAATAAATCCGTTAACTAATCTTTTTCTTTTTCCTAATCTTATCCTATATGGTCTAACTTTTCTCACATTTTTTGAATAATAACCGGAAATTCTTTTAGGAGTTTTTACAACCTTCTTTGATTTACCTAATGGAACAAAGAAAGCGGTTTTGGAGAGATTATTGTCTATTGAGTAAACAGCATAATCCCTTGCATCTCTTAATGTTAAAGGTTTTGGATATAACTTTTTTAATTTTCCCCTAACTTTTTCAACAACATAATAAGTCGGTTGAGATTTGGCTAATGTTTTTTGTGTAAATCTATCTAGTTTTGGTGGAGATTGTGCCGAACTCCTACGAGAACTTTTAACCGAACTCTTACGAGAACTTTTAACCGAACTCCTACGAGAACTTTTAACCGAACTCTTACGAGAACTTTTAACCGAACTCCTACGAGAACCTATAGCCGAACTCCTACGAGAACTTTTAACCGAACTCCTACGAGAACTTTTAACCGAACTCCTACGAGAACTTTTAACCGAACTCCTACGAGAACCCCTACCATTTTTAACTTCTCTTTTATCTCTGCCTCTAGACCTTCTCTTTGGAAGAACATAAACCAGGTTTCCACGAATTCTTAAAATAGGAACATCTCCTATTCTCCCCCTCACATTAGCTCGATTCTTTGGTGTTTCTATCCTCACTTTTGTGTTTATCTTTTTAGAAAGTAATTTTTCAAGATTTTTAACAGCAACATCTGAAAGTTTTCCATCTTGGGCTTTTTCAATTTTTAATCTTACATTCTTTGGAGGTTTCCATAATTGTGCAGTAACAAAAGTAACCTTCGTTCCATCAATATATTTTGAACCTACCTTTTTTAGTCTCTTAACATAAGAACCATAAGCAGTAATTTCTAATTCTTGCCCCCCCTCATAGATTGGACTTCCACCAGCTTTAAATTTGGAACTAGGTTTCATCTGCCAAGAAATTATCTCTGCAAGTTCTTTTTCTGTGACACTATTAATACCATTTTTAGCTATTTTATTTGCAATTTTTTGTATTCTTTTAGGACTATTTGCTATCTTTGCGTTTTCAAATATTAACACTTGAGGTTTATTTTTTTTAAATGTAAAATTGCCCTCGATAATATCTCTCAAGGTAGGTGTTTTTTCCCTGCTGGAAATTTTTAACCTACTTTTTCTAAATCCAGAATCGGGAGCGGCGTATAAACTTCGTTCTAATATAGTTATATTTGGGGCAACATTATTTTTAAGATAAATGCTTGAGTCCACAATTTCTTTTAGACTAAGTTTTTTACCAGAATCTAACTTTTTCAAAATTGCCTTTATTCTGTCTGGAAATTTCTCCTCTCCAGGGATGGGTTTTCTAATAAGTTTTTTTCTTGAAATCCATGATGTCAGTTGGTCTGCAGCAGTATTGACTGCAGTAACTTCTTTGTTACTATATCTTTCAATCTGTTTTTCAAAGGGCATTTTACTGGAGGCAACAGTAGTTTCTTTCAACACCAATCCTGGGTCTTTTGTGAATTTTCTAAATTGTCCGGGTTTTCTTCCTTTCAAAAAGTCTACTAATGACTTGAATGGTCTTTTTATTGAAGGTTTTAAAACTCGTTCTTTTAAATATATTTTTCTATTTCTAACTTCGAATATTTCTTTTGGAGATTTTCTGAGGATATATTTTCCATCTACAACCTTAACAGTTTTTGGATTTAAAAATGAAAGCTTTTCTAAAACTTTTTGGTTTATCTTTTCTCCTTTAATTCCCACATAAGCCCCAAGAATTCCAGAAGCCTCTCCAACAGCAGTCTTTATCTTTCCTGAACCCAATGCCTTTATAGTTCTTACTCCCTTGCTACCAAGACTAGCCAAATATCCAGCGTATGCAACTTCTAAACCCTTTACTAGTGCTATTTTAAGAGCATTAGAAGATAATACTCCTATCTTCTTTCCTAGGATTTTTGAAGAAACTTTTGTTAGGGGAATCTTTTGTGCAACTCTCCCCCCAAGCCCAAATAATCTAGAAAATAGGTATCCTGCAGTCGCTTCTTTTGCGAACTCTATTCCCGCAATTTTTGCAACCTTTTTCCAATCGGCTGATTCCAAATCTAAAGCTTCTTCTTTCGTGAGATTTATGGGCGTTTTATATATGCCTCCAACAATAGCCCCCGTTATAGGACCTCCTAAAATTGTAGCGACAACTAGTGCTGCATCTGCCCTTATTGCTGTGTCCCTACTTAATAAATCCTGCTGGAGGTCTCTGATTGCAAGTTGTTGAACTTTTAATTTTTGTGAGTTTGATGAAGTTTTAATTTTATTAACTAAATTATAAAAATTTTTATCTTTTCCTTTTAAGTTATATAGATTATAATAATCTTGTCTTTGATTTTCTCTATAGGCCTTCCATTTCTTAGGGTCAAAAGCAGAGACTACATTTTTAATCTTTGTTGAAAAAGATTCTTTTGGCAAATTTTTTTCTATAATAAGCCCCGCAGAAATTAATTTATCTACAGGAACATACTTCCCGATAGAAGAAATATCCTGGTTTACTCCTAATAATTTGTTATCTATGGAAATTATATTTCCATTAGAATCCTTTTGGAAGGAAATTCCCTTTGGGAGGTCTTTTTCAATTTTCTTTAAGCTATCATTAGTTTGTTTATCATAGGGTGATACAATTTTTCCAAGTGCCACTCCCCCAGTCAAAATTCTCGAAGTTCCTGTTGGACTTCGTTCATAAGCCCTATATGTCTTTTCTCCGGTATCTAAGTTTTCTGAAATATAAACAAGACCGGTGGTTAATTTACCTTTGTCGATTCTATTTATTTCAGTAGTTGTTTGTCTTATTCTATTTCCCGTCCTTGCATCTCTAACTATTTTTTCTCTTTCACTTGCACCTGAAGCAATTAATTTTTTTCTAAGTTCTTCAATTCTCTTTTTTTCTGCCTCCGCCTGTTTCTGTTGTTCTGCTTGTCGTCGTTGTTCTGCCTGTTTCTGTTGTTCTGCTTCGAGGTCTGCACGAGTTGGACCAACAGATGCACTTCTTGAACTTGATGAACCACCACCCCCTCTCTTTGAAGATACCCTTTTTATTACTTCAGATGGGCTATCAGAAACACTCACTCCTTGAGAAGGATTAGCCCTAGCTAATGCCTCCCCAAATTTTCCGGTAATTATTTTTCCACTTTTTGTTCTAAATCCCGTGGCCATTATCTACAAGGATTAAAATATTTTAATTTAAGCATAATTGCATTTGGTTCTAATCCCTGTTTAAAATCTTCGTCTAATGCAAGATAATTCATTTTCATTTTAAATTCTTTAACAGCAGAGTTATCTTCCTGAGAATTTACACAATAATAGGAAGAAACCATTACTGCACTTGTAATCAATAACAACAATCCCAAAATTCCCAATCCAAACATTGTTTTTTTATTCATATTCTAATGTAGATTTACTACTATTTAAACTTTATTAATTTTAAAAAAAGTGTCTGAGCAAAAAATACCATACTAAGAACATTATTATGCCTATTGTTAAAACATTAATTATAACTTTTTTTAAAATATCACCTATCCATCTTAACATTGTTAACTTTTTTATCCTCGGTATTATTTAGATTTATTGAAATATTTCCTCTTTGAAGTTCTTCCCAATTATCAACAAAATGTTTTTCACAAACACATTTAATCTTATTATCTTCATACCCACATTTATCTCTTATTTGTTTTTTTATAAAATAATCTTTAACCATGTAAGTGTTTATAGACACTAATAACATAATAATAAAAATGCCTTGAATTATGTTTATTGGTTTTTTATGTCTAACAAAAAATTTATAAAGATTATTAGATTCTATTTCTGCATTAATTTTATTTAAATCCATGGTTGTCTGAACAAGCAAATCTTTATAAACTTTTTTATTTTTATATATTTATCAATCATTGTGGAGATGGTTGATAGGTTGGGAGTAGGAAGGCTCTTTAATCCTGCAGGACTAAAGAGTATATAATCCTTGAAGTAATTATTACTACTTCTCCATAACAAAAAACTCCTATCTTGCTGGGCAATGCCAATAAGACCCGGCATTGAGTTATTCGGTTAACCGAATAACTCTAATTTTTATAATTCTGAGAGTATAGTCATTACTCTCCAGTAACAAAAACTTCTTTCAAGTCTATAATATGTATGTATTATAGAAAGATTTAAATAGTATTTGGGCGTTTAAACCACATGGATGAACTGACCCTGGATAGAGAACTATATAATAATGTGGCTCAGTGGATGAAGCCAATCTATTCTTTAACCACTCAAAGGCAACGCCTTTATTTCCTAAGAAAAATATCTAAAAAATTTAAGGTTCTCAATAAAGAAACTTTATCTAAGATGTTTCTAGAGTTCAAGTATCAACATGAAAAAGCAGTTATAGTTATGTTAAATGATTATTGTTTACAGAACAATATTGATTTTCAAATAGTCATCCCAAAATTAAAGAGGAAAAAAAAGGAGAAATTTCCCGAACTTTTAAGCATTGCAGAAATTGAAAGAATGATAGAGTCTGCCCCCTATCCTTATAACTTAGCTATTAGATGTATCTTTAATTTTGGTGCTGGGCTTAGGATTTCAGAAATAATAAAGTTTTCTTGGAATCATATAAGATGGATAGATTGGTTGAAGAACCAAAATAATTATGGGGTGGCATTGATAAAAGCAGGGAAAGGTTCTAAAGATAGGGCTGTGAATATTCCTAAAAGGCTCATGCAAGATTTATATCATTATGCAATAGAGTGTAAAGTTTTAGATGAATTTAGAGTGCCTAAAGGAGGAATGATTTTTAATTTTGGGATAAATTTGACAAAGAAGAGACATAGCCCATTAATAGAAGGAATGATGAAAAATGATGAAAAGGCAAAAGCAGATTATGTCTTAACTAGGTATAACTGGTTTAGATATAATATTCTTCAAAAATATTGTGAAAAGGCATTATCAAAAAGAATAAAAATTCATAGTCTCCGACATTCTCGAAGCACATACCTTTATGAGTATGAAAAAGTCCCTATCGAGCGAATTCAACAATTATTAGGCCATAGCTCTATTAATACCACTATGCTTTACACTAGAATAAAACCATTATCAACATTTGAATTATTGAAGGAAACAAGGGAAATATAGGGGATATATTAGCATTAAAATAAAATAATCTCTTCTGAGGTTGGCTTAAAACAAGCGTTTTTTCATCTGTTTTTAGAATATTTTTATGTAATTTACCAATCAACTTCTATTTGGCTTAGTTTGTTTTTATCAAACAATTTATTAAAAGAACCATATCCTTCTAACTTAAGATAAAAATTTAAGTCCCTTAATTTTTTAGAATCTGTGTCTTCTATTTCTTCTAAAGCATTCCACACATCTCTTTTACTTTTAATCTCTCCTTTCTTAATTTTATCAATAACTTCATTAATTATTTTTTTTGGAGACCTTATTATCTCTACACCATATTTTATTTTTTCTTCATCAGTCATATCTCCCGTTGCTTTTTTTGCTTTGACTAAAGCATCATATCTCCTCTTTAAACCAGCGGTTAGTGGTGCAAAGGCAATTCGCCCACAATATTCTGGATGGATTGTGGGAGGAACGAAAGTTTTCTTAGGATTTTCTTTTAACCATTTACTCTCCCTATCTAAGATTTCTTGGATATTTAATCCTCTTCCCCCTTTTATTCCGCTTCTTTTAACATAGATTTCTCCAACACCCCTCCTTATCCAAATCCAAACATGAAGATGTCCCGCTAATTTTGGGTCAAACTCACTTTCAAAAGGCATACACAAAAAATAAATATTGAATAATTTTCTATTTGTGTTCTTCCTATCTAAAATAGCTTTATTTATTGGAGAATACCAATCTCTCCTATTCGCTCCTCTTCTAAACTCATCTCCCCACAAAACCTGGCCTTCTTTAGTAATCATTTTATAAGCAAACTCTTCCGGGGAGATAATAAAGTTTTCTTCTGGAAGAAACATCTTAGAACCATCATTTAAAACGGGATTGTCTGTTTTTTCCCCAAAATTAAAACATAAATTTCCTGCGAAATGGCTTTTTCCACTACCCGTATCGCCTGTTATTAAAATCATCACATCTTTTTCTATTTTTAGTCTTTCTAGAAAAGAATTCCATAATGCCGTTTTAGACCACCAAAAATCATAAAATATCTTTGAATATCTATGTGGGAAAATAGTTTTTTTTCTATAGTTTCCTGAAAAGTTCATTAGGCCTCCACGATTCTTTTAATTGCCTCTTGTTCTTTCTCTTTATAGGTTAATTCTTCATCTTCTTCTATTCCAGCACTCACAATTTTATTAGTAAGCATGATTAAATAAATTTTTTCATAACTAGACTCTAAATCTTCTAACATCTCATAAAAGTTTTTTGTAAGTTCCTTAAATTCTTCTGCACTATTTCCTCTAACTTTTGTAACTAAAAAGTCATCATCTATTGTTTTTGTTTTTTCTGCATATAAGATCTCTTTTTCACAGGACCTTAAAAAATTCAACCATGAAATCAATGTATTATAGTCATTTTCTTCTTTATCAAAAGGATGTGCTCCTTGTTCATCACCTTCTTTATACTTCTTTTTCCATTTTTGCATTGAGGTGTAAAATATAATCGGTCTTGAAATAGTAATCATTTCTCTTTGTGCGGAAATTATTAAATTTAATGCCCTCGCTTGGTTAAGTTTTCTATCATTGTCTTTTATCTGTTCCATAGAAATATTGGGCAATTCTCCCGTTCTCGCTTGTTTTAGGGCATCCCTATGTCTGATAAGTATCTCTAAAGTAATTTCCTTTGAAATTTCCTTATTAGGATTGAAAACCTTTAATTCTCCTGGCTCATATCCCATTAACTATACCTCCTATTAATATCTTGTAGTCGGTCTGTTGATTGTAAACTTTCTTGTCCTCTAACAGATTGATGAGTTGCTTTATTCTCTGTTCCTTGGATTGCTCTTGAGTAATTTGCCTGAACCCTTGTCCATAACTCTAAAAATATTTTTCTATTCTGTAATTTCATTTCATATTCTATAGTGTATCCTCCCTCAATTTCATTTCCTTTTTCATCATGACTATATCTCCCATATCTATACTCTGCAATAGAATAAAACAATTCATCTAATCTTTTATAAATAGCCATCATCATTTCCCCAAAAACCTCTTTATTAATAAAACTTAATTTTATATCTGTAGCTAAATGTGATTGTGCAGTTCTCAAAATTTCTTCTGCTTCCTCATCAGTGAAACAATGAACCTTTTTTCTTTTGGTGTCCCATTCCCCTGTTTCTTTATTAAAGACATCTTTATATCCTCTAATACTCTTCTCTAAGTCCTTATATTGGTTTTCTAAAATAAAATGATGGAAAGATTCGGGTTTTTGTGCTGGTTGAATTCCAACAGAAAAATCATCAAAATCATTAAATCTGTTAAAATCCTGATTATCAAAATCTTCAAAATCTTCGTCTATTCCACTATAAATATCTTCTGAAATCTTTTCATTTCTTTTGTCAGTTAAATGAGAATTAAAATTTTTTGGTTTTTCAGACTTCTTTTGCACATAGTTATTTGCCTTATTATCAATTCCTTCAGCTAAATGTTTAAATTTCTCTATAAATTTTCCCATATTATTCCTTATTTAAAATTTTATCCTTATCAAATCCTTCAGGAAAGATTAGATTCCCTTTTTTATATTCTTTATATAGAAGCCTTAGTCTCTTTTGAACCTTTTTAGGGTATTTCTTTATTCTGTCCTCTACCTCTTCATCCAGTTTAGGATCTTCTATCTTTTTCTTACGAAATAGTCCCATTAGTCTTCTCCTTAATTATATTTTGAAGATTATTTGTTCCGTATTGTTGTTTTAACAAATCTAAAATCAATATTTGTGCATTCATGGTTGCTTGAGATGTTTCCATTGCTTCGGCTAAATTTCTCATTGCTTCTGCTTCTGCTTGGGCTTTTTGTGTTTCCCGTTCGTGATTTTCACCCCACTGTCCTATTCCTTTAATTGCTATAACCATCACTGCAATGATAAGTAAACCTAACATCGCAAATTTTGCTATTTGAGACCATTCAACTCTTTTACTTACTTTATTAACATTTTGATAATCTGACCTTAAATCAGATCGAGATATATCTATTTCTGCATGTTTCGCAGAGACATTAATACAAGATTTATCTGGGCAAAAATATTCTCCCTTATTAACATAAATCCTATTGTTTGTATCAATGATTATTGAAAATTCATTTGTTCCCGTGTAAGAATCTAGTTCAGGCATCAGGTAGCCTCCTAATAATGGATTCTCTAATTCAAATACTTCCGCTCTTTTGATAAGCGGAAATCTCCTCATATTAATTGTTATTTCCCTACTTAGTAAACCTCCTGCCATCACCCTTCTTACCCTCAGAATATGAGTCCATTGTCTTTTTTTATCCCTATAGATTTTATACATGTAACTTCCAAATATTAGAATAGCTATAGGAACAAAAATCCATAAAACCCACGCATACGCAGTTACCCCTGAAAGTCCTGATTTAAAATTCCCTAAGATTTCAAATATTCCCATTATCTTCTTCCATAGGGTTTACCTTCCAAACATGTCCACAGAAATAACAAACCCTCTCTCCCTCCTTTAATCTATACCTTGTTTGAGAACTATTGCACTTAGGACACCTCAATGTTTCTTCCATATAAATATAAATAAAAATAAAAAGTATTTAAATGTTTCTATTCGGTTAACCGAATAACTTATAAAAAAAGTTAAGGCTCCCGGATACTTTTTAGTTTCCCCCGGAAGGATCTTTCCTTAACTATGTAACCCTATTTCTACAACTAAGCAGAAATATTAGTTATGCTGTCGTTTTTACCGCTACCTTTGATAGCACTGATAAGCCATCTGATACCGATAAATGTTCCAACCAAACCTACAAACCCAACAATAGCTCCGAAGAATACAACTAATTGTGCAGTTAATGTAGTTACATTTAGGATTGTAAGACTCGAAAATGCAGTTAATCCGATTATAGAACCAATAATCAATGCATAAACTAATAATTGAACAACAGTATCTCCAGTATTCTTAACAGCCATTCCAACTTTACTCATTTTTACCTCCATTTAAATTTAGTTCAAAAAATATTTTCATAAAAAATTAAAATTATTTTTATATTTAAATATTGGTATATTTGGTAGTCAAAGACTACTATTTATAATGATGAAGCAAAAACCATCCAATAACAGTCATAAGAAGATAAAATGCAACCCAATATCCATTTAAAAATACCACTGATGAAGTATTTATTGATGAAACTACAAGAGAACCAATAAACATTATAAAACTAGTTGCAACGAAAGTGTGAAAGAATCTTTTTTTGCCTGTTAATTTTAATATTGCAAAGTAAGATGCCCCATTTATAGAAATCCAAAATACAAAAAACAATAATGGCCAAAATAGGGGAACTGCCGTGCTTACCGAGGATAAGATTGGAATTAATCCTGTTCCTTCAAAATCAGTATAATCTAAATATTTTTGCATTTTTATAATCCGTTTCGGATAAACCTCCATAGATAAAACAAAGCCAAGAAACCAATAATCCCTCCAATAGAACCAAGGAGAATCTTTCCTGATGTTCCTGCAAATACCCAGGAAATCATCTCTTTAGAAGCCTCCCAATATCTTGTTGCAGATCCTTTGCTCTCAAAGGAAACAGCAACACTATCCCTAGAACCTAACTCGGATACTTCTGGATTTGTATTAGAAGTGATATTTAAAAGAGTATTTGAATCCTGTGGGGATTCAAGTAATTGATCAGAAACTGAACTGAAACTACTATCTATAATATCTCCAGTTCCTCCATCTAGACTATTTGGATTGTTGTTACTGACAAAGGAAACTGCAAAGGCTAAGAGACAAAAGAATAGAAGACCTCCAACAATCCAGTTTATAGTAAAATCTTTTAATCCTTCTTCAGCCATATTATCTATCCTCCTGTTTAGATATTTTAGATATTAAAATTATCGAAGATATAACCAACCAAACTAAGCTTCCAAGACCCATCGCAAAATCAAGGCCATTTAGCAAAAATAGTGCTCCGGAGAATAACATGGTAATTACACCATTGATAATAATCCACTCCGGACTGGATAACGCCATACCCACTAAACTAAATAAAATTACTATCACAAAAATATAATTATTGTTTAACCAATCTAAACTACTATCCCCATCTATTATATAGGTCTTTATTGCCATCGGTTCTCCATCTTTATATAAAAACAAATCAATGTAACTTCTACCTAAGCTTTCTGAATAATCACAAGAAATCAATCCTGCTGAAGAAGTTATACTTGTGTTACATAATGTTTTATTTGAATATTCATCTTTCTGTTCTAATATAAGCCTTACACTTGCGGGATTTCCACTTGGGATACTAAAAGATACTGTTATAGTGTTATTGCTCAAAACTGGTTCTGAATAATAAAAGTCTAGGACATCAGATAACTCTCTTTCATTTTGAGGGTCTATTTCTCCGAGTAGTTTTTGTTCGCATTCCCCCGTAAGTTCACTTTGACATTTAAAAACAAGATTCTCGAATTCGTCTAAGACTACACCATTTTTAACCACCGTTATTCTATATTTAACTGAATCAAGGTCTATATGAAGAATTGAAGTTCCATCAGAAGAAGTTATGGGAGCTTCAACAACCCTATACAGGTCTTCACCAAGATATTTTCTCTGTAATTGTATTATTGCCCCCTCAACAAAATTAAATGTAGAATCTTGATAAATTATCTTAAACTCTGTTGAATCAGTAAGGTTCAATAAATAAAGATTGATCATACTTGTTGAAGATGGAAGATTTTGCCTTTGTATGTTATAAAATTCAGAAGAATATCCTTCTGAAGTATACCTAATTTCTGTAGAATACGCAAGGTTCTCGCCAGATAAATTTAAACCAGAACAAATTTCTGTTGAACTCATATTCGAAACTGAGAAATTTATTGTCTTTATTATGGTATAATCAGGCCTATTCAAAACATTGAATATTATCTCTATATCCCCTAGTAAAGGGGTAGTTGTTTTTTCATCAAAGAGGCTTATGTTAAATAATTTATTTGTATAAACCCCACAAGTATCTAAACTGATTGCATAAACTTCTTGAGTTCTTTCATCAGTATTTATTGTTTCATTATCAAATTCTAGATTCCAATAAAAAGTTAGGTTCTCATTAGCGGAAACTATTGGAATTGGATAGTCAGAAACTAATAAATATCTGTTATCTCCTTCTGCGATTATTGAGGGAGTTTCTGAAGAGCCATTGTATACAAAAATTGCATCTTCTAGACTATACCCTTCCAAAATATCAATAGAGATAGAAAAATTTTCTAATGTTCCTGAAAGAGTTTGAAGAGAATAATCCTCAGATACAATAGTAAATAAGGAAACTTCAAATGTTCTGTTTTCTAAGGCAGTTAAACAAAAATCACCTGTAATATTTGTGTAACATGCTATTCCATTCCAAGTATAATCATTAAATGTAAATTCATCTATAAACAAAGATTCATTAAATGTTTCTCCAGTAAGAGAAATAGTTGATTCATTGAATAATGTTCCATTTTGCCAAATTTGATAAGTTAAATTTTCCCATGTCCCAGAAACCGAAGATAAATTTGAACCGGTTATCCTAAAGTCTGTTCCTATATCTGACAAAGTTATTCCATTTTCTGGGCTAACTAAATCTATTTTAAGCCCCCCTTCCTCAAATTCAACTCCTGCCCCCCCATTGTATAAATCTTCTATTTCGGTTTCTGTTAATGCTCTTGACCATATTCCAATTTCATCAACAACCCCTTTTAAATAACCTGAACCATAAGTTCCTCGAGCAATTTCCATAGTATCATCATCTCCAGTATCTAAGGTTGCAGATAATCTTCCTTTAAATACACCATTAACATAAGCTTCAATATGTGTTCCATTATATACTGAAGTAAACATCTTCCAATTTCCTGCCCAACCAGTTTCAGTTATATCTAAGTCATTTCCAAAAGTTCCAAATCTAAAATTATTCGTCGTAGATAGGTGGGCAATACTAAAATATTCTTCAGTTGCTCTTGTTCCTAATCCAAGTAAAACACCATTGTTATCTTCTGAATGTATTTTTGCCCAAATATTTATTGTTCTTGTATTTGCCCCATTAATTCCAAGTTGAGTTGCTGTTTTATTTATTGCAACAAAATTTGGTGTTCCGCTAAAATTCAAACCATTATCAATAATTCCTGCAATAGAAACCCCTCCATAATTTGTTCCATCGTTTCCATTTCCAGTTAAATCTGTGATTGAAGTATTTTGTAAGTCCCAATAAGCTTCATTATCCCAGGTGATTGCGGATGTGAAACTAATTAAGAAAATTCCTAAGAAAAGGAAGATAAATAATCTCTTCACTTCGCATACCTCCCAAAATATCTTTTACACCTCGAGCAACAAATATAACCTCTTTGTTTTGTTTTCCATTTATAACCACATTTCGGGCATTTTACCATTCGTTGTTTTAACTTTTTACCTTTCATAAAAGATAGAACCTTAAATACTATTTAAAACTTACTACTATTTTTTAATAGTCTAATTCAGAAGAAACTTTATTAACAGGCGTCCTTTGCCAATTCACTATTCCCAAAACTAATGCAAATAGGGAAATAATAAAAACAAACCAAGGCAAATATAACATGATATTATTATAAATCGGAAAAGGAATCATTGCATTTCTTATAATCTCATTTTCTAATAAAGTTCTATAAATATTTGAAACAGGAATTGCACCATAAACAATTATGACTTCTATTAAAATTAAAACCCCTAGTAACGAAGGCCTTATCCCACTCTGGTATCCTAATAATAGCATTCCTAAAGTTAAAATAAATATTGACAAGAAACTCAGATAGACTAATACAATTTTTAAATTCAAAAAAGGATATACAACCAATTCCCACATCTCTTGACAATTTGAGAAGAGAGCATTACCTTCTATTTCACAGTTTGTAGATAATAATGAGTTTTGTAAAGTATCCATAAAGAAGTATGCCCCTGCAAAAAACATTCCTGAAAGGGTGATTAAAATAATTCCCACAACTACTAACATAATACTATTCTTCATCCTACTTATATCAAAATAATCACTCAATTCCATCATTTCTCTCCATTTTACAAAGCTCTAAATATCTTTCGTTGTTCTTCTTAAAATATTTTACTACTATATCTGGAGTTTCACACAGATAGAGGCTCTTCTTTTCACTTCCTACTTTAATCCGATTAGTATTCAAATTTTCTATAAACTTATAGAATTCCGGACTCACTTTTATTACCCTTTTATTTTTCATCTCCTACCCCCCAATTATTTTCAGACAAAGTATTTACCACTTCTCGCATATAAGAGATAAAGTTACCTATCATAAATACAAGAACAAGAAGCAACCCTAGAGAATACACTTGTGATACTATTGTGAAGTAGTTATAAACTTCAGCAGAGTTAAATCTATAAACAACATCTTGGAGGATAAGAATCATTATCCATCCAATGAAATATATCCAAACAAAGACTCCCTTAAATAAACTATATAAAAATCCTTTTACCATCGTGTTGCCAATGTTCTTATGTTCTAATATGATCTTTTCATTCCAGCCATCAAAATCAGTTTTACTATATCTATAGTAGACGATCAATAATAAACCAATCATAACAAATAAAAGAACAATATCTGAAATAATAATCGAAGTATTATCTCTCTCCCCTGAAAGTGTTGAATCAAACCAAAATGCAAAAGAATCTGCCATCCCATCTTTATCACCCTTTCCGTTTACATCATGACGAAGTGAGCTATTTGGGGTAAAATTATAAACCCATGTTGTTCCATTATTTTGCATAGGCACATTTTCTAACACGATTCCATCCTTTGTCAAAACGGTTATATTTATATAAGAGCATGTTGCACAAGGTTGAGATATTATATAAGGAACTCCAGTCTGGGCATCTTGTCGTCTACCAATAGAATCTTCTGCAGAGATTGTTGTAATTAAAATTAAAACTAAAACAGGTAAAAAAATTATTTTTATATTCATATATTTTTTAGGTTACTACTATTTAAATACTTTATTACTTTTGGATTGTTCCTTTTCATTAGAAAAGTCGCCGTTAGGCGAAGTAAAAAAGTGGGGTCATTCTAAAATAGCTCCTACTAAGAAGATAATTGCTATTATACAAAAAATTACAAAAAAAATGATTAATGGAATTAGTATCGGACTTAATACCCAAAACCAAGACCAATCTATTTTATTTAACAATTTTAATGCTATAAACAAAATTGTTAGGAGTCCTAAAAATCCTCCATTAATTATTGTTATCTCCATTGTAGCTTTCCTGTTTTGTTTAGTTGCTCCAGTCTTGGAGGGCGATTTTGAAATTAGGCATAATAT
>Ga0180433_10004163_pt1 | contig 20513 bp, 9 predicted proteins | sample SS_ome_8_FD_132980 | JGI IMG/M metagenome (GOLD analysis project Ga0180433, IMG submission 132980) | Hypersaline lake sediment archaeal communities from the Salton Sea, California, USA - SS_1_D_1 metaG | ecosystem: Environmental > Aquatic > Non-marine Saline and Alkaline > Hypersaline > Sediment... | reverse complement strand
TTAAATGCCTTCTCAATGGAATTTTTAGCAAATTCACCTAATAATCCCTTGTTTAAAAAGAAGGAATTTGTATACAAGTTATGAATATTGGCACCAAAAGTGTTTTCAAATTTAATTTTATCAACAACCTCACAATTTCCTTCTGCATTTTTATCTAATAATAAAATATTTTCTTTTGGTAAATCTGAGATAAGGAAAGGAGAATGGGATGTCAGAAATAATTGAATTTTATTGTCTTTGAAGAATTGAGGCAAATATTTGTTAAGGTCTGAAAAAAAAGTTCTTTGCCATTCAGGATGCAGATATAAATCCCCTTCATCAATCAATAACCATTTTGTTTTATTATCAGACAGATTTTTTGAAACGGCATATATTCTTGAAAATAATGTAAGAATTGCAGATTCTCCTGCACTTAATCCACGCCATTCAAATCTGAAAATAAAATCATAGTCACTATCCCAAAGATCAAATAACTTTTGAATTGTTTTACCAAGATTATCTGTTATAAGAAAAACAAAACATTCCTGATATTTTAAGCCACAATGCTGAAATGAATCGAATTCATTATTCAGATTATTTACAAAATCAATAATATTTTTTAAAGGATTGATCCTCCCTTTATCTTTGTTGTTCTTAAAATAATCTTTTAATATTTCATTTGTTTCGTTTCCATTCTCACTTGCATTTATTTTATTAATAATTACTTCTAATTCAGATTTATAATTTAACAGATATGACCAATGTTTTACAATGTATAAAAATAAATAAATGATAAGTCTATTTTTGAATTGTTCTATTTGTTTAATTTTATAATGATAATCAGGATTCTTCTCAAATAATATATTCTGAAGTTCTTGTATTTTTGTCATTGATATTCCGTTCTCTTTAAAAATTTGTTTATTCTTAAAGAAAAAACTTTGATTAAAATATGTATCTAAGCGATCTGGGATGAATTTCCAGTTTTCATTCTTATGATTGCATATGAAGCTAATATTATTTTGCAGCTCATATTTTTTTAAAAAAGAGACCGGGAGCATACCATATTGAAGAGATTCTTTTAATCTTTCATAATTTTCTTTAGTAGCTTTCTGCTGTTTATATATTTTTTTATAATTTTCATAGCGATCAATCAGTTCTTTGTTGGATTCATAGGAACGATAAAATAAATTTGCATTGAACGATATATCTCTATATTGCCTATCGTAATTGATTTGATAATAAACTGAAAAGCTATTTGAAAATGATATTAAGTCTACAGAATTAAATAAAAAATCCCTTTTCTTTTCAGTAATAATTTTTAGTCCATAATCATTTTCAATTAAGATATCTTCTTGTTTCCCTGAAAACTGGTCTAATAAAATTATTGTATTATCAGCACCTTTAATAATCAGTATATACTTATCAAAATAGTTGAAACTATTAGTAAAAACATCAAGAATAAATGAAAACAAGCTGGATTTGCCACTACCATTCTTACCAATAATAGCAGTTACATTTAAAAAAGCTTTATTGAATAAATTCAGATTTGGCCGGTTTGATTTTTTAATATGTATTTTTTTCAATTCAGGTTCAAATTCAAAAACATACTCATTCGAAAAATGAAAATTTTGTTTCTTAATATTATTATACCTTTCAATCCATATATACAGTAATTCCATAATTTATTTAGCTGGTTAAAAAAAAATCCATACATCCAGTCCGGAACTTTGAAATTGTCTGTTTCGTATTTTTTTAAATTGATACTTTCTCATTAAGTTTACCATTCCAGTATTCAATATGAGCTATATAAGCTTTTTCATCAGTTAAAAATTGTTGAAGATATTCTACATGCACTTTATATGCTTTTATTTTCTTAATTCCCATACGATGGGCTTTTTCCATCCGGTGCTGTCCGTCAATTAAATTGAATCTGCCGGGCGCAATTTCTCCTAATATTACCGGGTTTGATAATTTTACTTTGGACATATAGGATTCATTTATTGAAAGGAAATTTCCATATTGTCCTTTTACATCAATGTATTCAGGAGTAAAAATATCCGGATGGGAATCAATGAATTCTATGATTTTAGTAATGTTAAATACAAAAATCCCATTTGGATAAAATTCATCACCTTCTGCAACCGGGCATGGAGTATAATTCTTATCAATTTTTAATTTTCTTGATGATTTTCGTTCCATATTTTTTGTGATTTCTTTTTACTTCCTTAATGATGTTAGTAAAATATAATCTTGTATTCTACAACCCCAACTTATACTGCCCTTTAGGCTCTTCTACTTTATATGATTTTGATTTGCTTTTCTTCGGTTTTTTGTCAGAAAATTCAATTCCCTCCGGCACTGGCTGCCCGTTTTGTTCATAGAATTTTTCTACATCTTTCTTTTTATGCAGCCCTTGTTTTATTTCTTCTTCATATACTTTGTGATTCAGTTCGAGTAACCGTTTCAATATTTCTTTACGAGATTCAGGGTGAATGGTGAAACGGATACGGTCGTTTTCAGGCAGGTAATCCACTTCGTAAAAATCATGTTTGAGTTGAATATCGTTCCATCCATAAGCATCCAGAACAGCATTGTCCATCTGAATATGCAGTTCCCGTAATTTTATAACGCCTGTAATGGCTTCTTCCATACTGCAGGTTTCCGGAGTTTTTTGAAGGTGGCTCCATAAATTCCAGACTTCTTTGCCATATTGTTTTTCAATAGCCGATTTATTTAAATCCTGCAAATCAGCATTTGTAATAACAGATTTTATTTCCTTTGAATGAAAAGCATTATAAGTTTTGGTTAAACCCAGTTGTATGGAAAGCACTAACTGTTGTCGGTGGTTATAATATTGTTTGCCAATATTTTCCATTGTTGTTTCTTTTTCCTGAGATATATTGATAGGAAAAGGGAATGTTTCAAAACATTCTGTTGGAGCATATCTCCTATCACCTTTCATGGATGAAGAATAAATCCAAGCCCAATGTTCATGAATATTACTCTGAAGAATTATATAATTTTGGATAGCAAAAACAATAGTTGCATCAGAAAAAACTAATAAAGGAAAAACTAAAGTGTACGCATGAGTTTTTGTTACTCTTGTATGAACCAGCACTAACTCCAATCCTGCAATAGTATTGTATAATTCACCTCTCATTCTCAGAAACTGCCACCAAAATTTTGCTCCACGATCACCCTTCTTTTTTTCTCTTTCCGGCTTAACCAACTTTTCTACAATTTCCAGACAATCCGGGTAATCGGCAGCTACATCCCATTCGTAATCCGGAGGGGCAATTTCCACTACACCATCATTATCAATTTTATAAATGATCTTTTCCTTTTCTTTATTGGATATATTTTCCCATTCTACTTCGGTGGCTCTTCTTAACGGCCAGTTTTTAAAATTGATGACCCAACGGCTGGGGCTCTGGTCAGGATTATTATTCAGGTCATCCCCGTTAAGGTATGGATAAAGCACTGCTTTATTTTCAGGATTTTTATCAATCAATACCTGTGCTTCTTCAGGTGTCATCACAAAACCTTTCCCAAGTACAATGCTGCCCTGGAAACTTTTATTTTCGTTTTGTTTCAATGGAAAAGGGTTTCCAATAGTTTCCGCATCATCCAGGTAAGGAGTAATTATTTTTACTTCTTTACTGCCTAAGACAAATGTCTTTTTCCATTCCTGTTTTGTGACAGTAACCAGTGCAACTTCCACAGCAGCCAGTCCCGGCCACTTCATACTTCGCACCGCATGGTTAATGGTTCCTTCCTGTTTTGTGATAATATCAAGACCATCTTCCCGGGCCTTGCCTTGGGCAATGGTATTGGTTGCGATCAGCGACTGGAAACCACCTGATTTTATAATCATAAATATACGTCTGAAAAAATAGGTCACAAGGTCAACTGCCCCGATAGGTTCAAACTGATATTTGATATATTCAAGATAATTATTACCGAAAGTTCCGGTAAGTTTTTGTCCCCCGAGAAAAGGCGGATTGCCGAGAATACAGTCAAAACCTCCCTGCTGAAACACTTCGGGAAATTCGAGGAACCAATGAAAAAAGGCATATTCCTGAGCAACGACCATTGCTTTTGCTGTCTTGATATTTTGCCTGCCTGCATAGCCCTTTATCATTGTTCTGAATTCATTATCAGTCATTATTTTTTCTTTATTCTCAATGGTTTTCGGAATAAAGAACTGGGCAAGCTGTGTGTCAGCCATTGTTTTAAGCCAGGTATATCCTTTGCTATCGAGAAATTTCTTATATGCTTTTCGTTTGGCTTCTATCTGTTCAGGATTTTTTTCAGGCATTCGGGAAATGGTCTTATATTCCACCACGCTATCCTGCAAAGTATTCTCTACAGAATCTTCTGTTTTTAACTGACCTGCCGTTGAACTGTCTTCACGTTCTTTACGCTCTTTTTTATTTTGTTTTAGTAAATTATTGGCAATTGATTTATTATCCCCGGGCAATGACTTAAATGCCTCATCAGGAATACCTTTTTCCAATTCTTCCCTGTATGCCAGTCCTACAATAGCATCCCCGCATTTTATGTGATGGTCAAGAAAGTTCAGCGGTTCTCCGGGATTATGTGCCTCAAGCCAAAGGGCTACCTTACACAGTTCCACTGCCAACGGATTTTTATCCACTCCGTAAATACAATTTCGAATAACTTTTCTTATGGCATATCGTAATCCGGTTGGTGTAGGCTGATCGCTTTCTTCCAGCAGGGCAGCATACCGGTCTGCTATACGTCGGGCAGCACTAAGCAGTATATGTCCGCTGCCACAGGCAACATCAGCTACTTTTAATTCAAGCAGATGTCTGGCTATTACTTCTTCCCGTTTTTCAGCATGTTCATTGCCCCTGTAATTGTTTTGTTCTATTTCTTTTTTTATCAGTTTTTCCCTGTCTTCAAGTACATAGTCAAGCGAATGTTTTATCAAAGGCTGCACCAATTCTTCAGGCGTATAATGGGAACCTGACCTGGCACGGCCTGTGCCTTCTTTAAATCCGAAAGATAAATTATTTCCTGTTTCCGTTATTACCGGGTCATATTCCAGCAAACCCTCATATACGGAACCGAATTCCTCAACATTCAGCAATTTATAATTGACCGGCTGCATAGCACCGTTTACTCCGGTAAACCAGGTCAGTTTTTCCAGAGCGTTTAGCATAGTTTTATTATCCAGCCTGCACCATTTTAATAAACCCAGTGCTGTCTCTCCGAATAATTCTCCATTAAGGGGTTTGATACCCAAAGGATTTCCAAAACGGCTGCTCTCGTATAAACTAAAAGTATTTATTAATCCCTGCCAGAGATCATGATAACGGGGGTCTTTGCTGTATGTATTCCTTGTAAGTGTTCGCAAGCGGTTAACCGAATAATATTTAAAATAAATATCCCTGAGCCTTCGGATTTCTTTATCACCAGAAAAAGGATATATAAGGTTTCTTTCCTCAATAACCAGCAAAAATAGCAGGCGATAGATCAATCGAAGCAATAATTTATAGTAGTTTTCTGCATTCAGTTCTTTGTTTTTAATGGCATTCCGCAAGTCTTCATTATTTGGATTTTTTAAAAAGCCATTGCCGAATTGTTCTATTGCCTCTTCAACTGCCTCACTTAATTTTTCCCTGATACGTGTTCCGCTTTCCAGTGCATCTAAATGATATTGCTCAATGATTGACTCATGTCCTTCATTTTGTTTCTGTGGCATCCTGCTGGCATGGAACAAACGATAAAAAACAGCAAAATCGGCATACAGGCTGTCTTCGAACATGGTCTCCAGGTTCACTTCCATATAGGAGAGACGAATAATTCGACCGGAATCCCGTAATAATCTTAATACTTTCCCGTTTGTGACCATCCCGTATAAAAAGGGTTCGCTGTAATTGAGGTATTCCTGCAAGAGGGCATGGGGAGACATTCGTAAACCAGCCGGCTTTTTATCCGGATCCTGTTCATGACCTGCAATGATAACAGGGAAACCGTCAAGATTATCAGCAGGATCGGTAATATGATAGGTTTTACTATTTAGTATTTGTGCGGATTTTTCATATTTCAGATTATATCCCAGCAAACTCAGTAAAGGCCCTATCCAGAGGTTTCGTGTTTCCGATTCTCCGCTGGCATTACCGGCAATCTTTGAAAGGCGTATTTTATATCCTTTATAATAAGCAGTGGCAAGCGACCATGCCTGTGAAATTTCATCCCTTACCTTCATGTTACTGTCAATCCCGAAATCTTTGGGTTTTTGTCCGCTTAAGGTATCATCCGTATCCAGCCTGTTCAGAATGTCAGGTGACAAAATATTGCCGTATATCTGTATGGATGGATAACTCATTTTTGTAGATCAATTTCAGGTAATAAAATATATATGCCCATTAAATCCATTGGCAATACAGCGCCCACTTCATATTCTTTTCCTTTAAGTGCCTTTCTGTATCTTTCGTGGGCTTCCACCAGTTTTTCAGAACGTTCTTTTGCCAGTGTATCAGCTTTTCCCATATTCGCATTAATGATATTCAACTCATTATCAAGAAATTTTTCCTGCTGCACCCTATCTATATCCCGCCTGACTGTTGCCGTAAGTAATAATTCTTTTGCTTGTTGATGAGACAAGATATTTCCGTTTACAGGTGTTCCTTCATATCCCCATAAAAGCATCTCCTCGGCAAGGAACTCATGTGTTCCGTTTTTTTGTTTGATCAGGTTACGTGCCCGGTATAGCACAATTACAGTTTTTTGTTTTACAGATTCAGAACCAAATACTGCAGCCCTGGCAACTTTATCTTTTTCAGTCGGAACAAAAGCAATACCCAGTAAATAATGACAAAGTTGTTCCACAAAAGGATGATTTCTTCCTATATAATAATAACCATCAGGTACCGGGCTATTGAAAGTGATTTTTAAATTATTTTCTTCTGGAATATGAATAGCCAGTTGTTCAGGTAATTGCTGAGGATATATACGCCATCCTTTTTTTGCTGTGTCCATTTGTTTTCCCAAAAAGGATAATGCATCATGAACAAAATCTTCAACTGTTTGCGGATTGCCCAATGCTTCATCCGTTTCTTTAAGGTCTGCATCAATATTAAGTTCTTTAACAATAGGATTTTGTGAAAATAGGTTCCTGATCTTTATTTCGTCATGTATGGCTTTATCATAAGCACGGGTCACCTTTAATTCGGATTCTTTAACAATCGGATCTTCGCCAAAATCAATTTTTATTTGTTGTATATCTTCCGAAGCTGAAGGATTAAGGATCACTGCATTCAGGATAGCATCCATAATAGATTGGTTATTTTCAGGGAAAGGAACGGTAATGCCATTGGCTTTTCTTATCTGCCTGGCTTTTTCAAGTAAAACCCGCATTACTACTCCATCCATAGGATTGTCTTTCCCAAACAATAAGGATGTAACCACTTTTTCTTTTGGCTGGCCATACCTGTCTATACGTCCTTCCCGCTGTTCCAGCCGGTTGGGATTCCAGGGGAGGTCGTAATGCAACAATGCCGTAAAATGTTCCTGGAGGTTAATCCCTTCGCTTAGGCAGTCTGTTGAAAAAATAAGCCGTCTCGTATATCTGCCCATTTCGGAAATGATCTCTTTTCGTTGGTCATCGTTCAGTTCACTTGTGATCACTTCCACATGCAAATCTTTGAACTGTTTTTTCAGTTCTGTCCCGACAATTCTTCCAAGGTAAGCTGCCGTCTTTATAAAACGGCAGAAAACAACAGGCTGATATCCTTCTCTGATCCATTTTGACAATAATGAAGTTGTTGTAGCCGCTTTTCTGTCATCTTTCAGATTATCTAATTGTGATAATTCATCCATCAGGAATTTTAATGTCCGTTCCTCTGCTGCGGAAAGATCAACCGAAGCGATCAGGTCAGCAGGTTCAGAATCACTCTCCTCTCCGAAATCGGAATCAATGACAGGATTATCTTCAATATCTTCACTGATAGTAATTTCTTCTATTCCTCTTGTTTTCAGGAATCTTTTTTTCAGCATTTCCACTCCGCAATCCGGACTTGACATAACACCCCTGATCAGCGAAAGAGTTGTCCAGTAACGCATTTTTTGTTGTGGGCTAACCCTTGTATTGTCAAGAGTGATGCCTTTGGCAAACTTCCAGAGTTCATTATAAAATTTAAGATAGGCAGGGGATAGCTCATATTCTACCTCGGTTGCTTCTCTTTCCGGGAAGGGAGTAGTTTCATCCAACCATTCGATTACATCTTTCCGTCTCCTCTGGACATAGTGTGCAGCCACTTTTCTTTTACTTTCATAATCATCATTCAATAAATCCAGTTCTTCAAATTCCGGTTTCAATAAGCCGAGTAATGATTGAAATTCAGCTTGTTTCCCGCTATGCGGAGTAGCTGTGAGCAGGATAAGATGTTGTTTTTCTTTTTCAGAAAGACGCTGTAGCAAATAATGTCTTTGCTGCTGGCTAACTGAAACACCCTGTGGGCGTGAACATGTATGTGCTTCATCAACAATGATCAGTTCAGGGCATTCCGATAAAAACCGGTTGGCATATTTGTCCTGTTTTATAAAGTCAATAGATAATATCTGATAGGGGAAATACTGAAAAACACTCATGTCGCCGGGGACATCACGTTCCAGTTTGCCTATTGTGCCTGAACGTATAATAACGGCTTCGATACCGAACTTATCCCTTAGTTCCTCTTTCCACTGTTCACATAAATGAGGCAGGCATACTACTGCAAACCGGTTAATTTCCCCTCTATCGAGTAATTCTCTAACGATTAACAATGCTTCAATGGTTTTACCTATCCCCACATCATCAGCTATCAGCATTTTTTTTATATCAAGCCGTAAAGCCATGATCAAAGGCACTAACTGGTAGGTTCTGGGTCTGACCGATAATTTCCCGAAAGACCTGAAAGGGCCGGCACCTGACCTGAAAGAAAGCCGTGATGCATTATATAACAACCTGGCAGTAGCAAAATCGCCCAGGTCGGATGATTGAGGTAAAGCAAAATTGTCCGGTTCAGGTTTATCACCTTCAAACGGAATTTTTTTATAAATCCCGATAACTTCCTCTTCGGTACCACCTAAAGGTTTAAGTAGTAAAAGGTCTTCTTCCCGGGAAGGTAAAACCACCCATTGGCGGTCACGGACTTTTACTATATTCCCGGTTGTAAACTCCATTACATTTTCACAGTTTTAAAAATATGTGGATATTGGGTTATAAAATCATCAAGCGGTGTCAAATAATGCCAAACCAATACTTCAAATCCTAAATTTTCGAGACATTCCCGTTTTATGGAATCTGACTCTGCCACTTCAGGCAGATCATGCGGAGTACCGTCACAAAAAACACAAACCTTTACTTCTTCGGAATAAACAAAATCGGGTATTGTATTACATCCATGCTTTTTCATATTTACCTGTGTCCTGTCTGGCAAGCGTAAATTATTCTTATACAGATATTGTAAAAATTTCAGCTCAGTGCTTGATTTTGGATCAATATTCTGCAATAATTCATTGTACTGATGCTCATAATCTTTATAAAGAGATGATCTTTTTATTTCAATATCAGAATTCATAAGAGTTTCAATTGCATTTTTGATAAGATAGCGGTCAATGACATTATGATACCTTTGATTAAAATAACTTAACAGGTCAGTATATGAAGCTGCCCCGTATTTACCCTGTTCTTCTTGCGGTTTATTGAAATGACATACTTCCCATGAATTACGGATCAGTTGTTTTGAATAACTAATATCCTTTACCATTTGAGCGAGTACACCCAGACTACCTTCTGCAGATTCATATAAAAGGATGTTTGGTTCATCGGAAGTTCCCATTAATGATACCTCCAGTTCCCTGCTTTCAACCTGGAACAGGTTTTCGAAAGCCCTTTTTAAAGCATACATCAATGTAATTACACCCGGTTCAAACGGATTCAAATTCAGATTCTTAGTAGGTTGTATATACAATGCATCAGCCGTATTTTCAGAAAACAATCGTACACGTTCAATTTCTTCCCTGTTATCTTTCTGATCTTCCGGTTTGACCGGTTTTTTCCAGAATCCTGTTTTTTTACCGATCAGGTAACCGTCACCTTCCTTTGATATCTTCCATTTATTATTGATATTCACAATACTGGTTGCAGGTAGATATTGCATTCTTAAATATACTTCCCCATTTACTTTAAATAGTATTTCTTCAATTTTATCCAGTCCGGTTTGCAAATAAAATGCCGTAGTAATATCATATCCCTGTATTCGCCTTTCTTCTTCTTCACATGTAATTCTTTCGTTAACTTCCGCTCTTGATTCACGTATCTCAATAAGGTTGTTCAATTCAATCCTTTCGGAATTATCTGTAAGGTCCTGCCCTGATATGGGACAAATATTTCTTTGTTTTTCAGACCCCATTAGAATATATCCTGATTTTTCTGCTATTTTAGCAGATACGATTGGATTATCCATTTCCGACCACATCATCTGGTTAACCCGGTATTTACCCCCGCTATGGTAAATAATATTTTGCGGTCCGAATTCACGCAGGGCAATATATTTTGGCCTGGAAATATATTCCCCGCCGTCGGAGGGGACAAATAACCTGACCGGTAATTTTGTAAAACCATAACCTGGCAAAAACCCTTCAGCAGCAAGGTATCTGTATGGATAAAATTCCGACAGTTCATTATTTTTCCCTGAAGATTTTTCATTATTCAGCAATTCAATCTGCCTGTCTGCATATCGTCTGTCATTTTCAGCATTTTTCTTTGCTTCATGTGTCCTCGGTATTCTCGGATCGGCAAGTATTTGTGCAGAGGTAATTAATTGTTCAACACATTTTTTATAAATTTCCCTCCAGCGGTCAATTGACCTGTCAAATAACTGAGGCGACTGTTTTAATTGACGGTCAATCCAGTCATCTCTGTACCAGGTTGAAGGAAGGTTCTCAAGGTCAGGGATAATATCTTTTATAGTTTTTTGATAAATATCTTTAAGTTCAGCTAATACTTTACTATCAAAATTAAATTGATTTTGTACATCCTGTTTTAATGGTAACTTTTCAGGTTCTGTATCCATTTCAAGAATATCTGAAATAGAATCATTCAGGGACCCTATTCCTGCTTTTGAAAGGAAAAGAGCATTCAGGTGTGTTCGTATTAATTCTTCCTGTGTGAGGTCTAACTTTGGCGGTATTACAATGCCGGAAACCATTTCTTTCCTGTGTTCAAAATAATGCCTGTCATGGGAGGAAGAATTTGCACAATAAGTTAAAATAAGTGCTGCCTGTCCGCTTCTTCCTGCACGTCCACTACGCTGGGAATAATTGGCAGGATTCGGTGGTACATTTCTCATTTGCACTACATTCAGTTCAGATATATCAACTCCAAGCTCCATTGTGGGAGAGCAATACAGTGCACTGATATCTCCGGTAATAAAATCTTCTTCTGCTTTTTTTCTTTTCTCATTATTTATTTGCCCGGTATGTTCAGCACTTTTAATGGGCTTCATTTCTCTGAAATTCTGCTTATAGTAACTCTGAAAAAAAGTATTGACCGGTACTTCTCCCTGCCTGCGTGTACGAATACGTACCACATCCTGCCAGGGTGTCTTATCATCTCCCGGCAGCCACATTATATTAGTTCCATTAAGCTGATAAAGATCAACATCAAGTACCCCTTCCTTTTTTCTTAAATAACCTGAAGAGCTTAACAGATCAAGCAGGGTTACTATCCATTCATCCAGTTTTTCTCCTCGAATTTCTTCACCAATACTTTTTAACAGGTTTTTGATATACTTACCGAAAGCACTTAATCCGCTGATTGGCAATGTATGAACATTCTGTTTTCGGGTATGTGGTTTATGAACTCTCAAATGATTTGGTATTTTCTGATCTTCATTTGTATCAAAAGTCCAGGGTTCCCTTAGGTTATCCTTAATGATTTTTTTATTTACTTCATGAGTATCGTATAATCCAAAATGAAAAGCAAAAGATGTACGGAAAAAATCCAGGGTATTAAATAATATGTCATGCCTCTGTTCTGTACTGAATTTATCAAATCCTGCAAGCACATCCCATTTTTCTTTTTGAGCTTCTTCTTTCAGATTTCTGTAGTCAATTTTTATCAAAGCAACCTGCTCAAGGTTTGGTAAGATCACACGCCAGCCCCTTCGAAGGTCATAGAGTATCCGGTAAGTAAGATATAATTTTAATGCTTTTTCATTTTCATTGAACTGATATGTGCCGGTATCAGCAACAACCTGTGCATATTCTTCCGGATTCAGATTCAAGGTTTTAAAAACCTCCAGATCAATGTTAGTATAATCCAATGGTGATGAAGAAAATACCGATCTGTAGATGGCAGAACGTAAAACACCCACTTTAATAAAATCATTGAAATGCCCGGATTGCAAAGCAGCATCCTGTCGTATATCTGAAAAACAAAGTAATTTTTGATATTCTGTATCAGTGAATGCCTGGGCAAGTTCTTTGATTGATAAAAAAGAAAGAATGGTTGTTGCAGTACTTCTTCCTTCATTACCAAGTCTCGCAAGTTTGGTGGATTCTCTGGGTCTTCCGCCTTCAAATGTTGTCTGACTGGTAGGGTCAAAAGGCAAAGGTGCAGATAAGAACCATCCTTTAATATAACCTTCTACGGATTTATATGAAAATTGTCCCTCTTTATTTACATAAATCAACTGAGGAAGTTTATATTTATGTTCCGCTTTTATTGTTCTTGTTTTATTTTTTTTGCTGATATTAAACCATGAATCTGGCAAGTATTCCGTATCTGTTTCAGGATTCCATACCGGATCAGTATCATCCTTTTCAATAATCAGGTAACCGTTTATTGTATCCGCTTCATCATCCTCATCATTTCTTCCTGCATTAAAAGGGACAGGAAACAGTATATTATTTTCTTCATTTTTAGCAACACATATAAGTTCGTATCCTGAATACCTGCTGAAAACAACCTGGTAAAGAGGAATTTTTCCTTCTTTTTCACCGGTTTTGGTTTTCTCTTCAAGAGTGATGATCCGTATTGCATCATCCTCAAGAGAAACATATACCGACCCTGTTTGAGCAATGAATTGATGAATTTTATAGGGAAGATAAGAACGTTTAGGCTTTTCATCAGCAATAGCCACGTTTACATTGTCTGCCCATAATAATAAACTTTGCAGTTTCTTAGCACACAATTCTTTTTCAAATGTTGTGATATTTGATATCTTGTTTACTATTTCCTCAAAAGTAAGTGGTTTTGCCCTGAACCATTTTCCTTCTTTTTTTTCAAGACAGATATTGCGCTCCAACCATCCGGCAAATTTGTTTTCTTTTAATTCATCCTCATTTGTATTAAATGGAATATCTTTAAGTAACTCTTTTTTCAGCTCTACTTCAGTAATATCAGGGCAGGCAAATGATTCGACAATAGTTTCAGTGATCACATTCTGCCAGGGAATTTCCTGACCGAATATTTTCGTAGCTACACCAGCCACCTCTTTTCGCTGATCATCAATTGTTCCTTCTCCCGATGCCATAGTTGCCGAGGTGCCAATACATACAATATTATTATTTTGACATTGTGCTTTTATTCTGCGTATCAACAAAGCAATATCTGCACCTTGCCTTCCTCTGTATGTATGCAACTCGTCAAAAACAAGGAATTGAAGATTATCATATATTGCAGCAATAATATCTTGTTCCTTTGCCCTTGTTAAGATTAACTCCAGCATCATATAGTTGGTAAGTAAAATATGAGGTGGATTCTCTCTCAAGGTTTCTCTATATTCTTCATTTTCCTGACCGGTATATTTTCCGAATGAAATCTGGAGATCATTTCCTGCATTTGTTTTATAAAATTCTGCAAATTCTTCAAAGGCATTAAATTGCGAATTTATCAAAGCATTCATGGGGTAAACAATAACTGCTTTTACTCCGGGTTTTTCAACACCTTCATTGAATATACTATTAAAGATCGTAGTAATATATGTTAAGGATTTTCCGGAACCTGTACCTGAAGTTACAACAAAACTTTCATTTCTGGTACCAATCTCAATTGCCTCGGTTTGATGCTTAAATAATTCCCAGCCTTTAAAACAATTTTCTACTTCCGGATTTAAGGTTTTATTCTTAATAAATTCTGATATGGAGCCGCCGATTTCGAATGATGGATTAAACTGAATTAAGGGGTCTGGAAGAATTGATCCTCTGATTAAATTAGATTCGACTTCTTTTCTTATCCTATCGTCACTAATATTTATAAAACTCCTGATGTACTCTTCATAAGATGATATTATATTATTGTGAATGTCGAAAATGTTCATAATGATTATATTAAAAAGAATTCATCAGTATGTACTAATACTTAAGCAAAATATATCATGCTAACTTTTCAGAATACCAACTATTCTTTTCCAAAATTACGATAAATGCAACAATAAAAAAAAACCGAAGAATAGTTAATATTCAGATTTCTTTCTTAACGGCAGCAAAACTAACCTATACAGCAAATAATCAAAATATTAAGCCAAATATTTTCAATATCAGGTTACCTTTTACTACTTTTATTGTATAATTATAACGAAATGTTATTATAAATTCCATTATGAAAAATATCATCTTCGACACTTTCTTCGACATAATATCGAAGACGAATTAAAAAAGGAGAAATAATTATGAAAATAAAAACCAAAACAGGGCAAATCGGTATCCTGAAAATGAAAGATGGAACTACTAAAAATTATGGTGCGATCAGAATTACCCGTAATAACACAAAGCTAATCCATTATACAGGTAAAGGTTTACGTGAAATGTTTAAGCCTGATATGACTCCTGAAGAAAAAATCAAAGCTGAAGAATTAAAACAGCAGGATGAAAAAATGTTAATTAAAGGAAAATATATTGCGGAAACACCATTTTCAGAGATTAATGAGATAATTGAAGATCAGCAACAAAAATATGAATTATAGTATATAAAAAAATGTAAATCTCTTAATTCCATCATGCAAAATTTCAGTTAGATACAAAACCTATTTAAATATGGATATAAATTCAATACAAATTAGTAATTATAAATGTTTTAATAACACAGATCCAGTTAATCTAATTCATGGTATAAATATTATAACAGGTAAAAATAATTCTGGAAAAACAGCTTTTTTAGAGTCGCTAAGTTGTAATTTTATTAATAAACCGCATTTAAGTGAAAAAATAAAACCAACTCCATCATCTGTAATTTTAAATAGTGAATCACATATTATTATTGATTTTCTTATAAATAGAGACGAATTATCAGATATTATTGAAAACGAATTCAACAATAAAGTTCATATACCTAATTCCGTTGAATTCATGAATTACTTAGCAGATGACCCCAATTTCGAAATAGAAGTAAACAATAAACTAAATGATAATATTCTTATTCAATCAAAAATAGGAATAGAAAAAACTATTGAATCATCACGAATTTATAATTATTATAAAAAACATATAGAAAAAACAATTGGGTCTATTGATAATGCAATTATGCAATATAGAGATGGGAAATATTTTATTCACCAAAAAGTCAATACAGATATTCAACATGAATTTTCTTATCAATTATGTTTAAAATTCTTAGAGAGAATTTATTATTTTAATGCTCAAAGATTACATGTTTCAAAAACTCAATTTGGGGATACAGATATTTTAGAGCCGAATGCATCAAATTTACCAATAGTACTTAATAAACTTCAGACTAACCCTCATAGATTTCAGGAATACATAAAATTAGTTAAAGAAATATTTCCAGATATTAAAAGTATTAGTATTTCTCCCAAAGATAAAGAATTAGAAATATTAATTTGGAAAGTTTCTCCTGAAAGTGAACGTTTAGATTTAACTATTTCATTATCTGAATGTGGAACAGGTATAAGCCAAGTTTTAGCTATTTTATATGTTGTGAAAAATTCAGATTTCCCTAAAATAATTCTAATTGATGAACCACAAAGTTTTTTACATCCGGGAGCTATTAGAAAATTAATAGAAATATTTAAATTTAATTCTCAGCATCAATACATTATTGCGACTCATTCACCAATAATTCTATCAGCAAGTAGAAATTCAAATATTATTTTATTAGAAAATAATACTTCTGAAAGTGTTATAAAAGAAATAAATCAGAATGATAATAAGCAAATATCAATACTTTTATCTGATATTGGGACTAAACTTTCTGACATTTTTGGTTGTGACTATATACTTTGGGTAGAAGGTAAGACAGAAGAACTTGTCTTTCCAATAATAATTGACAAATTAATTAGACAACCTCTAATGGGGACAAAAATTATAAGTGTTAAGAATACAGGTGATTTTGATAGCAGATATAAATATGCAGAAAAGACATTCGATATTTACACAAAGTTAAGTGAATCAAGTGGTGGTTTGATACCAACAGCGTTATCTTATATTTTCGATATAGATAATAAAAGCAATAAAGAAATAGAAGATTTAAATAGAAAATCAAAAGGTCTGGTAAAATTTATTAATCGTAGGCTTTATGAAAATTACCTGCTAAATGACAAAGCAATATTAACTGTGCTTAGAGAAGAATTAAAGGATGATAATAATGTAGAAATTTCAGATGATGATATTAAGATGTGGTTAGATAAAAATCTTTGGCAGGATAAATATTATAATATTGATAAACATAAGGAAATCATGATTGATTTTTTGTCTGAAAAAGGTTATAGGAAATATAAAAATTGATGATATAAGAGGAACAGAAAATGCTAATGATTTCTTATTGAAATTTATTCATGGTGCATTATTATTAGCTGATTTATTCAATGATCTGTCAAAAAATAAAGTATCTTATTCAAAAACAAAACATTCATTATTGATAACTGAATGGATCGTTGAAAATTCTCCATCCGATTTGGAAGAATTAAAATTATTACTAATCAATACTCTTCAGCCCCAAATAAATTAATTATATAATATCAATTAGTTAAATTGGTATTTCCGTCTGTATGGTATTCATTACCGGAGTGTAAATATCAACATCTAATTCAGGTGTCTCTATAGAAATTATTAAGCTATACCTGACTATTGACTCAACTTTGCCAAGTTTTCTTCTTGTCTTATACCATCCGTTTTTAGGATATATTGCTATGAGATTTCTACTGGATAATTCTACCCCTGAAATTGATATAAAGTCTTTCTTTATTGATCCTTTGCTGCGAATCCTTTCTTTTAAAGTCCATGTTTCTGATGTTGTATCTACAATTCCATCTTCTTGCATTTCTGCGTCGGAAGCTGCGGCAGAAATTCGTCTTTTAAATTCGTTGGGGGTTTCTGTAGGTTTTATCAACTTAAAATCAAGTTCATGTGAATGATAACGAAAATCAGAAGCATATTGCCTGTTGCCAGGGTTTGGCTCAATATAGTATGATAATGTAACTTTTAATATCACACTGTTGTCTCCTACTTCATCCCTTAATACATCTATAGGCCATGGCAGTTCATATAAATGGTATTCATTATATCGGGATTGTGATTCTTCCAAACGATAAGGCTGTATTGTCCTCTCTGCAACAAGTGTCAGCGAGTTGTCAGCACTGTATTTTGCTTTTTCCAAAATAGGCACTCCATATCCAACTGATCGTAATAATGTTTTTCTGTCCGATTCCCTGCTTATGTTATATCCATCTAACATTGCATTTGTCCATTCTGCTGAATGAATCATTAACCCACGGATTGTTTCAGGCCAAAAGTCCGGATATTCATTTTTGAGTTCAGCAGCCATTTTTGACGCTAATGCAACTGATGCACTTGTATCTCCAAAAGACTGGAAAATATTTATCCTGAAATTTTTATTAGTAGTTAATAATTGTAAACTGTCTTTATAATCAACCTCATTATCTATTTGTGCAAGATTACCCCCTTCCATAACAATATCAGGCTTATTCGGCCATTGCGATTCCCAAAATACTGATGAAGAATTTGAAGGTGCCATTCCTCCGGAGGGAGCTAATGATTTCCATCCAGGCCATATGTCATTATTTATCCTGTCTTTCCTTGTATAGCTTCCCACTACCAATGCATTATACGCCTGTCCGGGATCCTGTATTGATTCATAATAATTCTTTTCAGGATATTCATCTGCTTTATTAATTATAACATTGCCTCCGCTTACCAGGATTAACTGTGGTTCTACAGGATCAAGTATGCTTCCAAAGGCTATTTTATCGATTGATGCAGAACTTGATGATGGTCTGCCTTTAAATACAAAATCTTTATTTGTTACTGAAAGACAAAAAATTCTTGAAATGTCAGGGGCATCTGCTATAGGAGTACTACAACCATATTCATAAATTGCCCCGTATAATTCAGGATTATTTGGTGAATCGGAATTGAAAAGTTTAAAAGATTCCAAACCATGATAAATCTTTATTTTACCAGTGGTTGAAAGGGCATCAACCAAATCCCCATATAATGCTAATCCTGCCATCCCTGTCCCATGACCTCCGCCTTCTTCCCCATCATATTTTCCCCATTCTTCTTTCCATGTATATAATCTTTCATTTGGTAGTGAGGTTTCTATCAGGGGGTGCCTGTTATTTACCCCGCTATCCAATAAACATACAAAGACTGAATTTTCATTTATAGCAAATTCTGTTCTTTCCAGTAAATTATTCAGCCATTGTTCTTTTTCAGTAAGAGTTATTTCTTCATGAGTAATAAAATCATTTATTTCTTGAGGATAACGCAGTTCGGCAAGATTATCAAGTAACATTAATGATTGAGAAAGTTGATTTGCTGAACCTTTTACCAGCCGCACAAAATGCTCCGGGAAATTCAATTGTGTATGGCTGATTTCTGCTCCAATCCCTGAAAGATTTTGTATTACACGACCTATATTTTCCAGATCATTACCTGTTTTTCTGAACCATACTTCCCACCAAATTACATTATCGGGTTCAGGAAATGAGATTTCGGGTTCATCAGTCCAAAATGCTTTAAGTGTTGCTAACTGAATGGTTTCAATGTTTGCGATTAATTGATTGGCTTTTGGTGTATCAGTAATGTTCCCCTGTTTGTCTTTTGTGTTTTCTGTCAAATATTGCCTTACTCTTTTGATAAAATGGCTTATTCCTCCTTTTTTTAACATTAATGCAACACGAAAACGAAATTGATCTTGCTCAGGATGTTTTTCACGTTTAATGTTTACTATTTGATATAAAGGTCTTTCTTTATTCTGATGGAGCTGTTCAAATTTTAATGGGAAGTCCCATTCAGAAATAAATGTTACATACAATATGTCATCTCTGACAAGATTTTCCGGTAGAATAATATTTTCATGTAATTGAAATTGTCTGCGTATATTCTCAAGCTGACGAAGCATACGATTGCCATGTTCTTGGCGGTTTCGTTGCTTTACCTGAAAATCACCAGAAAATCCTCTTGGATATTTGTAACTCTGACTTGAAGCATATTCTTCAATTCTTCTAATATGGGGTTTATTGAAATTACCGGGCATTAATTATTTACGTTTTTTCAAAGCTGTAAACATATCTGACTTATTAAGCTTCTTTCTTCCCTTTAGGATCATTTCCTTTATAGTTTCCTCACATGCCTTTACAATATCAGAATAATTCAATCCTTCTGCTTCTTTGGAAAACGAGTTGTAATCTATTTGTTCGGTGAACTTAAAACCTGAAAGATTCTTTTTTATTGTATCCTCGATCTCTCTCCTGTTTGGCAGAGGGAAAGTAATTATATCATCAAAACGTCTGAAAAGAGCCTGATCCAAAGCCTCAGGCATATTTGTTGCAGCTATAATTATACTATTGCTCTGGTCTTTTTCTATATTTATTAAAAAACTATTAAGTACACGCTTGATTTCCCCCACATCTTGTCCCTGGTTACGATGCGAGCCAATGGAATCAAATTCATCAAACAGGTATACTCCTTTATGATCTGGCATCGCATCAAATATAAGGCGTAATTTTGCAATGGATTCTCCCATGAATTTTGAGATTAAACCATCTAACCGAACAATAAAAACTGAAATGCCCAACTCTCCTGCCAGTGCTTGGGCTGTCATAGTCTTACCACAACCGGGAGGTCCTTTTAATAATAATTTTCTTCGTGGCATAAGATTATGTTGCCTTAGTATTTCATATTTTCGTTGCTCATGTATTATTTTAGTGAGTACCTCTTTTACCTCAGAAGTCAGGATCATGTCTTTCAGCTTAATTTTTGGCTGAAATATTTCAATCAATTCATTTAAATCCCTCTTTGATTGAGATATAGGGATGGTTTTATTCCTGTCGATAAAACTAATTGACCGTGTCTTTCTTGCTTTTTCAATTAATAATTTAAGTTCCTGAGCGAATGTTGTGTGCCCCTTTCTCGCTTCTGAGGCTGCAATTTGCATAGCAGTAGTAAAGAAACGTGATTCATCACCTTCCCCGAATGATTTTATCAGGCTTTTTATTTGCTCTGCTGCTGCCATTGTTTAATGTTATATTTTAAATTTT
>Ga0180433_10004162_pt1 | contig 20516 bp, 20 predicted proteins | sample SS_ome_8_FD_132980 | JGI IMG/M metagenome (GOLD analysis project Ga0180433, IMG submission 132980) | Hypersaline lake sediment archaeal communities from the Salton Sea, California, USA - SS_1_D_1 metaG | ecosystem: Environmental > Aquatic > Non-marine Saline and Alkaline > Hypersaline >... | reverse complement strand
CGGAACCTACCTATGAACCTGAACCGGAACCTACCTATGAACCTGAACCGGAACCTACCTATGAACCTGAACCGGAACCTACCTATGAACCTGAACCGGAACCTACCTATGAACCTGAACCGGAACCTACCTATGAACCCGAACCGGAACCTACCTATGAACCCGAACCAGAACCTACCTATGAACCTGAACCAGAACCTACCTATGAACCCGAAGATGATCATAAATCAGAATCTGAAATACTTGAGGAAGAAAAAGAAGAAAAAACTCCCGATGAAAGGATTAGTAGCTGGTTAAAACAACTCAAAGAACATCGAAAATAATTACGTTAAAATAGAAAATTAATTTGAGCGATTTTTACAATTTAGGATATTAAGGTAGCCGAAATCACTAGTTCGGCTCGCGAAGTTATTTTTCAAATGATAAAAAAGGTTAATATTTTGTAGATATACCTTATTCTTATTTTAAATTGCGAGATTTTATATTCCTAGGAAGATATAAACTTAAATTATTACATTCCATTTATCTCATAATATTTTGGAAATTATAACCAATAATTATTTAAATTCACCATAATTCCAAGACCTAAGTGAAGCATAATGGATATTTCTAGCACTCGATTACGTGAAAATCTTGAACTGTTTTCTTTTCCAAGATTATCAGGAACGCAGTTTGAAAAAAAGGCTTTTAATCTGGCAAAACGGAAGATAGAGGAGTTGGATTTGACCCCTGAAGTTCAAACATTCAAATTCTCGACTTTTTATTCAAGAATATATCCCAAAATTAGCTTTCCATTGATATTTTGGATCTTTTTGACTTTTTATTTGAACTTAAATCTGCCCTTTTTATTAATAAGTTTAATTCTATCGTTTTCGATCTTTTTTCCTTTCTTTTTACTAACACGGAAACCAGAAAAAATCAAGCTAGGAAAAGTGTTAGAATCACAAAATCTCTATGTTAAATTAAACGCCGATTCAAATTTAGCTCTAAATGAGATCTATGATATATTTTTTATGGCTCATTTAGATTCGAAAGGTCAAAGAATAACTGCTAGGACTCGCGGAATAAGCATCTTTCTTTTAACGATTTCTATACTCTCTAATATCATTATTTTAATCTTAAGAGGGTGGTTATCTTCCCTTTACGTTCTTTTTACTGCTCTTGGAGGATTTCCCCTAGTTATATTATTAATAGCCGTCATCATTTTAAGTACGAATACTACCAATAATAAATCAAAAGGAGTTATTGATAATGCTTCGGGAATCGCATGTGTTTTAGAATTATTATATGCGTTTACTGCGAAGAAGGGCATACAAAAGAATTATAATCTTTGGTTTGTTTTAACTGGAGCAGAAGAGTCAGGTACAATGGGCGTACGTTTCTTTCATAAGCTCATTAAAGATATTAAGCGTGATAAAGCAATTATACATAATTTTGAATCGCTAGGCAAGAGTATAAATATAATTGTAACGAAGAGTACCCTTGATAATCATCCTAGTTATTATGAATTTATCGGAAAAAAAGCGGAAGATAATAATTATACCTTATTTGTTAACCCTCTTAGTCGAGGAATTCACACGGATGGAATGTATCTTACCCAGCATGATTTTACTTTATTTGAATATGAGAGTTCTGAAGTAGGAAAGTATATGCATTCAGAAAAAGACTCTTTAGAAAATGTCGATACCGATATGTTACAAGAGCTCTGTAATTTTATTTATTCAAATATAATTTCATATTTTAGCTAAATAGCCTTATATTTCGTATGACTTATGAAGTCTAAGCAATACCTTTATTAATTGAAATCTCTAGCCCCATATTATAACATAATTTAGTAAGAACTTCGATGCAAAGAGAAAAAGTAATTTGGAAACTCTTTGGACAGAATCTAATAAGTTTTAAGAAATTAGAAACTGGGGAAATCATAGGCACAGGTTTATTTAATCCTATCTTAAAACGATTAGGTTTTTTTACAATGATTTTGATTCAAGTAAACTTCTTTCAGGGGTATAAGAATCTAGGCAAGTGGAAGGGAAAACGAGTTTCCAATACCTTTGCTCCTCCTCTTGGTAGTTGGTCAATGGTAAGACTCATGGTTTCTGCGATTAAGGGACGAATACTCCGGCGTCCGTATCCAGTAGCTATGACATTTGCGGTAACCTATAAATGTCAATGTAATTGTGTTCATTGCAGTGCAGGGAGACATTTCAGAAAAGATACTCCTGAATTAAGCACAGAAGAAGCGAAAAGAGTAATTGATGAGACCCTAGATTTAGGAGTGTCTATCATTGCTTTTACTGGGGGTGAACCGCTTATGCGAAAGGATATCTATGAATTGATAGCTTATGTTGATAAAAGAAAGGCGGTTACCTTGCTATTTACTAATGGGGAATTTCTTACCGAAGAAAATGCAGATAAATTAGCAAAAGCAGGTTTGTATTCGATTTTTGTAAGTATCGATTCTGTAAATCCAAAAGAGCATGATTCTCTAAGGCATAAAGAAGGACTTTTCCAAAACGCTTTAGATGGGATAGGAAGAATGCGTGAAAGAGGGGTTCTTGTGGGAATCTCGACATATGCTACGAAAAGTGCGACAGAAAAGGGGATGTACAAAAAGATCTATAGGTTAGCTCGGGATCGAAAACTACAAAACGTGATGTTATTTGATGGAGTACCCACTGGAAATATGTTAAAGAATACTGATGAGATGCTCACTCCGGATCAGAGAGAGGAAATAAGGGAATTTTCCTCAAAACTCTTTAAAAATAGTATAATCCCTCCCTTATCCTCTCAAGCGTGGCAAAATTCTATTGAGGGATACTTGGGAGGAATAGGATGTTTAGCAGGTAGTATTCAGTATTATATGTCTGCTTATGGAGATGTTACACCGTGCGATTTTACCCCCTTATCATTCGGTAATGTAAAAAATGAACCGTTGAAAAAGATATGGAAAAGATTGGTGCACCATAAAGCCTATAATCATCGAAGCACATTCTGTAGGATGCAGAATCCTAAATTTCGCCATGTTTATATCGATCCCATACCAGATGATCAAATTCTCCCCTATGATATAAATAATCTTCCGAATGTGGATTATCGAGGCTCCTAGCACTATTCTTTTTCTCTGAGATCATTTAACGTAATTTATTAGACAAAGCATTTAAAAAAATTCATCAATATTAAGGGATTTAATTTTAACCTTGTCGATAGTATGTTTTAACCTTTCCTTTAATTGTTGAGCTTCTTGATTTGCCAAAGCTTTCGCTTCCTCTTTAGTTTTCGCGGTCACTATGATTCTTTTATAAGGAAAAATATGAAACTTTATACTTACTTCATATTCAGGCAAAAGTCGTTTTCCTCCATGTATTACATTACTTAATATCTATTGGCATATAAATTAATTTTTTCTAAGGGATAAAAAGGGTTAAAATTATCACCAAGTTTAAAAGGGTTTTTAATGCCAATAGTCAAGAGATTATTCGTAATCTTTTCTTAACGATTGAAAAACGCCTTTCTTGATTAACTTTAGGATTACATCATAATCACTGGGATTACAATCATTCTCTGGAAGAAGATAGACCGCATAAAAATGACTAAACCTATTCTCTTTCATAAGTTCTAATGCTCGCTTTACGATTTGCTTTTCCGGTTGACTTAGTTTCAAGCTTTTATTGATTTTGATTGTCATTGGATAGCGAAGAGATACTTCTAGATCGCTTTCTACTAATTTGCTAATGCTTCGAAACGGTTTGAGGGTTCCTTTAAAATTATCAATGAGTTTTCCATAATATTTATAAATATGGTACGCTAAAGACTCAAGGGAATATAAGAAATTTTTAGAGGGATTACTTTTTAAGATGGTAATCAACCGAACATTAATAAAATCAGTCATAACGATGATAGAATCTTTATACTCTACTTTTATTGTTTTTGATTCCTTAACCCCTTCCAAGACCTCATCACCAAAATTATGAATAGCTTGCAGAAAACCAGCAATCAACGTAGGATCCAGCTGTTTTTTTTCAAAAGATTGAGAAAATAAATCTATTCCGGTCTTAGGATCTAAAACGATGATGTATTTCAAATTCATTATATCATTGCATTTCTCTAATATAAGATTCAATTTATCTCTTTTATTAGATTTAACCTTTTTGGTGACTACATATCCCGTAGACATTGTAGCTACGCTTCCAATACTAATGAGTCCAATAAGGATCAAAAGAGAAAAATCAAACTCTTGGGGAATTATACCCGTATAAATAATTGAAAATGTTATAGATTCGACCCCAGCATCAGTTCCATTATTCCAAAATATAAATGCTGTATACTCTCCCTCAATTGCACTGGCTGGAATATTATAGGAAAATATAGTATCCTCTTGGGGAATATTTTTCTCAGTTTGAAATTCTAAAAATCCTAATGGATCGTATAATTTAAACGTATATTTTCCTGAAAACGGATTTGCTCCCAAAGAAAAGCTAAGTTCTTGTCCCGTAGAAAATTCTATTATTGGAGCATTAAGAGCAATTGTTAGGCGGGGGGAAGATGCATTAATAATCCAGTCTGCGTCATTTTGAATCGTATTATTTGGGATGACTAAAGTATTATTTAACGTGTCAAATATGATTTGGGATGTAATATTAATTGCGTTCTTTGTTACTTGAATATTTTCCCAATTCTTTGGATAGACAAAACGCACACTATCATTGCTAGAATATCTGTTGATTTCAGGAAACACACTCCATTTGATAGAATCATTATATTTGATGGTTGCGGTAGCAGTTGAGTTATAAAGGTTGTAAATATTAAAGTTATAATCCGTGTCAAATCGAAGATGCTGTGTTTTGTTGTTTTTTATTTTGATCTCAACTTTCTCGTTATTTGCATGATAATTGATTTGATTTCTTTTTAAATATCCTTTTCCATGACCGTTTCCATTGGAAACGGGATAGGATTGACCATCTAATTCAGCAGTCATGTTGATGTCTTCGGGATAAATCGTAGCATTAAGTTTCTGAACAATTTTATAAAGAAAAGGCTCTCCAATAGTTAATTTCCAATCATCAATATATTCTGTTGTGTATAAGTTATTGTGTAGGGGATCTTCCCCATTATAGCCCCACTTAAATCCCGCATCTTGAGATACACAAGTGGGAAGACCTGTCCCATTTAATACTATAGAATAATTACCAGGATTTAATAAAATAGATGAATCAAATTCTTGAAGATACCAATCAGCTGTATCAGAGATATTTAAAGGTTCAGAACGATATAATGTTGTATTAGGATTATGATTAACTGAATCAAAACCCCTTAATTGAATTTGGGGGGTTCCTGGATGAGATAAATAATTAAATCCATAAATATAAACTCCATAAATTAGGGAAGGATCTTCAATTTCTAGTTGAACAGCTTGACCAGTAATAATGTTCTGAGAATTTTTATTATATACTCGTTTAAAGGTCCCATGGGAAGTGTTATTTTCTATGATTTTCACTTCAGGTTCAAAATTAATTTCTGTAAAATTTAATTCCATGTCTTGGATATTCCACGATTCAGAGGGGAGATCAAGTTGGATAGAAACATTTTCTGTTAAATAACCTTTTTTAACCGCATCTTGCTGAAATTGAAAAACAGAGTTTGCATTAAAACTGATATCATCATATTGAAGCGACCTAACTTGGACTACCGGAAAAAAAGCCATAAAGGTGCTAATAAAAATGAAAATCAAAACAACTGGTAATATTATTTTCTTACTGCGCATTGTATTTCGAAATTGATTTCTTATGTTTAATCTGCATCTTTTACTTAAAAAAGTTTGTCATAATATTTTCTAAGATTTAGGAAAATTAACCTTTCTAAGTAGAGAAAAAGAAAGAAAAAAGAGAATTTATTGAATTTTGTATTGATTAGTTAAGAAATTTAGAACGAAATCCTTGACTTTCCCACGATCAGGTAAACTCGCAATTAAACCATACATGGCTGCCTCTCCATCTTTAATTTTGTCTGGGTGTTTGCGCACTTCGCCTACAGCGTCATTTAGGTCTTTTAAAAAAGTATCGACAATATCTGCATGATGAGGATTAACCATAATATGGAGTGCAGATGGAAATTGGATTCTATCCAAATGCCAACCTTTTTCATCTAATAGATCACCCAATTGGAATATATTAAATTCATCAGAAGTAAAAGATAGGACACTCATCACTGGTTTACCAAGAATGTAAATTTCAGGTATCTCATCAATGCCTTTAATAATTTTTTTCGTCGTTTTCATTACTTTATCCGCAAGCTTCATATAGCCATCCATCCCAAGTGAATTCATTGCAGCCCATGCTGCGGCGATAGGGCCCCCAGGACGAGTTCCTCGCATTGTAGTTGCAATATAGGCTCCTCCCGACCAATCAATATAGACAGAAAATTGGTGTTTCCACAATCGCTCTTTCCGATATAACACCAAAGATGCACCTTTGGCTCCATATCCGTATTTGTGGACGTCAATGGTCATGGATGTCACCCCTGGAACCGCAAAATCAAACTCGGGAACGGGGTATCCTAATTTTTTAACGAATGGGAGCATAAATCCTCCTAGACATGAATCTACATGCATACCTATGCCATGTTTAGATGCGATTGCTGCTAAATCAGTAATGGGGTCCACAACTCCTCGTGGAAAATCACATGCCGAACCAACTATAAAAATTGTATTATCCGTTATCGCATCTTTCATTGCTTGAACATCAGCTCTGTGTGTTTCCTTGTCAACAGGGACTTTTACAATTTTTACATCAAAATAATCTGATGCTTTATCAAAAGAAGGATGAACAGAGCTGGGTACGACCATCTCGGGTTCCTTTATATGGGGAAATTTCTCTCGTGCCCAATCTCGATACGTTTTTACCGCCATTAGAATACTCTCAGTACCCCCAGAAGTCAAACTCCCACGGCATCTCTTATCACCATGGAGTAAGTCGACGGTCATAGATACAACATCGGTTTCAAACTGTTTTAGACTTGGAAAGGCTAAGGGACTTAAAGCATTCTTAGAAAAGAACATATTATGAATTTTTTTCAGCATCTGCGTATGTTCATCAGATGCATGGTAAACTAAACTCCATACTCGACCTTCTTCCCACACGATATCATCTTTACGGATGTCCTCAATAGAATTTAAGATTTCTCCTTCTGATAACCCTTTTTCAGGTAAAATAACTTTCGGTCTAACCATTTTTCATCATTTCATAATTTCAATTAATTTAATTAAAATTATCATAGGAAGTAATAAAATTTTGGTATGAATTTCTCTATTATATTTAAAGTTGCAAAGGATAATTTCCGAACTTCTTGGTAGCCTCAATCATCCACTTCAATTGTTCCACATTCATTGCAGGATGAAAGTTTGCAGGAGATAACATATATCCTCCTCCACTACCTAACGCCTTGATCGCTTCTTTTACGGCATTTTCTACCTCTTCTTTCGAGGCTTTAACTAAGATATGCCGCGTGTCGATATTGCCTGATAAGCAGATTTTATGGCCAATTTTCTTTTTTACATAGTAGGGATCTACCCATGGCAGCTCAAGACATTGCAATCCGTCGAAACGCGATTCTACTATGAAATCTAAAAGAGTTGTCACATCCCCATCCGTGTGAAGAATGTACTTCCCACCCCATTCATGAATTTTGTCGGCTACTTCTTGATAACGCGGAAGTAAATATTTATCGAAATATTTTGGATGAATCATGGGTCCATGGGAATGAGCAATATCTCCTCCTTCAAGAAAAATTTTGGCACCGCAATCTTTATAGGCTTCAAATACAGTTAAAGTATAGTCAGTGGTAAATTGAAAACGTTCTTCAATGAGTTTTGGATCATTCTTGAGGGCTCGAGCGAAATTAGCCATTCCCATGCCTTGCCATACTGGTGGAAAGATTGAGGTTAAAGCATTTTGCGCAAAAATGCAAATCTCATCTTTTATATCCCGACATTTTCTTAGCACTCCTTTATAGAATTTTTTGGCTTCCTTATATTCTTTCTTTAAATCAGGCTTGGGATAAGCCTCCCAATCCTCTCTGTTTTTAATGTAACCTCCGTAATAATCAGGATAAGGGTTCCCATCGATATCTTTTACTTTATGGCGCTTCCCAAAAATATCAGTCATCTCTTCACGACTCTCAAAAATAAAGGGAATATATTGGATTCCTACTCCATCGAAACCAATTTCATGTCCCGCTCTTACTGCTTTTGCGAAAACCGTAATTTCGATATCATTGAGAATTTCATTAATCTTGGTGACCCAATCATTAGGATATTTTTCTTGTAATTCGTCAAACACGTCAAATGCGTTCCTTTCAGGCTTCCCTAATATTTGATCTGCCACATTACCATCAATATTAATCGTATGCGTCGGAACTCTATCGGGTTCTTCAAGGTTTAACACAACCCAAATTCGTTCGAAACTATTCATATGTATATTTTAGGGCGGAGAGTATTTAATATTATTATGCCAATTTATCATTCCTTTAAATTAATTTTCCTAATGATAAAAGTTTTTTAACAAAAGAGATTTTAAAGTATAAATACATAATAACTATGTCTAATATCTGGTTATGACACTTCAGCTGAGTATAGTGTATGCCGATTTTCTCTACAATATATCTTATTGAGTTTGGTATACCCCCAAACGGCATGGATTGAGCATAATCTAGTGGTGTGTGGAAAATGTACGATGCTATCTTTAAAGTAATCATCTTTGGTGATGCAGGGAGCGGAAAAACCACTTTATTAAAAAGATATATGACCAATTTGTTCATATCGGATACTCAAATGACAATCGGTGTCGACTTTGAAATAAAAACCATAGTTATTGATGGGAAGACTATTAAACTGCAAATTTGGGATTTTGGAGGTGAAGAACGGTTCAGATTTCTTCTTCCAAGGTATATCCGAGGAGCTGGTGGGGGAATTTTTATGTATGACATTACGAATTATTCCTCTCTAGCCCATGTTGATGACTGGCTATCCGTAATAGAGGAGGTAGAGGAAGAGTTTCCTATTATTTTAGTTGGAGGAAAATTGGATTTAAAACAAGAAAGAAAGGTTTCAAAAAAAGAAGGCATTAAAATCGCAAAATCCCGTAAGCTTAATACTCTTATAGAATGCTCCAGTAAAACTGGTGAGAATGTTGAGCTAATTTTTAGCACAATTGCAAAATTGATGCTCAATCGATTTGATTAGAGAAACGCAAACAAATTTCTTTTAGTCATAATTATTGTTAAATTTTAGTTTCTGTATCAAGTCGTTCATTGCAGAGTTGATCGCATTTTTGGATATAAGGGTTATTTCGTTTGACATGAAATATTTCAACTTCTTGAAATTTTTCCATCAATCGGCGTATCTGCTTTACTAAATTTAATAAGTGCGGGTAATTAATTTTCCACTTATTAGTAATTTGGTTTACAGCTAATTTGCTATCTGTATAGATTTGGACTCGCCCCATATGGAACTTTTGAGCTGCATTTAAAGCATGAATTATGGCTTTGTATTCTGCAGTATTATTAGTTGCAATTCCAATATATTCTACTTTTTGATGGATTATTTCTTTTCCGGAAACAAGCAAGAAGGCTGAGGCTGCAGGACCGGGATTTCCTCGGGCGGCACCATCGGTGTAAATTTTTAAAACGATATTTTTGTCCATTTTGCTATCAACTCCTTAAAAGATGTTTATTATTATCAGCGCTCTGCGAGCTTAATTAGGTTTCTAATTCCAGGATAAGTATGTTTTGTCATTACAAACTTTAAAACACTATCCCCCCATCGTTCACTTTGGGTGATACGCTTAAAGAAGAGTTCTGCATTATTTACAATGCTCCCTCCAATGATATCAACTTTTCTTTGAAAGATTGGATCTGGTAGAAAACCCGCAGTTGGCCCAATTAGCGCAAAAATTTCTGCATCTTGAGTAAAATCTAGAATGTTATCCAAAGTGTTGTTGATAAGAGTCGTACTAGTGCAAATTATTTTATTACATTCTGTAAGTCTGCTCGCATCCAAAGTAATTTCCCAATTAGAAGCTTTTTTAATCAGTTCTTCCTTAAGCTCAACAATAACTAATTTATTTTCCATTAAATTGATTTTTTTAACTAATGGGGGAAAATATCCCACCATTCCGATGTTATCGTGACGCTGTATATTTATATCATTGATTATATGATTTGATGGGGTAAATTGAAAGTTTGACCGTGAAAAAAGGAAGTGGCTAATCGCATTAATAGCCCCTAATCCAATTGTTCTATCAAATAATATTTCTTCATTAAATCTTAACGCTAAATCTACTGGATCTTCTTTCGATAATTTTCCAAGATCCGTCTCTTGTGAAATTTCATGGAATTCGTTATCCAATCCAATAAAAAAGATTCCAGTAGAACCATCTGTTAGTTTAATTGCACCAAAATTAGCCTTCTTACGATCATTATTGAGATCGCTTTGACTCGGAATAAAAATTTTTTCTACTGGTGGGATTTCAAGTCTATTGTCAATTAGTTTTATTACTTCAGCGAATCCATGGCTAATATCCATAATCACTCAATTTTTAACCTAAGTGCATTAGGAACTTAATAATTTAGAATGTTGGGAAAATTAAGAATTTATGCTATTTAATAATATATTGAAAATGATAAATTAAGAAAACTTAGAACTTATTATCTCTTAGCTTTTCTATAGTTTCGACCAAACCCTTCATATTATTTACAATATATTCAAATTCAGGTTTGAATTCTCTTGTTAGACATGCTTGAATGACATGTGCTCCGACTTTTTTAGCTATATTTAAGTAATATGGTTTATCATCAATGAAGATTGCTTGGTTAGGTTGGATTTGTAAATCTTTCAAAATAGCTTCATAGAAGAAATTATCTACCTTAAGTAAATTGATTAGATCAGGACCATATAATTTCTTAAAATATTGGCGAATACCCATTCCCTCTAAATAATAATTCAACTCAATCGATTCGGTACCAGAGGCTGTATAAAGATTAAATCCGTCATTATATAAGGTTTTAACAGAGTCGATTACCCCTGGAAAAGCAGATCTTACTCGAAGATCTACATATTCAGCTGCTTCATAATATATTCTTTGATAATCAGCATGATCGGGCCGATCAATTCCCACATAATCAAACATATCATTTATCCATTTCTCTCTAAACCATTTTATAAATTGGCTATAATTTTTTTCTTTATGTTCATATATCAAGGCGGGAATTCCTTTATTGGTGAAGTGTTTAATTATCTTGGCATTAGCTGCACCCCAATCTTCAGAGTTTCCTCCGAACAAAGGTATCATGAATTCTCCAATTAGTTTTTGCCATTGTTTACCTCGGATCTTATTGTTGTTTAGAACATTTCCGTCATCAAAAAAGATATGGATATCCTTATTCTGAAAAGTCATATTCGTGCACCTTTAAATCGAACTTAGAAAAAAAAGTTTATGATTCCAATTGGGATGAGACTAAGTTATTGAATTATTTCGTCGTTTTTCTGGAGGAATATAATTTAGATTATTTGGTGTCTCTTTCATGATTCTTATTAACTCAGTTAGTGAAATTGGTTTAAACATATTATTGTCCACTCCTACATCATACTGTTTTCCTATTGGATTCAATGTTCCATGGGAATGACCATAGAGTTGCCATGCATTAAAATGGCTTTTATTCCAAACTCGCATCGCATAATGACAAAGTGTAATAGATATATCCTCAATTTCAATATCTATCAAATTAGATATGCTTATACAGTACTGTTCAGCAATCTTTAAGACTTTTGGGTTATCATGATTGCCGATTATATAATAAATCTTAAGATCCTTAAATCTTTTAAAAAACTCTTTCCCAGTTTCTTCTTTAAAGGTCAAGTCTCCTAAATAATAAAGAGTGTCTCCAGATTCAAGAGAGGTCTCAAGATTTGTAAGAATGACCGTATCCATTTGTTCAACGTCTTTAAAGGGACGGTTACAATACTTTATGATATTTTTATGTGATAAGTGAAAATCTGCGGTAAACCAATACACACTATCTTACCAAATTATTCTTTTTTAGTATGATATAAGAATGCAATAGAATCTATTTGAACTTCATTTTTTTGTAGTATAAATTCTTTCTGCTTCGTTTAGCAAATATCGAATAATTGGTACCTCATCATTGGCATGAGAAAAATTATGAATTTCGAATCTGGGAACTAACCAGTTAGAATACCAATCAAGAATGCTGTGCAAGATTTGCCATACTCCATTTATATCCTTCACGATGCACTGATGATAGTAAGCTAGGACTTCATCAGGGAATCGTAATTCCGCTCTTCTTGTCCCTTCGTCCCACATCTCAAGAAAAAAACCACAAATTCGTAAAAGTATCCGTCGAATCCATGCAATGAAATCAATACTAGTTATATATTCACCTCTTAACATATATCCTGCGATGTTATAACAAAAACTAGGTAATTCGATAGCGACATTCTGGATTTCCAACTCATATTTCTCTAAGTTAAAAGTAAGATGGTTTGCAGCTTGCATTAAATCCGTCCCTAATCCGTTGCGATCAAACAATAATTTAGCCTTTTTTCCAACTCTCCAATTTTTAACCAGTTTATCATAATCTTCAATTAATAACTCGAATTTGATAAAGGGTTTGAGATACACAATTGAGCTGTTGGGATATGCATTAGAGCCAAAGATGTGAATAGGTGTTCCAATTTTAGTAAGATTCTGAAGAAAAAAATCTTTTATATGTTCCATATGTTTTTTATCCTTTATCAGCACATAAAAATCCACATCAGAAAAAATGTCAGCAGTATTTACAGCAAGAGAACCGAGCAATAAAACAGCTTCAACTTCTGGGATTTCCTTAGCAATATTTAATGCATTGCTTATAATTTTTTCATGGATTCTTAGGGAGTCTAAATTATTTAGAAGGGTTTGTAAGTCTTTTTGGTCAGGAATATTTTGATGATAAACCGTTTGCCGTTTACTATTTTGATTATCTATATTCATCTCCACAATCTCCAATTATTTTCATTAAATCTCTGGATTTGGCTAAAATTTCATTGATTTGATCTAGATCTTCTGGATTTAGAGAGAAATTAAAAACTCTCATATTTTCTTCAATGTGTTCGGAAATTCCTAATCTGGCGCCAATAATTGCACCTCCAATGATAGGGTTTTCAAGGACATAACGAACAGCAACATTTGCAATAGAGACCTTATATTTTTTAGCAATTTCATCCAATTTCTTCAATAATGTTTGGAAGAGTTTCCAACCTCCCCAGCGATCGATCATGTTTTTGTATTTATATAAAGATGCGGTATATAATTGCTCGTTAAATGGTTCGGGTTGTCCTAAGTATTTTTTTGACAATAATCCTCCGCATAATGTCCCATAAGCTAGGAGTTTAATATCATAATTTTTACATAATTGTGCCATTAATTGTTCAGGGCGTCGATCAATCAATGAATACTGGACTTGATTGGAGATAAGCTCAATGCCCATATCGAGAAATTGTTGAGTATGGTTGGTATTAAAATTTGTCAATCCTAGGTTTTTAATTATTCCCTCGCGTCTTAATTCATCTAAAAATTCGATAGCCTTGAGAAAATTATTGTCTTGATAATCCCACCAGTGAAATTGGAGTAAGTCTAACGACTTCATACCCATCCTTTTTCTTGAAATATCGATGGCTTTTAATACAACTTCTTTCGTGATATTTTGTGGACGAGGAACCCATTTCGTAAAGAAATTCACTCCATCAAGAGAATCAACTCCCTTAATATTCATACGTCGTTCTCGAAAAATTTTAACAAAATCTTCAGCGGGTCCATAATGATCTGCCAGATCCCATGTAATAAATCCTTTATCTACGTATATTCCCATTGATTTTATTGCTTTTTCATTATTAATATACCCATGAGCTCCTGATACCTGCCACATACCATTAATAATTCGACAGATTTTAAGATCTGGAGTCAAGAAGGAATATTTTTTAGTGTTCAACTCTATCAAATACCCCATAAATAATGTTGATGTTGATTATGAGTGGGAGAAATGTAGCGATAAACTTAAAAGAATGCTATAAAAATTATAAACAGAAAAGTGCTTTCATATCATTTATAGCTTATGAGTATGATGGTCAGCATTATGAAATGAATGGATAAAGATAAATTAGCCTTATACCTTGAAAAAGCAAATAATTATCTAAAAGAAATACATACTATTTAGCATAACCTATGGATAAGAGAAGAATCAGATTTCTTTCAAAAGAGAAAATTGATGGACCTATACTTTATTGGATGAGCCGAGATCAAAGAGCAAAAGATAATTGGGCTCTAATTTATGCCCAAGAAATTGCATTGAAATATAAAAAACCATTAATCGTAGTGTTCTGCTTACAATCGAAGTTTTTAAACGCACTTTATAGAAATTTCGAGTTTATGCTCGAGAGCTTAAAATTAGTAGAGGGCTCATTAAACCAACTAAATATATCTTTTATTATATTAGTCGGGGAACCAGAAGTAATTTTGAAGCAATTTATCGAAGATAATAGTATTGGATTAGTGGTATTGGATTTTTCTCCTTTACGAATTAAGCGAAATTGGATTGAAAGTTTAAAGAAAAATATTAAAATAACGGTTTGTGAAGTAGACGCTCATAATATTGTTCCTTGTTGGATTTCGTCTGATAAGAAAGAATATGCAGCTTACAATTTACGAGCGAAAATAAAAAGGCTTTTACCCGAATTTTTGGTCGAGTTTCCAGAATTGAGAAAGCATACTCATAAATGGAAAGATAACAGTTATAATAGTAAGTGGGCAAAATTAAAAAATTGCATTAATGTTGAAGATTCAAATTATAAAGTGGATTGGATTAAGCCAGGGGAAAATAAGGCGAGGAAAATATTAGATATTTTTATCAAACATAAATTAAAAAACTATGTTAGAGATCGCAATGATCCCAATAAGGAAGGCACGTCCAATCTCTCTCCATATTTACATTTTGGACAGATTGCTTCTCAGAGAGTGGTTTTAGAAGCAACAAGGATAAAGCCATTAACCAATCTAAAGGGTACTTTTTATGATGAAATAATTGTCCGAAAGGAATTATCAGATAATTTTTGTTTTTATTGTGAGGATTATAAGAATATAAAATGTTTTTATCCTTGGGCGCGACAAACCATAAATAAACATCAAAAAGATAAACGAGAATACATCTATTCGCTTAAAGATTTTGAAAACGCTAAAACTCATAACGCGCTTTGGAATGCTGCGCAATTACAGATGGTAAAAACAGGAAAAATGCATGGCTATTTGCGCATGTACTGGGCAAAAAAAATGCTTGAATGGACTGAAACTCCAGAAGAAGCGATGAAAATTGCTGTGTATCTAAATGATAAATATGAATTAGATGGCCGCGATCCAAATGGATATGCCGGGATTGCGTGGTCAATTGGCGGAGTCCATGATCGCGCATGGAAGGAAAGAAATATTTTTGGAAAGATACGATATATGAGTTATAATGGAATGAAAAGAAAATTTAATGTTCAAACCTATATTGAAAAATATGATAATAATAATTTCTAATGGGAAAAAGCAATGTCAAAGTTTCAGAAACCTGTAGTAGTAGTGAGTAAATGTATTGAATTTGCCTACTGTCGATGGAACGGATATACAATCTCAAGTGATGTAGTAAAAATTTTAAAAAACTATGTAGATTTTCATCCCGTCTGCGCAGAAGTTGAGATAGGACTGGGCATTCCTCGAGAACCTGTGCGGATAGTACTTGAAGATGATACTCTTAAAATGATTCAACCAAAAACTGGTCGCGATTGTACCGAAGAAATGACTAGCTTTGCAGACCAATATCTGAAATCACTTCCCCATATAGATGGCTTCATTTTGAAATCACAATCACCCTCTTGTGGTCTATTTCAGACGAAACACTATCAATCTGCAAAAAAAGGTGCCCCAAAACTTCAAACAGGTCCAGGATTATTTGGACGGGCAGTTCTCAATATTTTTCTGACTAAAGCAATAGAGACCGAAGGAAGACTGACAAATTTTAGAATAAGGGAGCATTGGCTTATTAAGCTTTATACATTGGCAGATTTCCATAATCTTAAAAGCTCCAAATCTCAAAATGCATTAGTAGAATTCCATACAAAAAACAAATTTCTCTTTATGGCATACAATCAAAATATCATGCGTGAAATGGGGAGATTAGTAGCAAATCCGCAGAAAATAACCTTTGAAAACGTTATAACTAATTATGAGCAATTATTACATAAGTTACTCCAAAATCCACCCAACTATACCGCTCATATCAATGTATTAATGCATTCTCTTGGATTTTTTAAGAAGAATCTTTCTGGAGAAGAAAAAGCATTTTTCTTAGATGAAATGGAAAAATATCGTACCGGTTGGATCCCCTTATTTGTGCTTCAAAATCTATTGAATTCCTGGATTGTTCGATTTAATGAACCATATCTAAAAGATCAAACTTACTTCAATCCTTACCCAGAAGAATTAATGAATTTCGATTTGAAAGATACATGGCGGGGACGATCCTACTGGTAATAAATTTAATTTATATAAAGTGCTAATTAAATCAAAAAAAATAAGAAGAGGATAGAGAAAATATATATGAGGCTCCTTGGATTGATTGGAGGGATGAGTTGGGAGAGTACAATTGAATATTATCGAATAATAAACGATTTGGTTAAGCAAAAATTAGGTGGTTGGAATTGTGCTGAACTTCTTTTATATTCAGTAAACTTCAATGACATTTATACTCTTCAACAACAAAATAAATGGGATGATGTGGCAAAAATTCTGATTACTATCAGTAAGAAACTTGAAAATGCGGGATGCGATGCCATTGTAATTTGTTCTAATACGGCACATAAAGTTGCAGATAAAATTTTATCTGAAATCACCATTCCATTGATCCATGTGGTTGATGAAACCGCAAAAGCGATAAAAAGCTATAAAATTAGTACTATTGGCTTGTTAGGTACGAAATTTACAATGGAAGGCGATTTTTATCTGAAAAAGCTAGAAAATAAATATGAATTGAAAGTAATAGTGCCTAATCCTAAGCAAAGAGAGTACATTAATGACAAAATTTTTAACGAATTTGCACAAGGTATTTTTCTTGATTCAACAAAATCAGAATTTCTCGATATCATACATGAACTGAAAGATAATGGCGCGGAAGGAATAATTCTTGGATGCACTGAAATTCCCTTACTAATTCAACAAGATGATATCGATATTCCATTATTTGACACTCTTAGAATTCATTTAGAGGCTGTAGTTGAGTTTGTCCTCTCTTAAAATCACACCAGTTTAAATTAATAATGTGATTTTCTAATAATTATATGACCGATAATAATTAGAATTCCGCTTATAAACTGTCCGATAAGACCAAAACTGGGAGTCAATAAATTCCATATAGAATTACCGCTATAAAGCAGCGTATAAATATGAAAGATTACTATATAAGCCACTGCCGTTAGGATGAGAAAAATTCCACATCCCAGTATAAAGCCAGAGGTTTTAATATCTCTCTTCCTCAATCGTAACGCACTTATGATAATTGAACTCCCAATAATTAATATAGTAAGAGTGGTAGCAATAGAAAGATAAAATGGTATCGGCATGTCCGTCCAAAACGCTAAATTACCTCCCATATAGTCATATAATACGTTATATCCGTAGATCCACATGTTCCATGATTCTATGACAACTCCAAAATAGGTTAATTGATATGCGCCAGCTGGGGTCAGTATTGCCAGTAATCCTACTATTCCTGCAATTAGATATAGGACCCAGATATATTCGTTTATTATTTCAATCGGTCTTTTCCCTTGGTCAACTGGGACCTTTTGCTGATAATGAGGGATTGTTTGAAAGGTAGAGTTTTGTATTAAATCATCAGAAGTCCCTGTATAAATTGGAGTCCCACAATCAGGACACACGTTCCAATCGGAATCAAGGCTTCTTCCACATTCAATGCAGTATTTTGCCAAACTCAAATATCTCCAAAGACTAGTTTTAAAGAGAAAAAATTTTGCCTTGATAGTTTAAGATGAATTAATGCTATTTATTAATTTCTCAATTTTTTAATAAAAAAACAGTAATTTAAGAGGACAATCTACTTTGATTTGATCATTATCAGCATCATTTTGAAACGTTCTAAAGCATGTAAAGCATGTGGTTCATTTGCAGGCATAATGATCATTTGGCCTTGCTTCAAGTGAAATTCTTTTTTAGATATGATGATCTCTGCGTTTCCTTCTAAAATATAAACCATTGCATCATAGGGAGTGGTGTGTTCACTCAATCCTTCTCCTTTATCAAAAGCAAAGAGGGTTATCGTTCCGGCTTCTTTAGTGACTAAAGTGCGACTTACAACATTTCCTTGTTGATATTCAACTAAGTTTTCCAATTCCATTACTTTAGAATTTTCCTTTAATTGATTCATAATAAGTCTCCTATTAATTTAGAAATTGATAATTAATCTAGATTCAAATTTCATATATTATTTATCATGAAGACGTTCGGTACTATTCATGGAACTTATTCTTGGTAGATTTTAAACATAAGATGAGTTAATTTAGAAAATACTTCATCGACTTTCGTACCATATTTCGCGCTCGTCTCATAATAATATCGTGCTGTTAAACTATTTTTTAAAAAAGTACATTCCTCATAATCAATAATGCTATTTTGGGATTCAATTAGGTCCAGTTTATTCCCAACTAATACGTTCGGAACTATACCAATAGAAGACTCAACTTCTTCTTTCCATTTAATTAGATTATAAAAAGTTTCTTTTTGGGTTATATCATATACATATACTATGCCTCTTGCGCCTTTGTAGAAAGCACTTCGAACCCATTTAAAGTGTTCTTGTCCGGCTAAATCCCAGACTTGAAGTGTGATTAATTGTTTTGCGTTGGGAAGTTTAACATACTTTACAAAGAAATTTGAACCTATAGTAGTTTCCGCATCTGATTTAAACCTCTTATTAAGATATTGATGTAATAGTGTTGTTTTACCTACTCCAGTATCTCCGACAATGCATACTTTGAAATAATATTTATTAAACTTCACCGTATTTCGCTCAAAACTATAATAATTTAACGAATAATTAAATGAATCGTTAAGATTTTTAATTATTTAATCGAATTCCCCTTTAATAAAGTTACTCAATTAGCTTTATTTGAATAGGATATTTGGATATTATACAATGCAACAAATTTAAATGCACTTCTGAAAAAATATTATATAGGTTCTTATCATAAACAGAGGTATAAATATGAAAAGGAGAAGCCATGAAATGCAGATAGTTGACGCTCATTCAGATTATGCACTCAAAACATTTTATGATTACCTTCATGGAAGAGAAAACAGCTTAATTGAACAGCATTTACCAGAACTGAAAAGAGGAGGAGTTAATATTGAGGTTTTGACTGTGGGGGGTGATTTTGACTTATATCCGGGAGTAAAAAACCGAGATCCGCTTATTGTCTTTCAAATTATTGATACTCTATTACAAGAAATCGCCCGAAGTCAAGGAGAGTGTATATTAGTTCGAAGTAAGTCAGATTTTGAACTAAATACACAGTTAGATACCATAGGATTTATGTTTGCAATTGAAGGGGCTGGTATGATAAGTAATGATTTCTCGATTTTGAGAAACTATTATCGGTTAGGTCTGAGATGTGTTATGTTAACTCATAATGAGAATAACCTTTTAGCTGACGGATGTGGAGTAAAAAATCCACAAGGATTGACAGAGTATGGATATAAGTTTATTAACGAAGTAGAAGAGTTAGGAATGGTGTTAGATGTGTCTCATAGTTCTGAACCAAGTTTTTGGGATATTATTAATAATCATACTAACCCAATTATCGCTTCTCACTCCAATGTAAGGAATTTATGTGATAATGTCCGGAACTTAACAGATGAGCAAATTAAGGTAATAGCAGAAAAAAAAGGAGCAATTGGCATTAATTTCTACGGAGGTTTTATTGATAAGGATATGAAAAATGTTAATTTAGAAAGATTAATCGATCATATCGATTATATAAGGGATTTGGTAGGGATAAGATATGTTGGCATTGGTCCCGATTTTTTGAATTATGTGGAAAAAGACTTCTCGAAAGAAATAAGTAAAAGCACACTAAGTATCGGTATTGACCCTGAAAAAGTTGGAAATATAGAGGAATTAAGAGAAGTTTCATCTTTACCAATACTTATTACAAAGTTAAAGGCGAGAGGTTATAGTAGAGATGAAATTAGAAAAATTATGGGGAAAAATTTCATTCGGGTCTATAAAGCAGTATTTAAAGAATAAGCACCAATAAGTTCTTAATAAGTAGGAATAACGAAAGAATAATTCTGTAAGTTTTATATTAAAGTTTATTTTTACTAATATACTAATAGCTACAATGAGGTACGATCTTT
>Ga0180433_10004161_pt1 | contig 20520 bp, 25 predicted proteins | sample SS_ome_8_FD_132980 | JGI IMG/M metagenome (GOLD analysis project Ga0180433, IMG submission 132980) | Hypersaline lake sediment archaeal communities from the Salton Sea, California, USA - SS_1_D_1 metaG | ecosystem: Environmental > Aquatic > Non-marine Saline and Alkaline > Hypersaline >... | reverse complement strand
CTGTCGGGTGCTTTGTTTTTTTGTACGAATAACAGCTGTAGAATCGCTTTCCAGGTATATAGGTTCCTCTTCTTCCTCCTTTTTTCATCCCCATTATAAAAGATGCGGGCTATTCATGACGAAAATTCCAAATAATAGGAATTGAATATAAGTAAAAATATGGTATAATATCAAATACATAGGAGGTGATAATTTCCAATAGGTAATGATAAAATGGTCCATTCTGCTAGAAATCTATTTTTTCATCCATTAAAATGAGAGAACTCGGACCTTAAATTGTTTTGGATGCGGCAGTAGCTTATGGATGGCAGCTGAAGACGTACATACGAATTATCAAAAATACGGAGGGAAACGAAATGAAAAAAGCGATTTTAGGGTTTTCTTTGTCTGCGGCGCTCCTGGTTCCATCCTCATTCGCTGCGGCTGCTGGGGACGGGCAGCTGACAAGTGAGCAAAAAGAACTGCTTGAAGCCAAGACAGAATACGTGCAGTCACTTCCTGAACAGGCATCTGTCCAAAGCGGTGTGACGGCATATGCAGGAAAAAGGCTCACAATTAAAAGAGGAAGCTTCCTCGCCTGGTCGAAAGATTATATCGACTGGTACTACAACGGCAAAAAAGTATCGAAAAGCAGCGGATCGCAGGATGTCGGCTACGTCTTTCCGAATGTCGTGAGAGCAAAAGGGATTAAAAGGTATTACAAGTCTTCAGGGCTTCACAAATGGAGAGCGAAAAAAACGCTGAGCTTCGGGACCGTTACACCGTGGGGAGATGTTGAATTCGCCAGCTCAACCTTTACAGACAGAAGGTGGGTCAATAAAAAAGGAAAATACGGAAACGATTAATTTGCCGTAAGCCATTTCATACAACGCTGCTAAAAGACTATTTTGAAATTAATGGCAGCGTTGTATAATGGAGAATGTTGCAACACCATCCTGATGCAAGAAAGGATTTTTTAAATTGATCAAAATCGATGACCTGACGAAATCTTATGGAAGCAAAAAGGTATTCAACCGTCTCAACATGAATATCGAAAAAAACAAAGTCACCTTCCTGATGGGGGAAAACGGCGCCGGGAAAACGACGCTCTTGAAATGCCTGCTCAAGCTGGAACATTTCGAAGGCGGCATTCTGTACGACGGAGAGCCGCTTGAAGCCGTCAGGAGCAAAGTGCACGTTATCTATGACGATTCCCCGTTTTACGATCATCTGAGCGGATATCAAAATATTAAACTGTTGATCAATAAACCTGCCGGCAAAGAAGAGCTGGAACAATTATCGCAAAAGTTCCTCGGCCGGGCGCTGCTGAAAAAAAAGGTTAAGACCTATTCATACGGACAAAAGAAAAAGCTGGCCTTAATGATCGCTGCATTAAACAAACCGTCATATTTGTTTTTGGATGAGATATCAAACGGGCTTGACTACCGGTCCATGATGGAGCTTCAGGCGCTGATCAATGACTGGTCGAGCAGGATGACGATTGTTGCCGCCGGCCATCAGTTTGAGTTTTATTCTTCAATCGTCGATCAATTATACGTGTTGAAAGACGGTTCAGCTATCCACATAGACAATTTTAAAACGAATGGAGCAGAATTGGGCGATGTCTATAAAGAATATTTATAATATTTTCAAAAAAGAGCTTGCATTTCAATCATATTCTAAAATGCTCGTCATGTTATTGCTTCCTCTATTATTCATTTCATCCGGATACATATATGTACATTATAAAAATACAATTGACAGCTATCAGCAGTTTAAAAAGACTGAAGACGAATATAAAGAACTCGGCATCGATATTAAACAGGCGCTGGCGTCGCCCGTCAAGGTGAAGGAAGGGGAGCTGAAAAGCGAGGATGGCGACGGAGAGATCGTCGAAAATATTTTAAGGTTTGACTATGAGAATTTCGTCTTGTCCCTCCATCATCTGGAGCCCAAGCAGTCGGTTATCATGACGCTTGAGCTGATGGGCTTCATCATTTTTCCCTTGGCTTTTACGCTGTATGCCATCTATATCTCCTCTTACGACATCAGGTTCAAGACGGTGAAAGTGAAAGCTGTCAGCCATGATTGGAAATCCGTTCTGCTGGCCAAACAGTGTTCGGTTTACATGGTGATGGCTGCCGCCGTGATCGCCGTTGTATGTACGGCATATGTGTCAAGCTTCGTCTTTTATTCCCTGGCTTCAAGGGCCATACCGGTCGGCGAGTTCACAATACCCGCTGTTTCAAAAAGCAATATCCCGCTTCAGCTCGTTGTCGTTCTGGCGGTCAGCTTCATTTTTTCGACGGTCGGATTTTATTTGGGCGTCCTCTTCAGAAGCTTTATTACGCCTGCTTTGCTGTATATCGTTTACAGCCTGCTTATCCCTGCTTTGGGGAGATTCGATTTGAAAAACCTGCTGTCTAATCTCGGGCATGCGGTTTTCAGTTTCAGCGGCGGCTTTAAACTGTTTACACCGGTGAAGGTGGACATGATTCCGGTCGTCATCATTTTAGCCGCATCTGTCGGCTTGCTGTCTGCGGTTACTTATTATATGGCGCACAGGCAAAGCAAATATGTCGTTTGAAAAAAGAGCGCAGGCACTTGCGCTCTTTTTTTTGCAAGCGACGGATGCCCGTTGGCTCAGGTTTGGCAGGCGAGTGTCAAATAGTTGGAACAACAGAATCTGCCGTCTCTGGATGAGGCGGTTGTTTTGATTGAAACCTTGTTCCTCGTAAATATTCGAAAAATTCTATATAATAATAAAGCGGTCTCAGGAATTCATGCACTTTTTAGTAAACAGCTTTTGAACAGAGGGCAGGTGAGTATAATGGCGAATCAGGATTTGAATTTGCACACGTTATATACGAGTCATACCCGCGATGCCTGGGCAAATCTTGGCGGGCATATGGCGGTAGAAATGACCGAAGAGGAAGTAAAAAGGCTTGAAGGTTTAAATGACTATCTGTCTTTGGAAGAAGTCGAAACCGTTTATGTTCCGCTGGCGAGGCTGCTTTATTTACACCGGACAACTCAATATGAACGGAACACCCGGGTGAACGGTTTTTTGAACCATCCTCACGCGGCCAAAATTCCGTTCATCATCGGGATTGCCGGAAGCGTCGCGGTTGGAAAAAGCACGACGGCCCGCATCATTCAGACGGTGCTCTCGCGTTTGCAGGAACGGCTGAAAGTCAGTCTGATCACAACCGACGGTTTTCTTTACCCCAATGCGGTGCTGACAGAAAAACAGATGATGTCGCGGAAGGGGTTTCCGGAAAGCTATGATGTCAAAGCATTGCTTGAGTTTTTAAACGATTTAAAATCCGGCAAGGAAATCGTTCACGCACCCGTTTATTCCCATTTAACGTACGACAGATTGGAAGGGGTTTACGAAACGGTTGAACAAGCGGATATCGTCATCATCGAAGGCGTCAATGTGCTGCAGACACCGACGATCGAAGACGACCGGACAAAACCGCGGGTTTTCGTTTCCGATTTTTTTGACTTCTCGATTTATGTGGATGCCGAAGAAGACCTCATTATCAAATGGTATCTTGAACGCTTTCGCATGCTCAGAGAGACGGCTTTTCAAGATCCGACATCTTATTTCCATAAATTCAAAGACCTTGCGGACGAAGAAGCGGACCATATGGCAAAGTCAATATGGGAGACCGTCAACCGTCCGAATTTGTATGAGAACATTCTGCCTACAAAATTCCGGTCTGATTTAATCTTGAGAAAAGGCGAAGGCCACAAGGTGGAAGAGATTCTCGTCAGACGGGTATAGAGGAGGAGGCTTGCATGATCCATCATATTGAACTGTATGTTTCAGATTTGGAAGCGTCGAAGCGCTTTTGGGGCTGGTTTCTCGGAGAGCTTGACTATGAAGTTTTTCAACAATGGGAAGACGGGATCAGCTGGAAAGCAAACGGCGCCTATCTCGTGCTTGTGCAGGCGAAAGAGCAGTTTGTCAAAGCGGGTTATCACAGGTGCCGCATCGGCTTAAACCATCTTGCTTTTTACGCGACATCCAAAGAACAGGTCGACGAAATGACAATGAAACTGAGGGAGCGGGGATGCCGCATTTTATACGAAGACAGACATCCGTTTGCCGGCGGAAGCGGGCATTATGCCTTGTATACCGAAGATCCCGACCGCATTAAAGTCGAACTTGCGGCGCCTTGAGGCGGGCGTCCGCCGGAAGGCCGGCCTTTGACCGAGCCGGCCTGTTTTCAATTAATGCTGCATCGTTTTTTTCGAACTTAATTTGACTTTTGCTTCATCTATTTTGAGCTTCCGGAAGGCTGCCACCAGGAAAGGAACGCCGCAAATAGTGACAGCAGACAGGATTGCAAAAGTGAAAAACGGCTTTTCCGCTCCAAAGGCGTCCAGCAGCATTCCCCCCGCCCAAGGGCCGATCACGCTTCCCAGCTGGGTGAAGCCTATAGCCCCGAAGTAAGTGCCTTTCAGCTCAGGCCGGGCAATCCGGTCGACCAGTAAATCCATCATCGAAAAGAGAAGCACTTCCCCGATCGTAAACACGATAATGATCAAGACGATGGACCATAGATCGTGGAAAAACGAGAGGCTGAACAGGCTTCCGCTAATCAGCACATTTCCGGCAATCAGCGATAAAATCGGTGAAAACCGTTTGGCGATATGTACGATCGGGTACTGTACGACAAGCACGGCCAAGGCATTCAGCGTCAGCATCATACCGAACACTTTCGTCCCGTCTTCGATGAACGGGCTGGCCGCCATGTATTGTGCGAGCGTGGATGTGAAGTGGGAATACCCGAATAAACAAAGAATCGAACCGATTAGTGTAATCGTAAATACCCGGTCTTTTTTTGTCACCTCCAGCGCGTCCCGCACTTTTATACGCTTATTCCGCTCAGTTGCCGGTACGGTGTGGTGTTTAAATTGAATGACCAGCACCGCCGCATAAATAAAATAAATGAAAGCCGCAATGAAAAACGGCAGCGTCGTTTTCGAAGATCCGAGGTACAGGCCTAAAAGCGGACCAAAGACGACGCCGAGGTTGATCGCGGTATAGCGGAGATTAAAGACGAAAAGGCGCGTTTCGGGTTTGGATACGTCTGAAAGCAGCGCTCTTGAAGTCGGTTCAAACAAAGCGCGGCATAATCCGTTTAAGGCATTCATGACAAAGAATGTCCAGACATGATCGGCGAGCGCGAAACCGGCGAACACGAATGTCCAGCCGAAAATCGAAACGAGCATGATGGTTTTCCGGCCGAACCTGTCTGATAAGTACCCGCCGTAAAAGCTTGCCGCAATTCCGATCAGAGAGCTCGCTGCAATAACGGCGCCGGCAAAGCCGGAAGAGGCGCCTTTCACTTGTGTCAAATAAATTGCTAAAAAAGGGATGCTCATGGCTGTGCCCATACGTCCGAAAATGGTTCCGACAATAATGGTCCAGCTGAGCGGGTGGATGTTCTGCCATTTTTGTTTCATGATAAACTCTCCGTTACGTTTTTATTTGTTTATCATACATGAAACAAATGGCGGTGAATAGAGGAATTTCTATATGCTGGGTGATCAAAAGGAGAACAAGCCTTGATTTGTGACATAATCATAGATGACATCTTCGATATGGGCATGCAGCCCCTCATTCGGTTCCTCGATCCGCCTTTCCTGCAAAGCCAGCTTCAGGATTTCTTTTTCGCCGGGGCTGAGCGGATCGGTTGCAACATTGCGTCCGTACTGCTTCAGCGCCTGTCCGAGCATTTTTTCAATCAGTTTCTCATCCATTTGTCTTTCTCCTTTAGGAGCGCTTTTTCTTTTATCTTACTAGGAAAAAACGAGGTTCTCAAGGGAGCTTTCAATTTGAGCCATTAAACCGGATGCGGCAGCATTCCGAACTGGAATGATCCGCCATGTCACCTTCTTTCCAAAGAAGGTGTTTTTTGTTGCTTTCAGCCAGGATTTTCTTTGGATAAAATTACGCCTGGAAATCGAACGTATATTCGGAGTATAGTATTCATACACTAATTGTGCGAACATCAGTTCTTTTTGGAGGGAGAGAGATGGATTACGGTCAATATCCGTCGCGTTCGGTTTTGTGCGTTGATATGCGGAGCTTTTATGCAAGCTGTGCCGCAGTCCTGCTCGGACTTGATCCGATGACTTGCCTGCTGGCGGTTGTCGGAAACACGGAGCGGCAGGGGAGCATCGTTCTCGCTGCTTCTCCGGCTCTGAAAAGAGAGTTCGGCGTGCAAACGGGAACAAGGCTTTATCAGCTGCCGGATGATCCGCGCATCAAGCTGGTCAATCCAAAGATGGGGCTGTTTGTCCGTGTTTCTACAGAGCTCACCCGGCTGTTCTGCCGCTATGTGCCGCCTGATGCCATTCATACGTACAGCGTGGATGAAAGCTTTATTCAGGTGGACGGTGTTGAGAGCATGTGGGGAGACGCCCGAACGATTGCGATGAAAATTCAAGATGATATGGAAAGGGAGTTTGGCCTTCCCTGTGCTGTCGGAATCGGACCGAATCTGCTGATGGCAAAGCTGTGCCTTGACCTTGAAGCGAAAAAATCAGCAGACGGAGTGGCCGTTTGGGGCTACGAAGACGTGAAAACGAAGCTGTGGCCGCTGTCTCCGCTGCGCCGCATGTGGGGAATCGGCTCCAGGCTGGAAAAGACGTTAAACCGGATGGGGATTTTTACAGTCGGTCAGCTGGCTCACTATGATCTCAAGCGGCTTGAGAAAACATTCGGGGTGATGGGAAACCAGCTCTATTATCACGCTTGGGGCATCGACCTTTCAGCGATCGGAGCGCCGCTCTTGGAGGGGCAGGTCAGCTATGGAAAAAGCCAGATTTTGCTTCGCGATTACCCGAATCCGGAGGAAGTCAAGCATGTCATTCTTGAAATGTGTGAAGAAGTAGCCAAAAGGGCGCGCGCCCACCGCCAGGCCGGCCGGACCGTCAGTCTTGGCGTCGAATACAGCCGCGATGAGCTTGGCGGCGGGTTTTACCGTTCAAAAACAATGGAAAGCCCTTCAAATGTCACCCTTGATCTCTACCATACATGTCTGGCATTGTTCGAGCGGTTTTATGCCGGCAAAACGGTTCGGAAAATTTCCGTCTCTTTTTCCAATATTCAAGACGACACCAATATGCAGCTTGATCTTTTTCGTCCCGATCAGGAAAAGAAGCGGCAGCTCGGGTACGTGATGGACGGCATCAGAGAACGGCACGGATCAACAGCGCTTTTGCGGGCTGTTTCCTATACAAACGCCGGGACGGCCCGGCTGCGGTCAAAATTGGTCGGAGGCCATCAGGCATAGAAAGGAGAATCATTTATGCTTCGCGACAGAGGCAGTATCAAATGGGTTTCCATGATGCTGCCTGAGCACGTGGAATTGCTCAGGGAATATCATGAAAGCCTTCAAAAACTCAAAAAACCGATCCTGGATGAACAAAAATATGAAGAATTTAATGAAATCATTTGTGAAGCGATGGCAGAAAACAGAATGTTGCAATTTGCCTATTATCGGCAGGGGGAAGTGAAAACACTGGCCGGCCGGATTCACTATGCCGACGCCCTGAAAAGGGAGCTGCGGATCGTAAGCCGGGCGGATGAAATATGCATTTTAAAGATGGAGGATATCATTGAGATTGAATACGATTGTCGTTTATAATAGAATCAGTATTCGGAGGTGGATAAAATGGTAAATGACATTCATTTGCCGACTGTAGCGTCTCATGCAAAGCCTGTTATCTTGAAAGGCGATACTTTGCATGAGGCGGGGTTATAAACAAATCGCCTAAAAAAAGCAAGGTATCATTTCTGATCATCCGGCTTTGCACCTTATTTTTAAATATAGATCCATAAATAAGGAGCTGGCAGAAATGAAGACACCTTTTATCAGAAATGACCAATATAATTTTATTAAGTTTCAAACGGACAGCCTTGTTCAGGGACATGCGAACATCAATGACGAAAACGTACTTGACGCTTTGAAATGCAATGCGCTCGATCAAGTGTTCAACCTGTTTCCTGATCTCAGCAGCGATCAAAAGTCTTTGCTGCAGAAGATGGCAGAAGTGGAAGACAGCGGTGAAGCGATGCGCTTTTTAGCCGAATTAAAGCCTCATGTCATTCCATTTCAGCGTATAACAGTAAAAACCGCTAAAAAGCTATTTTCTAAAGTGAAGAAGTTAAAGACGCCCGATTTTGAACAGATGGATTTCAGCGGATATTCCTACCTGGGATGGAATGATGCAGGATCAGGCAGAAAGTACATGATTGTGGATGCCGGCGGAAAGCTGACCGGAATACACGGCACCATCAAATCCAGCAATAAAAAAGGAATCTGCGCGATATGCAACAGGACCGAAGAGATCGGACTGTTCATGGCCCGGGTGAAAAGCGGGAAAGAAACCTATACAGACAGAGGCAATTATATTTGCTGTGACAGTGAAACATGCAATCAAAATGTGATGACGCTGGATCATCTGAACCATTTCGTCGCACAATTAACGAAAGAATAAACGAGAACCCCCCGGCTAAGCTTTAGCCGGGGGGTTTTATGATTTGGCTTTTAGCCTGCCTCTTTCGCAGCACTTCGCTCTCCGAAGAGACGGGTGGTCAGCCCGGGAACAGCCATACATAAGAATACGGAACGTCCAAGGCTGAATAAAAGAAAAGCGAGCCACAGCCCATGGTTTCCGAAAGCGGGCACAGCGGTAAAAAAGGCGGCCAGGAAGACGAGAACAGCCAAGAACATTGAATTTCTGACCGGGCCTATTTCAGTCGCTCCTGTAAAAATCCCGTAAAAAACGAGTCCGAAACTTGCGGCCAAAGGAAAGAGAGCGATCCAAATATCATAGGTTTTCGCTGCTTCCAAAACGCTTTCAAGCGGTGTAAACAAGGGAAGGATTACACCTTTCAAAAGAAAGTAGCCGACTGAAAGCAGCGCGGCCGAGATCAGCGACCACTGGATCGAAAGGGAAAGCGTACGGGAATAAAGTTCCCGATCCATTCTTCCAACGGCTTTCCCGGCAAAAATGCTCGATGCATTGGCAAATCCGTCAAACACATAAGCCATCATATAATGAATTTGAATTAAGATCGCATTTGCGGCCAAAACTTCAGCGCCGAAGCCGGCTCCTTTAGCCGTAAACAAATTAAAAACCGTTAAAAGGCACAATGTCCGAATCAATAGATCGCGGTTGACAACCATCATTTTTTTAAACGGTTTCGGGTCGAACAAAACCTTGACGGACGGCAGCTTAAACCGCATGGCGGCATTCGTTTTCACAAGCCAGCAGCCGATCAGGCAGCCCGTCACTTCCGCAATCAAAGTGGCTAGAGCGATGCCGTATACTTCCATGTGAAAGACGTAGACAAAAACGATGTCAAGCACGATATTCAAGACGTTCATCGAAATCTGCAAAAGCAATGTCACTTTGATAAGGGACATTCCCATCAGCCAGCCGAGAATGCAATAGCTGATTAAAGCAAATGGAGCGCCCCAAATCCTCAGCGAAAAATACTGCGAGGCGAATTCAGCGGTATGGCGGTCAGGCTGTATCAGCGTCAGCGCTGCGTATTCAAGCGGTTTTTGCAAGAGAATGAACATCAGTCCGGCAAAAACCGCGATGCAAACAGGCCGGGCAAGAGCCAAAACGCTCTCTGATCTGTTTTGGGAGCCGAGCGACTGAGCAGCGAACCCCGATGTGCTCACCCGCAAAAAGCCGAGGAGCCAATACATCGTATTAAAAATCATCGTTCCGACTGCAACACCGCCGATGTAAGCAGGGGAGGAAAGCTGCCCGGCTACCGCCGTATCGACCGCCCCCAGCAAAGGAGTGGTGATCGTTGAAATGATCAGCGGAACGGCGAGTGCTAGATAATGTCTGTGATTCATCTCTTATGACCCCCCCTTAGGATTCAAACACCTGAAGCAGCTTTTTGGCATATGGGTGCCTTTCGGCAGAAAAAAGCTCTTCTTTTTTAAATTGATCGGCAATCTGCCCGTCTTTCATGACCATGATGCGATGGCTCATAAAGTGGACAGCGGCCAGATCATGGGAAATAAACAAATAGGAAAGCCCCATATCATCCTGCAAATCTTTGAGGAGGTCGAGGATCTTCGCCTGACTGGTGACATCCAGGCTTGCCGTAGGCTCATCAAAGATGATTAAAGACGGGTGAGTGCTGATGGCTCTGGCGATTAAGGCCCTTTGGAGCTGCCCGCCGCTTAATTCATGCGGATAGCGGTCAAGGAGGCTCGAGGGAAGGCCGACCATTGAGAACAGACGCTCAGCCGTCAGACGGCGGCTGCCTTGGAAGTCCTTTAAAAATGGCGGTATGTCTTGTTTGGAAACATCAAGCGGCTCCATAACTGAATCGATAATATTGAGCTTTGGATTCAATGATGCGGCCGGATTTTGAAAAACAGCCTGCAGCTTTCGGCGCAGTCTTCGGGTCTCTTTTTTGTTTATGCCGGGAAGCGGATGTTGATGAAGCCGAATCTCTCCGTGATCGATTTTTTCGAGCAGGAGAAGGCAGCGCGCGAGGGTGCTTTTCCCGCTGCCGCTCTCGCCGGCGAGCCCGAGGCATTCGCCTTTTCGAATGGAGAACGATACATTGTCAACCGCTTTGTGGCCGCAAGCGTAATGTTTTGTCAGATTGCTGACAAAAAGAACGGTTTCTGCTGAATGGGTCATCACGCACCTCCTGTTCCCGCCAGCGCCGCTTCCTTTGTTTCAGGCGCGGCTGTCAGCCTCGGCGGAGGATTTTTCAGCGGCGGGACGGCTGCGAATAAACGTCTTGTACATTCATGTGCCGGTTGTCTGATTAAATCAGCGGTTAAACCGCTTTCGACGATTTCTCCGTTTTGCATGACAGCGGTTTGATCGGCGTACCTTTTGACAAGCCGGAGGTCATGAGTGATAAAAAGGATGGCGCAGTTTGTTTTGGCGCGCATCACGGTGAGCTGTTGCAAGACGTCCGCGGCCGTGATGCTGTCTAAAGCCGTTGTCGGTTCGTCTGCGATGAGAAGCTTCGGGCGGAGCACCATCGCTTGAGCGATCGCGGCCCTTTGGAGCTGCCCGCCGCTCAATTGAAACGGGTAGCTTTCATATACTCTGTTTTCCGGCAGAGAAACCTCCCGAAAAGCGCGGAGAATCGCTTCTCTTCGCTTGTTTTTAGACCAATCGGTATGCGTTTTGACCATTTCGTCAATTTGTTTGCCGATCCGTATAAAAGGGGTGAATGCTCCGTGACAGTCCTGAAAAATACAGGCGATATCCTTTCCGCGCATGCGTCGGAGCGCTTTGCGGCCGGCTTGAAGCATCTGGCGGCCCTCAAATATCACATCTCCGCCGGACACCGTTAGTCCGTCCGGAAGCAGCCCGGCTATGGCCGAAGCGGTCAGGCTTTTTCCGCTGCCGCTTTCCCCGAGCAGCGCGAACCATTCCCCTTCATGGATCGAGAAGGAGGCATTTTTGACAATGGTGTGCTGTCGGGAGCTGATTGATAAGCCCTCAATGGATAACATCGGCATGCTAAGAAACTCCTTTCTTGTGTTTAACGTCAAACCTGTCCCTTAAACGATCACCGTACAGGTTGGACAACAGAACGATGAACATGATCGCAAGACCGGGAATCACCATAAGCTGAGGCGCATGCAAAAAGTAATGTTTTCCGTCATTCAGCATGGCGCCCCATTCCGGGTATGGAGGCTGAGCACCCAGTCCGATATAGGACAGGGCAGCAATCATTAACACCGTTTTTCCGATATCAAGTGTCGCAAGTACGGAAACGTTGCCGAGAACATGGGGCAGCAAGTGCTTTTTTAAAATCGCCCCGGAGCCTAAGCCCGTCAGCTCGGCCAAGGCGATGTAATCTTTTTGTTTTTCCGAAAACACCGTGCTGCGGACCAGCCTTGCATAGCCGACCCATTTGACAGCGACAACGGCTAATATTAAGTTCATCAGACCGGGGCCAAGCAAACCGCTTAAAACAATCGCGACAATATAGTCCGGAAACGCCATGACCGCGTCAACGATTCTCATGATCATCCGATCCAGCCGTCCGCCGAAAAAGCCGGAGACAAGCCCGACGGGAACGCCTATGAAAACGGAGATCAGAATCGCGGCCAAGGCGGTGCCGACCGTCGCTTTCGCACCGGCGATCATTCGGGAAAATATATCTCTGCCCAAATGGTCTGTCCCGAGCCAGTGCTGCAAGCTGATCGGCTGGAGACGGTTGGCCATATCTGTGCGGAGCGGATCGAACGGCAAAAAGAAGGGGACGGTGAACAGCGCCGCGGAAAACAGCAGCACGAACCACAGTCCTGTTTTGGTTCGGAATATAAGTTTGACGTTTTTTCTCATCGGCGTCCAGCCTCCTTTAAGCGAATTTCCGGATTGAGGTACCGATAGGAGAGGTCGACCAAAAGATTGATCAGGACAACCGTGATCCCCATGAAAAGAATGTACCCCTGAATGATCGGATAATCACGCTGAACGATGGCGTCAACGACAAGCTTGCCGACGCCGGGATATGCAAACAGGACTTCAATAATCACCGTGCCGCCGAGCAGGCTGCCGAGGCTGACCCCGAATATCGTGATGACAGGGACAAGACAGTGGCGAAACGCGTGAAAGAAGAAAATTCTCGCCTCGCTGATACCGCGCGCCCTGGCTGATCTGATGAAATCCTGACCAAGGCTTTCGATCAAGCTTGACCGTACAAGGCGGACATAAACGCCCGACATCGCGATCCCGAGCGTGAGAGAGGGGAGAATCAAATGTTTAAACGTTCCGGCTCCCATCGACGGCAGCCAATTCAGCCTGACGGAGAAGAGATCGATCAGTATCAATCCGAGCCAAAAGCTTGGGAGCGCGGCTCCCACTAAAGCGAGCAAGCGGCCGAGATGATCGATCCACCGATCCCGGTATAAAGCGGAAAGCGTTCCGACCGGCACGGCGATCAGCAGCATGACGAGAAGCGATGCGCCGGTCAGAAGCAATGTCGCCGGGAATTTCCGGCTGAGCTCGTCGATGACGGGTTCGTGTGTTGTATAGGATTTTCCCAAATCAAATTGGAAAAAGCGTTTAAACCAGTTCCAATATTGAATATAAACCGGTTTGTCCAAACCGAGCTCCTCTTTGAATGCCTCGATCTGCTCGTCTGTTACCGCTACATCATCTACGCGAAGCATCTGTTTCACCGGATCACCGGGAGCCGCTTTCATAAATACAAAGCTGATAAACGAAAGCAGGAATAAGAATAGAACCAGTTCAAACAGCCGCTTAGCGATCTGCTTCATTTCGTTTTCACATCCAAATCTTTCGTCAGCATATAATACTCACTTTTGCTCGTTTCCCAATTTAATACACCGTCTCGGTATGCCGTGATGTTTTCGGGAGTGACGATAAAAGAGTTCAATGTCTCCTTCTCGATCAATTCAGCTGCTTTTTTAGCAAGGCGGTCTCGCTTCTCTTTGTCGATTGTGCGGTTGAATTCCTCAATCCATTTGATCAAGGTTTGATTTTCGATGCCGCTGTAGTTTAAAGCGCCATTCGGCATATAGGCGGTGTTCAGCAAATAGCCGGCATCGCCTCTGGGCGCGGTCATCGAGCTGTATGTCGCCAAATCCCAATCATCGTTCTTCGCCAAATACTCATCGATATTTTCGACTTGTTGAATCTTAATCGAAATGCCCAGTTCCTTCGCATTTGATTCAAGAATTTGTGCGATTAAAGGCAATTCCGGACGAGACTGATAGGTTAGCAGTGTAAAAGATAAGGCTTGTCCGTCCTTCACGGCTTTGCCGTTTTCAAGCTCGTAGCCGGCTTTTTTCAGCTCAGCTTTTGCCGCTTCCAGTCCGCTCGGCTTTTGAACCGTACCGGCGGAAAACGGGAAATCCGCTAAGAAAGGTCCGTCTGCCGGCTGAGCATGCCCGTTCAAAATGCTTTCAGCGATTTCTTTGCGGTCCAGTAATGCGTCGAAGGCGCGGCGCAGGTGACGGTCAGCGAAATGATCCTTCTTTGTATTGTAGAGAATCTGGTGAACGCGCAAGCTCGGCACCGAATCAACGGTAATCGATGAATCTTTTTGAATTTGGTCAATATCCTCCACGCTCGGTCTGTAAATAATGTCGGCATCTTTTGATTGGAGAGCCATGACGCGGGCGTTTGCGTCTTCATTAAACGAAAATGTGACGTGCTTCAGCTTCGGTTTGCCGTCCCAATAATCGTCATAGCGTTCTAACTCTATTTTATGGCCGGCCTCAAAAGAGGAAACTTGAAAAGGGCCCGTCCCAACGGGCTGTTGAGAAATGTTTGCTGCGCTGACGTCAATGATCGATGTGTTTGGATGAACCAATTCTGAAGGGAATTCGGGAAAAGGCTCCTTTGTTGTAATCGTCAATGTTTGTCCTGCAGCTTTGATTTCTTTAATTTTTAAGGCGTTATTCATCGCTTTGCTCTCGCGTATCGTCCGTTCTAAAGACGCTTTTACCGCTTTGGCATCCGCTTTTTTGCCATTTTGAAACGTCAGATTGTCTTTAAGGGTGAAGACCCATGTTTGTCCGTCTTTACTTTCCCAATCCTTGGCAAGCCAAGGTTCGATGGAAAGGTCAGCGCTGATTTTGACGAGCGTTTCGCTGATGCCGGCGCGGACAGCCGTATAATTGACATCGAGATTCGGGTCAAGGGTTTGACTTGGAATATTGAAAAGAAAGGTGAGTTTCTTCTCATCACCTTTCGCTGAGTCAGCGCCTCCGGCGGAGCAGGAAGCGAGAATGAAGAGAAAAACAATCGGTATGATCATGCGTTTTGCTATGTAAGCCATCGGTTAATACCCCCAATTAGTAATGATTTCGATTTACCTTCATTATCATAGGGGATATTTCCTTTGTTGTAAAGGAATGTTTGTTCGTGTTTGACGAAAGTGCGGGGACAAATTTTTCGGAGCCCGGCCAGCTTTTCCATATAAAATAGGTCTGCAAAAAAGAAAGCCCGAATAATTTGAAACAAGGGAGTTAATGGAACGATTTACAGGGGAAAAAAATATGCTGTTAATAAGATGTTCAAACAGCAAGTGAAAGGAGCCATAAAGCGATGATGATTACAGTAAAAATACGCCATACCGCTGAAACCGAAGGCACAGACATAGGTGACTTCACTCCTGCTGAACTCGAAAGCATCGTCCAGACGATCAGAAAATACGGAGCTTGGCTTTCACCTGATGCCGACGCAGATGATTATAAATTTACATTCCAAGACGCTAAATACAATCTCGAACAAAGAGTCTTTGAAATCATTGTGGAATAATCATATATCGACGGGGTTGACGGACACTGAATGAACGATCGGAAATGGCGTTTATTTAGAGTCCTTTTTATTTTTGCCGGGCGGGAAGACAGTCCCGATAAATGAGGAGGAGCCTTGAAGAAATTTAGCTCTTCAAGGTTCCTTCACTTTTACTTCCCGTTGACGGTCAAACCGTCTTTAATCAAGGCATTCACTTTGCTGCTGAATAAAAGGCCGACATGGCTTACGCCTGAGATTTGCACATTGTTTGCACCATCAAGTTTGGAGAGGCTGTTTAAGACGATATAGTCGCTTGTGCTGTAAATCGAAGTGTATGAGATTTTGTCATTCGGAGCGATTCCCTGAGGCGCCGTGTTTGTAACCAGCCGGTTAGCACCCCCAAGGGTAACGACATGTCCGACTTTATCTGCTCCGTCCAGATTTTTAATATAATAGAGCGTATTGGCCCCGCCCATGCTGTGGGCGACAATATCGACTTTTGATGCTCCTGTTTGATTCAGCACATGCTTGATGTATTCGGATAATGTCGGCGCATTGATTTTATTATTTCCTGTTTTATCGATAAAGTTGATGGCGTAAAGCTCACTGCTTGTCCAGCCTTGAGATTGTAAATACGATTTAATGCCGATGAAGTTATAATTGGCTCCGCCGATGCCGTGAACCATGACGACCGGATTGTGGGAAGCGGCGGAAGCTGTTGAAGGCCGGCATGAAAATACGGACACAACAGACAGCATGCAAATCAATAGAATAGATAAAAATGAATGGCGACGCATTGTTTCTCCTCCTAAAAAAGTAATAAGTTCACAACAACGACAATTCTATAAAACGAACATATGAAAACGAAGTGTAAATTTATCTATTTTTTACACTCGGAAAAAGAGCAGTATATGAAACGGTTTTTTGCCGCTGGGCGCGCCGGTATCCTATGGGGCAAGGTGAGTGAAGCTTTTCAGGGAGATGGCAAATCGATTTGTGCTGTTGAATTAGAACTAAGAATTTACTCCCATTCATCTACTGACGTATTAAAATGGTAAATTGGGAGCGGGAAACGGTATAATAAGGAAGCATATCCATTGATTAGTTGCAGAACATTTGTGCCGATGGTCAGGTATAATGTTGAAAGGAGAGGTTAGATTTTGATGAAAACATGGGCATTGAAAACAATGTGCCTGTGCTCTCATGTGCAGTTTTTTTCCGACTGCAAAGCGGTCCGCTGCATATCAACAAAGTGTTGATTGCTTATCAGCGGAAAACGGGATTTTCGTAAAAAAAAGACGTTTCGAATGATGACAGACCGGATCAGGATCAAGTCCTGTTTACCAAAGGGGGATGAACATGATTTCAAAAACGCCGGAGCCGCCGTATTACGCAGTGATTTTCACATCGGTCAGAACGAACGGGGATCATGGCTACAAAGAGACGGCTGCGAACATGCTAAAGCTTGCCGCAGCACAGCCAGGCTTTTTAGGAGCAGAAAGCGCAAGGGACATGAACGGAAAAGGAATAACGGTTTCCTATTGGGAAAGCCTTGAGGCGATTGAAAAATGGAAGTTTCACAGCGAACACCGGCAGGCGAAGGAAAAAGGCCGAACAAAATGGTATTCTGACTTTGCCGTGCGGGTTGCAAAAGTTGAAGCCGCAAGGATTTCGGAGCGGCCCGGCCGGCCCCCGTCAGATGGCACCGGCGGGGAGGAAATGCAATGATTCAATTGTTAAATCATAAAGACCCGCACACGGCCCGCTGCATTGTAAATGTTCAAAGGCCGGCTTATGAAAAAGAAGCGGAGATTATTCAATTTCAGGGCATTCCGCAGCTGAATGAAACAGCTTTTGATGTGATGGATTCCCGTGAAACTTTCATCGGCTGGTTTGAGGGAGGAGAATTAGCCGGAATCGCTTCCTTTATACATACAGCCGAAAAGCTGACGATCTGCAGGCTGGCCGTTCATCCCGTCCATTTTCGAAAAGGGATTGCGATGGCATTGCTTCGTTATCTATTGATGGAGAAGGAAGCCGAAGCGTTTGAAGTGACGACGGGAGCGGAGAATGAACCGGCAAAAGCGCTATATCAGAAATTGGGATTTTCCGAGATTGAGCAGTATGAACCTGAAAAAGGAATTGTTCTTTCAAGACTGACGCTGAATGCGCCGAGAAAGGTTAAAGTCGTCTCCTATCAAGAGGAGTGGAAGGGCGAATTTTTCAAAGAAAAAAAGCAGCTTGAAGCGCTTTTCCAGAATGAAGTCTTGCATATTCACCACATTGGAAGCACGTCAATTCCGGGGATGAGCGCCAAGCCTGTCATTGATATCCTGATCGAAGTAAACGATCTCGGCTCCGCAGCCCGCTTCGAAAAGGGGATGAAAATGCTCGGCTATGAATCGAAGGGGGAAAACGGAATTCCGGGGAGAAGGTTCTTTCAAAAAGGAGGACGGAAGCGTACACACCATGTCCATCTGTATGAAAGCGGGCATCCCGATATCAGGCGGCATCTCGCGTTTCGGGATTATTTAATCTCGCATCCGGAGCGGGCCGAAGAATATGCTGCTCTGAAGATGAAGCTGGCGGAGATGTTTCCGCTTGACATGGCAGGCTATGTTGACGGCAAAAACGGCTGGATAAAAGAGACTGAGCGCTTGGCTGAACAATGGGAAAAGGCAGGGGAGGACAGGTAAAGCCCCCTCCTGTTTCAGGCTCTGACACAAGAGTCAAACGTTCCTTTGTGGCTTCCGTCACAGTAAGGTATTTTCAGCGATTTTCCGCATCTGCAGAGCGAAAAAGCGGGTTTTTCAGGGAACGGGTTTCCTTCCATATCGATCAGTTCGACGTCTCCCGTGACCCGGAAACCGCCGTTGTCCATCACTTTAATCTGCACTTTTTTGGGCATCATTCCACCTCCGAATCCCTTCATATTTATGCCTGACAGTCGGAAACGATGCGCTTTTTCCCGCTCCTGTGGTACAATGTCCGTAAACGAAATAGAGAAGGATGATATCATGCAGCTTGAAATCACTGCACAGGCAAAACAAGCCATTCAACGGGCAACAGAGCCTTATCCTGATAAAAAGATCCAGCTTCGCTATGATTCCGAGGGCTGCGGATGCGCGGTCAGCGGCGTGCCGGTTCTGTGGCTGACGGACGAATTATCGGGAAGTTGCGAGCCCCTTGAGACAAACGGGCTTCCGATTTATATTCAGTCATCGCAAAAAGTCTTTTTTGATGAAGCGATGACCATCGACTATTATGAGAAAGCGGGTGCCTTGATGCTGAAAAGTCCGGCACAGGTGCTTTCTCCCAGAATGAGTATTTTAGTGAAATAGGGTGGCGTTCGATTTGAATCAAAAGGTAAAATCTTTAAAACAAACCGCTCAAAATAAAACATGGGCGTCCTTTTTACATCAAAATCATCCGTATACACTCCTTCATTGGTCAATCGGAGGGACAGAGTCCGTCAAAAAGGATGTCTGGCTTCTTCAGGATGAAATGACTTTTGAAACAAAGGAATTCGATACAATTGAGACGGCCATCTCTTGGATCGGCGATCATATGAGCGACATTACGGATATTTTGTAGCACAAAAGAAGGCGGACGAGACTTATGCTCGTTCGCCTTCTTTACGCCGATTTGTGATCTCTTGAAGAAAGTCCCGCACCGTGTTTTTGTAGCTGGTTCTGTTTTGGGTATAGCTCATCGCGTGCGCACCTTTTTCAGCGATATAAAGCCTTTTCTCCCCCGGCTTCTTCTCGTAAAGCATTTCGCTCGATTCAGGCGGGATATAGTCGTCTTGTTTGCTGTGAATGAACAGCACCGGTTTTTTGATCTTCCCGACGACGGATAAAGGGGAGACATCACCGATGCGGTAGCCGTCCCGCCATCTCAAAAAGAGGCTGGCAAGCGGCAAAATGAAAGCTCCCGGAAGATGAAAATCTTCTTTCAGCCGGTAAACGAGCTGATCCTCAAATGTGGCAAACGGACAGTCGGCCACGTAAAAATCAGCGTCGGCATCGTCCATTCCCGCGTAAAGAAGCGTCGTGACAGCGCCCATCGATTCGCCGTGAATGCCGATCAGCGCGTGTTCGCCGTGTTTTTCCCGAAGCCAATGGACAACCGTTTTCAAATCGTTTTTTTCATAATATCCGTAGCTCGTTGTTTTTCCGCCGCTTGTGCCGTGCCTCCGGTGGTCATATATGACGGCGTTCCAGCCGAGATCAAGAAACAGATTCATATATTTGATCGAATTCAACAGATTCATCGTCACCCCGTGGCAGATAATCACGGTGTTTTTCGTTTTGTGCGGATGGACGTAGTATCCTTTAATATTGTAGCCGTAAGAAGAAGGGAGGTTGATTTCTTCTTTCGGGAGAGCGGCAAAAGCTTTTTCGTCATAATGGCCGTCAGCCGTTTCCCGCTCGATAATGTATTCGTCTGTCCGTTTTTTAATGTACATGATTTGATTCGTAAAATAGATTCCGAGCGCGGCAATAAACAGCAAAACCGCCCCGATAGCAGCCAGCCAAATCAACATCTGATGTATTCTTCCTTTCTTAAATGCTTCTCACTTTATCATACCACACAACGATTGGCATTTGCCGAGAGAGACGGCTCTCCGAGTGACGGCTTGCCTGAACTTTTAGATTCCTGATAAACTATCATCACAAACAGGGAGAACGGAGGACAGGATATGGGAAAGAAAAAACAAGACCCAAATGCCCGGCAGCTGCTGAAAGATGCGCTCGCCGACGATTTGAAAGATAAACTTCAGCAAATGAAGAGCGAATTGAAAGAGGAGGACGAAAAAAGAAAAGAGCGTGAGAAAGAGCGGCTCATCAAGGAAAGACAAGAAAGGGAAAAAAATAAAAGCTTTGAAGAGCTCCTCAACGAAAGCGGAATTGACGACTGGAAGAAGTATAAGTAAGAAAGCCCCGTCTGATCAAGAGACGGGGCTTTCTTATTGCTTTATTCGCGATGTGCAGTGTACACTCCGCGTTTTGTATAAAAGCGGAGTGCTTTGATTTCCTGTTCTGTCAGACCGCGTCCGCCGACAGATTCAACGTTTTCCTGAAGCTGGGAGATTTTGCTCGCTCCGGGGATGACCGCTCCGACAGCCGGCTGGGCGAGAATATACTTCATCGCGGTTTCGGTCGCGGATAAATCAGGCGCCGTTTTTTCAATGTCCGCTTTTGTTTTAACGAGTTCATCGTAGGAATACGATAAATAGCCGTT
>Ga0180433_10004159_pt1 | contig 20522 bp, 17 predicted proteins | sample SS_ome_8_FD_132980 | JGI IMG/M metagenome (GOLD analysis project Ga0180433, IMG submission 132980) | Hypersaline lake sediment archaeal communities from the Salton Sea, California, USA - SS_1_D_1 metaG | ecosystem: Environmental > Aquatic > Non-marine Saline and Alkaline > Hypersaline >... | reverse complement strand
TTGATACATTAAGTTATTATACATATGAACTTGATATGGAATATTATAATTATATTAATAGTGAATTTGAAACATATCCATTAGCATCTAATGAAGTTTTAGTTATGAAAGAAACATTTACAAATGCTTCTGCATATGAAAATCCTGATAGAACTGTTAAATTAGGGGTTTATAATAAAAATACCTATCAATTTTCTGAGATTAATCCATTTTATCCAAATACTCAAGCTGTTGTTTCATCTAATATATTCTCTCAATTACCTACAAGATGGCGTATTAATTCAGTTACTACTAAAAATAATGCTAATGTTGGATATTATTCTGTATTAATGAAAAATGCATTTAAAAATACTTTTGATCAGAAGATTGAATATAAATATCCAGTTGAATTTTACTTAGAAGATGAATCAATGCAAATATTAAGCAAACCTGGAAATGTTACTTATATTGATTTTATACAACCATATGATGATACCTCTAATACTCAAGTTTTAACTGATAATAGGAATACTTATAGTAATGTTTTTTCTGTTGGTGATGTTGTTACTACTCTTGAACCTAATATAGCTTATACAACATTACAACCAATTTGTTATCCATCATTAAATATAGATTTTGAGCCAGAGATAAAATATACGACAGATAATAAGGATATATTGATTAACTTGACCAATAATACATCAAGAAATTTTACAGTGCAAGTTAAAAAATTAAGTGATGAAACTTTAAAAATATATAGAGTAAATGGTTTTAACAGTAGTTCTGATAATAGTAATAAAGGTGATTTAACATCTGTATCACAAAATCAAAACATTGATGTAAATATTTTGGAAGATAGTGAAGTTTTGATATTTAATGAAGAAGATGAGGCACCTATACAAAAGTTCTTTGTAACTATTGAAAATGAAAATAGTATTTGGACTGAATTATTTTTATATATTACTGATTTATTAATTAAAGACTTTGGTCAAGATATAAATGGTTCATTAAGTATCACATCTTTAAGTAAAATTTTAAAACAATTAGGAAGTAGTGATAAAGAAGCATATACAAATACTTTAAATGATTTAAGTAATTTTTATGATGCAAATAAAGGAAATGTTGTAGATAATCAATCTGCTATTAAACAACTTACTAATAGTTTAGATGGTACAAGTAATGGTGAAAATGGACAAAATTTGGTATCATTATATTTAGGGTATTATGAACAATATATATATGGAATGGTTAGTAATACAAATAATCCATCAGTAGCAAAAGCTATTACTTATTTTCTTAAACAATTATTTATATATTATCTTAATGCAAATTATAGTGTATCGGATACATTTAAAATGGAACCTAATAATAATAATGGTATAAGTAGCACTTATTTATTTGATAGTTCTAATCCAGGAACTGATGCAAGCTTAAAATTTTTATGTCAAGTTACATATTATGCTAGAAATAGTGCATTATTAAATACTAATTTGGAATTTTTAGAAAATAATTGTGGTATTATCAATCCTACCAACTATCAAGTGAAAAAAGATGATACTAATAATGAAAATATGAAAACTGTTATATTCGCTGGTTTTAGCGGTTTATTAAGTTCTGGAGAACAAATAATTTCATTATCTCCACCATCAGGAGACACTGTTCAATATTTATTTGATACTACAGCTGGTGTTCAGGATATTCCTGGAGTTACAGCTAAAACTACTCAACAATTTTATGATGAAGGAGTTATAGCACTACCTATTATAAGAAACTTATTAAATGAAGATGTTATTATTATGTGTGCACATGCTAATGAAGCGGGTGTTATTACTTATGTGGCTTTTGAATTAGCCAGAGAATATTCAGGAAAAACATTTAAATTATATTTAATTGGATGTCCAAAACAAGGAGATAGTAATTATGAAAACTTAATAAATGGATTATCTAATTTAGAAATTAATCTAATTAATAATGAAAATGATACACTTATACAAGCTCCTCCTTTTAATATTGCAATATACAGTAATTTTAGACAAATTGGTAGTGTATTAAAAAGTATTACATTTGGTAATTCTGTTGATTTATTAAGCTTTAATACTATACTTAACTTTTTAACCAAAAATCAACAATTCTCTGATATTGTTAATAATAACAGTATATTAAACTATAGAGACCAATTCTAAAAATAATCCATTTTTTCAAGTGTTTGTTCTTCATATTTTTTTAATCTAGTAAATCCTTTATTACATTCTTCTAAAAATGTTAAAAAAGATAATTTTAATTCATATAATTGTTCATGAGTTGCATTTTCTTGTGTTTCCATTATACTATATTTAATCATTAATTGTTCAATAAGAGAATAGGAGAATAAGGAGAGAAAAAGGGAGGTATCCATAATAGAATTATGTTTTTTTAGATGATAAAAAACTAGAGGCATAAGTTTATCAAACTGTAGAACTAAAATATCTCCTAATAAATTTTTTTCATATGCTTCTTTTTTTATATCATTAAATAATTTTTCTGAATTATTTGTACAACATTTTAATATCTCTTTTAATAACTCATCATTTTTATTATCTTCTTTCAAATGAAAAATCTTTTTTAAAGTTGGTGTTGAATATGTACAAAACCCAAAATCATAAATTACTAATTTGTTCCCATTTAAACCCCAATTTGATTGATGTAAATCACAATGAATTAAATTATGATACATGATTGAATTTCGAAAAAACATTAGTAATTTTATTAAAATTTTTTGTATTTTATATTGAGATAAATTACACTTATATAATGGGATTGAGGGTACATTTTCCATTACTAATATATTTTTAGTATGAATTATATATCTAGGTATCTGAATATGTTTTGAATCAAAATAACGCCGATAATATGAGTGGAGATGATGAGCTTCTTCATTAAAATCTAATTGATTTTCAAATTTTTTAAAACATTCCTCCAAATCAAAAGGAAAGTGTATTAATTTATAATTTATTATTATTTTTATTAATAATTTTGGTAATTGGTAATCTTGTGTAGTTATTGGATGTCTTATTTTTATAACATACTTTTTATCAGTTGTATAATAACATTGAGCAATAGAACCAGATGAAAAAGGACTTTCTTCAATTTTTAACGAAGGTAATTCTTTTTTTATTATTTCTTTAGTATATTCTTCGGGATGATTGTCATTATCTGATAATAGGGATAATGGGGTTTGGAGATTGTCCGGAATTTTTTCTAATGTTGATATATGATAATTAATAATCCATTGAAATAATTTAATTGTATAAAATCCTGATTTTTTAACTAGTTCAACAGGAATTGAATAAGGCTTATTTAATATTCTTTTTAATAAATAATCTCCTATTATTAATGTTTGATATATTACTTTCATATTATAAAAAATAAGAAAGTTTTATGTTAAAATATTAGCAAAGTTACACAAGCCACTCGCTAACTTTAAAAAAAAGTTTAAAGGGCTCCTTCATCAGAGCCCTTTTAGAAAAAGGGCTTCACCCCAAAAGAAGGGGTATGCGGGGACAAAGAGCAAGCTCTTTTTGGGCTTGCTCTTAAGCCCTTTTAGAAAAAGGGCTTCACCCCAAAAGAAGAGAGCGCGAGAGATGTATCTCTCGCTCCCGAGGCTTGTGTATCCCCGCTTTTTTCTAAAAAGTTTAAAGGGCTCTTTCATCTGCGGTTTCGGGGTGAAGCTCATCTGCGGTTTCGGGGTGAAGCTCATCGTCTGTTTTGGGGTGAGGGTCATCTGCAGTTTCGGGGTGAAGGTCATCATCAGTTTCGGGGTGAAGGTCATCTTCGGTTTTAGGGTTAAGCTCATCTGCAGTTTCGGGATGAAGGTCATCTGCAGTTTCGGGGTGAAGCCCTTTTTCTAAAAGGGCTCTTTCTAAAAGGGCTCCTTTTTTTATTAATAGATTAATTTGATAAAAATTATGATTTTCAAATAATTCTTGTAATTCAAGATATAAAAGTAGACATTTTTCATAATTATTAGCAAATGGATGAGTTTTATTAATTTGTTCCTTAATAGACATTAAAACATATTCTAGTAAATCACAAAAAAATGAGATTGCATCAATTTCGCTTTCAGTTTTAAATTGGTTTTCTCTTTTAGAAATTAATAGGGATAGATAGCCAATATTTAACATAAAAATATTATATAGCTCAAATAGTTCTTCTATAGAATTGGTCTGAGATTGTGCATATTCTTTTAAATATGAAATAACCTGAGGAGGTTTAAGTTGAATATTATTTAAATAAATAGTGGTACCTATATTTTCTTGATTAAAATATTTTTCTAATTGAAATTTATATATCAAAGCAGGAAATATATCATTATATGTAAAAAAATTGGGCGATATATTCAAGGTGAAATTATTAAATTTTAATTGATTTGGAAATAATACTTTATCTGAAATTGTGTTGAAATGTAATAAACCAAAAATCAATTCCCTATTATCTTCTATTGACTCTATATTTTCATAAAAATGATTAAATAATTCTTTAATAACTGGTAGTTCTAATGTTGGTAATGTATCATATAATTTGTTCTGAAGTTCTATAAATTTACTTTCTATAGAATATGACGTTAAGGTTAAATTATTTAATATTAATGTATAATAATCAATACAAGGAAATAAATTAAGTTTTAAAGATGCTTTTTTAAAATAATTAAAAAGAGGAAATTTGGGTGTAGATATTAATCCAGATGATATTTTACCAGAATAGTTATAAATTGATATAAATTTATTAAAATAATATACATGTAATAAAATATTAAGTGATGAATAAATAATCGGATTAGATTTAATATTAATTATTTTAATTGTTTTTACTTTATCATTTAATGTATTCACTAATTGACTTAACTTTTTAGTATAAAATATTTTTGAGGAAGAAATATTTTTTGGTAATTTTACTAATAAATTATCAAAATCATTTGTTGTAGAATAATTAATTGTTTTAAATTTATGTTTATTAATTTCAATCATAATATTTTAATATTTTATTTTTGTAGGAATTTTACGTTAATTTAATTATTTAAAGTATGACTAAATACTATTTAGTTTTAGGTGGTTATTGTAAAGTTGGTAAAACCACATTTCTAAAAAAAATTAAAAACGATTTTTTAGATGAGGGTATTCATGTAAATGTTGTAAAATGGAATAATTTTATTTTTTATGATTTAAATGGAGATTTAAAATATAGGAATTACATTAAAAAATATTTAAATGATGGAAATATTATTATTATGTGTTATAGAAGTGATATTGAAATTTCATTTAATTCAATAAGTTCATGGTTAGAGGAAATTAAGGATAAGAAGGGTAAAAAAATTATATTATTAGATTTATATAATAAAAGGACAGAACTTAGAGATGAAGCTTCATTTTATTGTTTAAATAATGGATATTTTCATTATGATTTAGATATAATAAGTGAAAAGGAGTTTTTAGAAAATGTAATAAGTATGTTAGAGTTAAATAATAATAGTAATTGGTGGAGTGATTGGTGGAAAAAAATATGTTGTTTTTAAATATTGTTTAAGTAAAATTCGATAATAGCTGATTTTTGTGAAGGATTTAATGAAATTTGTGGGAAATTTTGTTTTGCATTAAAAATAATATTATGTGGTTCGGTATTTTCTTGTATCATTTGAAGAGTTAATGATGTTGTTGCACTTCTTCCAATTCCTTTAAAACAATGTATATAGAATTTTACATTTGGATTTTTCTTTAATTCTTCTTGAAAATAATTATTAATTGCAGTTAATTGTTCTTGTGAAGGTGGTGAATAATCTAATACTGGAAAAATATATCTTTTAAAATTTTTATTAATTAAGTGATTGAGATAATTTGGTAAAGCTTCTAATTCATGTGTTTGATTAAGTGAAATAATATGAGTTATATTATTTCTGGATAGATATTTCACATCATTAATTGTTCTTGGGATAGGACCAAATGAAATGTTATTATTTAAAACCGATATTGTGAAGGGAGGATATAATTCTAATTGATTAATTATTTTTTTTTGGAAATATGAATAAAGATAGAATATGATTTTTTTCATTATGTTTTATAATGATAATTATTTTAATTATATAAATATGAAAATAGGAATTATAGGTTATGGATTTGTAGGAAAGGCAACTGAATTATTAGATAAGGAAAATTGTTTAATATACGATATTATTCCTGAAAATAGAAATTGTGATTTAGAATTATTAGTTAAAGAAGTTGAAATAATATTTATTTGTGTTCCAACACCAATGTTTAAAAATGGTAAATGTTGTACTAAAATAGTTGAAAAAGTAATTAGTGACATAAGATTAGTAAAAGAAGATAGTTTAATAATTGTACGTTCTACAGTACCCATTGGATTTTGTGAAAAAATGAAAGTATATTTTATGCCTGAATTTTTAACAGAAAAGAATTGGCTAAATGACTTTAAAAAATGTAATTGTTGGATTTTTGGTGGTGAAGATATATATTTTAAAGAAATGATTCAAAATGTTATTGATAATGCTTATAATAAAGGATTTATTGATTATAATAAAGTTAAATTTTGTTCAACAAGTGTTGCAGAAGGTGTTAAAATGTTTAGAAATAATTTTTTAGCGACAAAAGTGGCATTTTGTAATGAATTTTATGATTATTGTGATATAAAAGGGGTGAAATATGATGAGGTAAGAAAATTAGCAGTAATGGATAATAGGATAGGTGAAAGTCATAGTTTTGTTCCAGGATTTGATGGAAAACGAGGTTTTGGTGGTACTTGTTTTCCAAAAGATTTAGAAAGTATATTATATGATTTGGGTGAAAAGAGTATAATTTTAGATGCAGTTAAAAAAAGAAATTTAAAGGATAGGATGGAGAAAGACTGGGAAAATCTTTATGGTAGAAGTATTATATAAATATATTTTATAAATATAATTATGAAAGTATTTGCTGAGTATATTTGGCTAGGTGGTAATAATGAAATTAGAAGTAAATTACGTGTAATGGATTTTGATAATATTAGTTTGAATATAAATGATTATCCAGAATGGAATTATGATGGAAGTAGTTGTAATCAAGCAGATGGAAATAATAGTGAAGTTTTCATAAGACCTGTTTTCGTATGCATTAATCCACTTGAAGAAAATAGCGTTTGCGTACTATGTGCAACATATGATTATAGGGGTGTGTCATTACCTAACAATAATTGGGAATTTTGTAATAAAGCAATGATAGAATTTGGAGACGAAAACCCATGGTTTGGCTTAGAACAAGAATATTTTATAATGGATTTAAAAACAGGTTTGCCTATTGGGATGCCTATTAATGGTCATCAGGGTCAATATTATTGTAGTAATGGAGGTGCTAATGCATTTGGACGTAAAATTGTAATGGAACATTTAAAAGTATGCGTTGATGCAGGATTAAAAATTAGTGGTATTAATTCGGAGGTAGCAGTTGGACAATGGGAATTTCAAGTAGGAATAGCTAAGGGTATGGAAGGTCCTAATCATTTATGGATGGCTAGATTTTTTATGGAAAGGATAAGTGAAAAATACAATGTTAGAATTGATTGGAACCCTAAACCAGTTAAAGGAAATTGGAATGGAAGTGGATGTCATTGTAATTTTAGTACTGAAGCTATGAGAAATGAAGGTGGATATGATGTTATTTTAGATGCTTGTAAAAAAATGAAGGAAACGCATATGGAGCATATGTTTCAATATGGAGAGGGAAATGAGGAAAGAATGACAGGAATTCATGAAACTGCATCATATAGTGATTTTAATTGGGGTGTAGCAAATAGGGGTGCAAGTGTAAGAATCGGAAATGATGTTCTTATGAATCAAAAAGGTTATTTTGAGGATAGAAGACCTTCAAGTAATTGTGACCCTTATTTAGTTTGTGGTTTATTAGTTAGAACATGTTGTTCTTAAAAAAATTGAAAAAATAAAATACAAAACCAAAGAAATGTATAATGACCACACAAATGCATATTAATAATGTAATGGGACCTTTTAAGGTTGGTAATATTATTATTTTAAATGGTGAATTCTTTGATACAAATGATAAATCTGTATTATACAGGGTTTATCATCCGAATAATGCAGTTCAAGTAACAGAAACTTTAATTGAAATGCCTATTGAAATGTCAAAAAAGGTGAAAGATATTGATAATGAAACCGATAAGTATAGTGTTTCGGCATCTGAAGACCTTGAAATTAAAGATATTGTTAATGAAAATAAAGTTAATGATGAAACTAAAAAGATTAGTGAAAAAGTAGCAATGGAAACCATTGAGACTCCTAAGCCTACCACACCTAAAATTAACAATGAAGTTAATCTTTTAACTGATTTATTTAAAAAAGATAATGAAGAAATTATTGAATTTCATCTAGGATTTATTCCTGCTGAACCTTGCAATAAGGTTATTGTTGAAAAAGGTGAAATTAAAGGTGAAAGAAGTAAGCGTATTAAAGATGATATTTTTGGATGTGCTGATGTTAGTAATGGAATTATGAAAGTTATTATTCATGGCGAAGGTGTTATGGATAAAATGAAGTTTAAAATGACGTTATGGAATAAGGCAGTTTTTAATTTTATTCTACATGATAATAAATTTGAGGCAGAATGGAATGGAACACCTGAATATATTAAGAGGTCACCCATTGTTATGTGCAAGAAAAACTTTTTTAAAGACGAGTTTTATATTTTAGTTCAAAATCTTGCGGACTCATATCCTGAAGTTAATTCATATCAGAACTTTAATCATTATGAAAAAAGTATTATTTTAGTTAAAAAATGTAATGAACAATGTGTTACTAATGAAAAGTGGCCAAAGTATCTTAAAAAAATGCATTTAGAAGAAGATGAAGCTATTTTTGTTATTGGTAATGGATCTAAAGTTGGTGATAAATTTGATATTATTTATGAAGGATATGCTGATGATGAACCTCAACAAGTTGAGGTTACTTCCGAATACTAATTATAAAAAAATTGATACTAAATTTTACTAAGTTGAAATAATATACAAAACAATGTCTTTGGAACAACTTTCCCTCAATGAGCTTCAAGCTCTTCTTATTAAGGCTAAGGCAGAGGCTGAAGCAAAAGCTAAGGCAGAGGCTGAAGCGAAAGCTAAGGCAGAGGCTGAAGTGAAAGCTAAGGCAGAGGCTGAAGCAAAAGCTAAGGCAGAAGCAGAAGCAAAAGCTAAATTAATTGCGGAACTTAAAGAGTTTGGAATAACTTCAGTGGATATATCACAACTTGAAGAGGATCGCGAAACTCCGGCTCCTCCTACTATGGCACAAATGGTTGCTATTAACCGTCCTCCTCAAATTTTGAAGGAGGAAAAGACCTTTAAGACTATTAAAACTAAAAAGAAGTCACAAGAAATTCCACATCGTCCTTGGCTAATCAAGGATTATATTAATAATCAAGGAAACAGGAAACTGGATGAACTTGAAATTACCTTTGATAATTCACGTGTTGTTGTTATTGGAAATACTCCATCTAATGTGAGATGTCCAATGAAACCAATTGGTGACTATAAAGTTACTCTTCTTGATGACAAAGAATTTACATGGGTTGTTGTCATGGGTAATATTCCTGAACATGTGAAGAACACAGGAATTGACTTTGGTTTTAAGAACTGGCATCTTAAGAGTGATGATATCCCAGTGATTGATTTACACACTAGAGCTTTTATGTCTCAAAAGATGTTAGGAGAGGCTCTTAACGAACTAGATGAGGTTTCTTACAGAGAATTCTCAGAGTAACTAAAGCACTTCTTTTTATTTTGTTCTAATTATAAAATTCTAAAATAGCTTTTACAAAAACATGATCAGAATAATTCCATAACTCATCTGGAATAATTCTATTTGTATTTTTAGGTAAATATTCATTTTCAATATAATTCAATTTAATTTTTAATTTATCATCTGGTTTATGTAACAATAATATATGATCAATCCATCCTTGATATTTTTCTCTTGTTATGAATGATATTGTACTTGTTGTATGATATTTTTCAGCCATTGAAATTGAATTTAATGGGGCAGTTAATTTAAATTGAGGACAACCAAAAAAACTATCTTGACATAAAAAAGAACCAAAAATAGAAACAGGAGAAATACCAAATTCTTGCATTTTTTTAATTGGTTTTAATGCTGTTAAAATACTAAATTCAATAGAATTTGTATCAATATTTAAATCACCTGCTAAAATAGTACTTTTTGTTTTTTTATATGCTTTTAATAGAAATTTCCAATTTCTTAAAATTAAAATTTGTAGAAGTGCTACTGTATTTATATTTTCCTTTGAAATAAATGGTTTTAAATGACATCCTATAACAGAAATATTATTATGAATACCTTGAAGAACATAATGATGTCCGGTTAAAACAGTAAAAAAGGGTTCCAAAAAATCAATTGATTCTTTAAGCTTTTTTATAGAAGAATTTGGGAAATATTGTTCTTTATATTTAATATATTTTACAGGATTGCATTTTTTAATAATTGCCCAAATTAGGAGACCTCTAAGTGCTTGAATAGATGAATTTGTTTTATCAGAAATTAAAATATCATCAATACTCAAGTTAAATTCTAATTTATCTATTTTATCATATCTTCTAGAGAGCCAATGAATTAATTCTGGGGATATTTCTTTATTCGTACTTTCATAAAGCCATTTTCCTAAATTGATAATAGGGGGAATGTATGTTTTTATTTCTACTTGATTTGGAGCGGAAGAAAAAAACCTTAGTAATTGTTGTCTAAATTCAGATTTATTAAGAACTTTGCATCCTTTGATAATATTTTTTATGGGAGCTGATGTTTTTCTACTATTATTATTATTTTCTAAATCATTGAATTCTTGTCCTACTAAAATATCTGTATCTTCGGGAATTGTTGAAGTACCATTACTATTAAATGTTCCAATTGTAATCATAATTAGCTAAATTGGATAAATATTTTTTCAATTTTTTGATATTATAAAAAGTGATTTTTAATTTAGTATTTACAGATCAATAATAGTTAATGAGGTATTGGGGATATCAATCATATGCATGTGATAACGTATGGTTATTTTGTAACGATTATATAAATAAAAAGGGTGATTTTAATGGAAATGGATTAAGATGTTGGAAAGAAGCACTTAATCAATTTTTAGATGACAAAGTTAATAAATTAGATTTTGAATATTGGGAATTATTAGGAATATTTATGGCTGTATTTCTGAATGGCATAATATTACCTAAAAAATATTGTTTAATGATGATAGAATTGATAGATTTTTTGATAGAGAGGGGCGATTATAGATATTGGGAAGATAAGGAGAGGAGAATAAAGCGTTTAAAGGGTGAAAAATATTTAATAGATAATTATGTACGTTTAGGTGAAAAAGTAAAAAGGGGTAAGATTGTCTTAAAGGAAAAATAACTTTATAAATATGTCATTAGAATATGAAATAGATACAAATACTGAATTATATGATAAAATAGTGAGATATTTGGTAAAGTTTTATAAAGGGGAAAAGTATTTTGTAAATGATAATACTGAAATGAATAGTGAGGAAGAAAAGGAATGGATGAACTCAAAAATTCAGGATAATAGGGAAATATATAATTTGGAATTTCCTCCTGATGGTAATTGGTATAATTGTCATTTAAAATTTGATGATGAGGATGATTATAGGGATATTGGTGTTAAGGTATGTGAGATTGGTAATCCTATTTTTATGGGAACAGGTTCTGGAATACATATGAAATTATTTATTAAAGTAGATAATAGGAATATTTGGGATAAATTAATGTATTGTATTAAAAATGAAAGAGAGAATGATAAAATGATAAGTATTTTTGTAAGAAATCAGAGTTGTAAATATTGGACTATTTTAAGTAGATTGCCAAAAAGAAATATTAATACTGTTTTTCTACCATTTTTTAATGATTTAATTGCTGATTTAGATAATTTCTCTAAAAAAGAAGATGATTATATTAATGGTGCGATACCTTATAAAAGAAATTATTTATTATATGGTCCTCCGGGGTGTGGTAAAACGAGTGTTATTACAGCAGTTGCTAGTCACTTTAATTCTTCAGTAGCTATTATGAATTTTGGAGTGGATTTAGATGATGTTGGATTTATGGGACTTGTTAGTAAGTTAAGAGACCATATGATTTTAGTTTTAGAAGATATTGACGCATTATTTGTTGGTAGAAAAAGTAGAGAAAAAAATATGGTATCATTTAGTGCTGTATTAAATGTTTTAGATGGATTATGTAGAAAACATAGATTAATAACATTTATGACAACAAATCATAAGGATAAATTGGATCCAGCATTATTAAGAGTAGGGAGAATAGATAAAATTTATGAATTTGGGTATGCTTCTAGCGAACAGGTAGATGAAATGTATAATTTTTATAGAAAAGGTAATGGTCAATGCGATGAGGAGAAGAAGGCTTTATTAAGGTATTTAAGGGGTAAGGAGTTTTCAACAGCAGTCATACAAAAATTTTTATTTGAAAATCGGGACGTTAAAGATTTAAGAGATTATTTTGACAATATAGATATATTAATTGATCAATATAAGGAATTTAAGGGTAGTTCAATTGCTACAATGTATAGTTAGTAAAAAAATTGATACAAAAAATATTTATATTAGGGATATATGAACAACCAATACAAAACCCCCGCCCCTATTAAAAGGAATGAACCTTTAGCCCCACCTCCACAAACTCCTATTTATCGGGAGGCAAGAGAAGAGGAAAGACTTGCTGAAGCAGTTACACCTTTACAAAATGGTGAAGTCGTCCCACATAGAATTTATTCTGGTTGTGCTAGAAGACTTGATTTTACTACCATTTAAAGAAAACTTTATAAATATAGTTAAGCCCTTATGGCGCAATTGGATAGCGCGTGAGACTTCTAATCTCAAGGCTGAGGGTTCGATCCCCTCTAAGGGTATTTTAAGTTGTATTTGCCACTTAAAATACAAAACATTTTTTTTAAGGGATAATAGGGATTTTTAAACTAATTTTATAAGAATTGTGGTAACATTATCAGTGGAACCTTTTATTAAAGCATATTGATTAATTGATTTTGCAGGAAAATTTGAAGATTTTATTAAATCTGGTATTTCTTTTGGAAATATTACGTCCCATATACCATCACATGAAGTTATAATTGATATTGGGTTTTTGGATGAAGGGGATAAAATAGTAGTATATATATCAGGTGTGGCAGTTAATCCAGAATGTTGTAAATATAAATCACCTAAAGAACGGGATACAGCAAGACGTCCTTGAAGACGGTTATTAATAATTTTTCCACCATTTTTAATAATATGTTCTTGGTCAGTATTAGGTTTATGGTCTTTTGTGATTGAGAAAACTTCATTATTTTCAATAAAGATGGTTCTACTATCTCCAACATTAGCAGTTGTTAATACATATTTTTCACGAAATAAATCTATATATAATACATTAATATTTAAACAGGAACCAGAAGGTTCATTTATAGCAGAAAATGATTTATTAATTTCTTCTATTGTCTGAGTTAATGATAATTCTATATTTCTTATTTTTCTTAATTTTTTTTGAAAAACAATAGAAAAATTAGATGAAATATATTTTGAGCATTGATTTCCTCCATGTCCATCGGCTATACCAAATAATAGGAGATTATGAGGGATACCATGTATTGTAATGTTTAAAAGTTCAGCAATGTGAAAATCTTCATTATGAGTTCTAAAATGTCCTATATTACTATCAATTGATATTTGTGTTTGTAAAAGACGTTCTTTTGTATATTTATTAAGTTTGTTATAATTTTTTAGTATTTTATGATATTTCTGTATTAATTTATTTTGAATTTCAGGGGAATATTTTTTTTTTATTATTTTTTTAAATAATAGTTCATTATTTAAATAAAATGGTAGATTTATAAAATCTTTCATTAAAGAATACAAGATATTTAATGGGCTGGTAAATCCTGAGATGACGATAAAATTAATGGTCTTCTATAATGCATATCTTCACTTAATAATTCGTCTAAAATTGATTTAAAATTATCATTTAAAGCCATTCCGCCACCTTTTTCAAAAAGATATGAAAAAGGTACTACTTCATAATATTGACGTAATTTACCATTGGGGTTTGATATATCTGATGGATACATAAATACTCCTCCTTTTATAATTGTTCTATGACCATCACCTACCAATGAACCAATATAACGAAGACCATAATTTCTATTATTTAAATAATGGATAATTGAGGTTATTTGAGATGACCATTTAGACAGATTAGATAAATTTCCTGAATAGTATTTTCCTTTATTTGGTATTAAATAGTTATGATGAGTAGTTTCCCAGTTTTTATTAATAAGTTGTTCTATTTTTATACCTTTATAAGATTGATAAGAAGAAACAAATTGAGTTGAACTACCATAAAGACAATATCCAGATGCTACAATATGATTTTTTGCGGGTTGATTATAGGGTGATTTGGTGTAAATACCAAAAATTGTTCCGATAGTAGCATTACAATCAATATTAGAGGATCCATCAAGAGGATCAAAGGCTACAAGGTATAAACCTTTTGGGTTTAAAATTATTTCAGATGCTTCTTCTTCGGAACTTATGCTATAAATTTGAGAGAGTGTTGATAATTCTTTTTTTAAAATCTCATTTGCATGTAAATCTAAGTATTTTACAATTTCATTTGAATTGTTTGTATGATTATGTTCTTGCGATAGGGATTTTGAAGAAGTATTTTTAATTAAATGTGCAATTTTAATACAAGAAAATTTAAGTTTGTTAATAATTTCTTCCATAATTATACTTGTTTAATTTTTTCTTGAACTTTTATAAAATCTTCATAAGTGTCAATATCATACGTTTCTGATTTATCCATTAAATAGGGATAAATTTTATTTCCTGTAATGGAATTTGTTTCTTTAAATGATTGGGTATTAATAATATCAATACAACCATTATGTTGAAAAGTTTGAGGTAAAATTTGAGCTGGTTGGTTAAAAGGTTCGTTTATATTCGGTAAAAATTGAAATAAAGGTTTTAATTGTAAATTTTCAATTGTATAAGTTTTAAATGGTGTTTTTTCTGTTTGAATGACTGTTCGCAATGATGAATATTCGGGATTATTTATTAAAGTATTTATTGTGTCTGATAATAGGGAATTGGAACGGGTGGGATATGTTGGACGTAATTGAACAATATAATTAGGAATTGGTATTAAATTGCTTATTAGATATTGATAAAAATGCGAGATAAACTCATAATCAGTAGATAAGTCTTGTGAAATATTTTTGGGACGTTCAATAATAGTAATGGGATAATGTTGAATAATATTAGCAATATCTATTCCATCAGTAGATACAAAGGTACGGGAAATGTTTGGACAGTTAATTGATTGTTCAATTGAATAATTAATTAATGGCTTATTGTTTAATAATTTAATATTCTTTTGAGGAATTCTTTTTGAACCAATTCTTGCTGGAATAATAGAATAAACTAGCATCGTTATAGTTTTATTATTAAAATGTTTTAAAATAATAATGACTAAAATTAGCTTTTGTATTACTTGTATGGGACGTATGGATAATGCTAAAATATGTCTAGATTGGAATTTAAAAAATAATATTAAAAACATTGGGGATGTTGAATTTGTTTTTTTAGATTGTGGTAAAAATGAGGGATTAACAGAATGGATTTCTGAAAATTACAGATATGAGTTAGAAAAGGGATATTTATCATATTATTATTGTAATATGAAATATTGGCATAGTAGTGTTGCTAAAAATACATGTCATAAATTAGCTAGAGGTGAATATTTAATTAATCTTGATTGTGATAATTTTTGTGGTATTAGAGGAGGAGAATGGATTTTATCACAATTAGAAAAAAAAGGGGGTAATGATATAGTATTACATATGCATAATGGTGAAAAGGGGAGTGGAACATTTGGGAGAATAGGAATTAATAAAAAGGTGTTTGATGACATAGGAGGGTATGATGAGAGTTTAATGCCAATGGGATATCAAGATAATGATTTAATTGAACGATGTAAATTACTTGGTTACACGGTTGTAAAATTAGTAAATAAAAATTATGCATGGAGTATTCAACAAACTAAAACAGAAAGTTTATTAAATATTTATAAAGAGGATTTTATAGAATGTAATTGGAATGAAATGAGGAAAGCCAATAAATTTTTTAGTAATTGTAAATATAAAAATGGTATATATAGGGCAAATATAGAGCGAAATATTGGATTTAACGGTAATATTTATAAATTATATGTATTTACAGGAAATACATTTAAAATGATAGAAATTAATTAAGGACGATGAAGTCTTCCAAATGTTTCTAAATTATGGTAAAGAGCACAGAAAATTTTAGCTAAATACGTATTACTATCATTAGGGAAAATGAGGAAATTATAGAACATTTTAGTAAAATTAAGTGTATGTTCAATTCTATTTTTAGCTGTTGTTATTTGTTCAGAATTTAATTCTTTAGGAATAAATGTTTCTTGAATAATGCGATAATAAGGAGACGCTGAAATATTTAATGGAACATTTAGTTTTGACTTAAATTCCTCCATAACAATAGAATGAGATAAATCTATTTCTTGATCTAATTTTTCATCATTTGGATAAAGGAAATTATAGATTAACTGTAAAAGTGTTCTCCATTGTTGAGGAGGAATATCTAAATATGCTTTATCAGTTACTTTAACTTTTTGAGGCATAAATGAGATAATTTGTTTAATAATCTCAATTTCATTGTATTTATCATATAATTCTGGATATTCTAAAATAATATTAGCTAATTCTTTTGAAATTTTAACTGAAGAAATTGTTATTTCTGGTTTATTTTCAATATGATTATATAGGGAATTAGATGCTAAATGTTTAACAATATCATTTTCAAAGAAATTAGTTAATGCCGAAAGATATACCGGAGTTGGGTGTTCTTTTATTACTAATGGAGCTAATTTTCCATCAATTACTTGCATTATTTTTTCTTTTGTTGAATTGATAAAATATAGATTGGCTTCATTATCAAGTCCTCTTCTTCCAGCTCTTCCTGATATTTGTTTAATAGCTGGAAGTTCTTGAGGAGGAAATTCTTGAGTTAAAGTACTACACCAAAATGCTACAGAACGAACTGGTAAATTTAATCCTGCAAATTTCTTTGGTGTTGTAATTACTATTCCTAAATGATTTTCCTGAAATAATGACAATACTAATAAATCATATAGCCAATGTGATGTATCGGTAATAAAACCTATTCCTCGCTTTAATAAATATATCTCTTTATCTGTCCATTTCACTAATTTATGTAAGAAATGACAAAATGTTAAACGTACTGTTCTTATTTTTTGGTCTGTTGCTCTATTATTTGTCATCACTGTATTAGGATGAGGTTGATTAACATCAATTTCCGTAGGAATATCGGGGAATTTTTCTTGAATAATTTTTAGTTGTTCTTTTTCTTGTTTAATTTGTTGTTTAACAGTTTGACAAAATCTTTCATAATCAAGATATTTTTTATGTTCATTTTCTAGATTAGAAAACCATTTTTTACCTTCATCTGAATTATCAAAATTTTTTAATTCCAAAAATACTTTATTTGTTATTTTATCCGCATCTGTTGGATTTTCTGCAACAAATAACATTGGAATGGTATTGTCATCTTTATATGAATGAAACAGATTAATAAAACTTGTATTATCAATATTCTCTACCTCTTTACTTTCCATTTTGGTAAAATTATCTAAAAATTGTTTTTGTTTAGGCTTTGATAATTTATATATTTTCTCTTTTAATAATTGTTCCCATTTCTTTTGAACGGTTACTGTTATTGGTGTCTGTATATCAATTTCTTCATCATTATGTGATATCGTAAATACTTCTTCTGTTTCTTCCGGAAAATATTTATCTTTTTTTAATAAATTTAATTTTTGAGCAATATTATTTAATACTGACATATGCATGGTTGAAGAACCATTTTTCCAATTTTCTGTTATATCCCTTGTACTTAAACCATTTATAGCTGATACTTGAGTTTTATTATTAAAAACTCTTGGAGTATTCCATATTTCTGTGCTATTTAATAATATACATTCTGAATTATGATGTTTATTTACATATTCCATAATCTTTGACGGATTAGAAAGTGTTGCCGAAAGCATCCATAAAGGTGATTTAGCTTTTACTAATAGAGAAAATGACATCATTGCTGAATAATTTGTTGCTATTTCATGTATTTCATCTAAAATGATTACAGATGGAGCACGTAAATTTGTCTCTTTTATTTTGGGATCACGTTTTTTGGAATTCCACCATACTGAAAATGTTTTTGTTAAAAAATTCAGTGTATTATCATATGTTGTTATTATTACATTTATTTTATCTGATAATTGTGGTACTTCTGGATGTATTATTGCTACTGATACTGTTTTTGACAATATTTGTTCTAAATTTGATTTCCATTGTGATGCTAAAGAAAGTGTTGGCACTACTACCATAACTGTATGATTTGCTTTTATATTTTCTAATGAAAGTATTTGACGTAGTGCGTGTTGTGCCACAAAAGTTTTTCCACAACCTGGTGGTTTTGTTACTAAAATATTATTTCTTGTTGTTAATGCTGTTTTTAAAAATTGTAATTGATGTTTATCGAATTGTGGTTTTATGATATATTTATCATAATCACCCAATGGATAAGGATTACATTTATTTTGATAATATAGAGTGTTAATATCAGAAGTTCCTAAATGTTCTTCAAGATATAATTCATCTAAAATTTTCATTAAAAGAGTTGTTGTTTCTTCATAAATTTCTTTATGTTCATCTGTTAATTTTAAATTCTCTATTTCTTTATCTAACTTTATTTTCGCAAAAACTGATGTATAAAGTACTTCTAATCCCTTTTCTTTCCTATATCTTAATAAATCATTCGCTTTTTTTACTAAACAACGAAAAATACCAAATAATGTTGTTTGTGTATCAATATTATTTGACTCTAAATCAGCTGTAATATTAGAAAGTAATATCTTTTTCTTATTTTCTTCAATTATCTTTTCTGCTGTTTTGGATTGTTTTTTCTTTTGTTTTTTTTGTTCTTCAAAATTAGGTAACTCCGGTATAGGTTGCGTTATTGATAATTTAGCTATTAAAGTTAAAAATTCATTATTATTAATTGGAGTACCATTAAGAGGTGTTTCACCCTTAGTACCTACTACATATAAATAATCGTTCATAATATTGTTTTGTTATAATATATTTATTCAATTTTTTTTAAGTTAGGTTTTTTATGTATTATTTTTTTTAGGTTTATAATTATGAAAATAGGACTTTATCAGAATGCTCCAAAACATACTGAAATTATGGGAACTTTTATTGAATTTTGTAAAGTAATTAATGCTGAATGCATTATATATAGTGTTTCTGATATTGATAAATATAGTTTTGTTAATTATTATGTTGCACTGATGAATTATAAAAAAGTTACTTTTAAGCAACCTAATGATATTATTAAAGATTATAATACATTGGATAAAATAATTGTTAATACAAATTCTGATTTATTACCAAAAGATTTTGAGAACAAAAGGGAAATATGGCATAAAATTATTTATGTTTCACATCAAAATTATCATTGTAAAAAATTTATGATTAATAATATTGTTGTTTCTCCAAATATCACTGGAGAACATTATCAAAAATATATGACGAGATATATATTACCTATTTATAAATCTAATAATTATGTTTTAAAGAAAAAACAAAATGTATATGCTATTGTTGGTGCTCTTAGAGAACATGGACATGATAGAGAAATTAGACATTTATTAAAATTATGTTATAAGCATAAAAATGCTGATAATTTTATGATTTATCTTTTTATGAGAAAAGATGATTTTAAGCGTTTTAAAGCTAGATGTCCTAGTTTAATTGATAATCCTATTGTTAAAATATTTAAAGGAAAAAGTAGTGAAGAAATGTTTGATATATTAAGTACTGTTAAATTTATTATGCCTTTAGCTAAGGATGGGGGATGGTTTCATACCCAACGTTTAACTGGTACTATTCCATTAGCTCTTAATAACAATATACCTCTTATCATAGATAAGAAATTAAATGATATATATGGTTTAAGGGGAAATATATGTTATGATTTTGATGAAGGAGATAATGATTTTATTAAAAAATTTGAAGTTTCTTTAACAATTGATGATGAATTATATGGTCGTATGGTTGAAAAAATTGTTAAATGTAAAAATAAGATTGTTGAAAATAATATTAATAAAATGAAAGATTTTTTAGACCATAGTTTAAAAATTGAGTGTAAAGAAAAAAGTGAGGAGAGAAGAGAAGAAAGAAGAGAGGAAAGAAGAGAGGAAAGAAGAGAGGAAAGAAGAGAGGAAAGAAGTGAGGAAAGAAGAGAGGAAAGAAGAGAGGAAAGAAGAGAGGAAAGAAGAGAGGAAAGAAGTGAGGAGAG
>Ga0180433_10004158_pt1 | contig 20523 bp, 5 predicted proteins | sample SS_ome_8_FD_132980 | JGI IMG/M metagenome (GOLD analysis project Ga0180433, IMG submission 132980) | Hypersaline lake sediment archaeal communities from the Salton Sea, California, USA - SS_1_D_1 metaG | ecosystem: Environmental > Aquatic > Non-marine Saline and Alkaline > Hypersaline > Sediment... | reverse complement strand
TATCCCGAATCGTGGGCCGTGGGAGCCACCGATAGCTGGGACGAGATCGCCTACTTTTCGAGCCGCGGCCCCTCTTCCCTCACCGAAGAGACCAAGCCCGAATTCAGCGCCCCTGGCGTCAACATCCGCTCCAGTTGGAACGACGGCGGATATGTCTATCTCGATGGCACCTCGATGGCCGCTCCCCACGTCGCTGGCCTGGTTGCCCTCCTCTTGCAGGCCGATCCTACCCTGACCGTTGACGCGCTTGAAGATGCCATCGCCAGCACCGCTTTGGACCTGGGCGTCGCTGGCCCCGATTATGACTATGGCTGGGGGCGGGTTGACGCCTATGCCGCCGTCTTTCCCGTGAACACAGCCGGCACTCTGACCGGCCAGGTGAGGGAGAGCGGATCTGGACCCATCGCTGGCGTCCTCCTGGAGGCGCGATCCCAGACCAATGGGCGCGTCTCCGAAAGTACCACCGATGCGCAGGGCGTCTACACCTTCACCCTGCCGGCCGGCCTTTACGACGTCGCCGCTCGCGCGTATGGTTATCTGCCGGTCACGGTTACCGACGTCTCGATGGTCACCGACGAGACGACCCAGCGAGATTTCACGCTCTCGCCAGCTCCGCGCTATCAGCTTTCGGGCCGGGTGACAGAGGCGGGCACAGGAATGCCCCTGGCAGCCACTGTCGCCATCCTCGATACGCCGCTATCTCCCGTGGAGACGAACCCGGCCACGGGCTACTACAGCCTGGAGATCGCTCAGGGTAACTATGAAATGAAGGTGACCAGCGAGGGCCATGCCTTCAGAACCCGGGCTATCACCGTCGCTGGCGACCTGACAGAGAACTTTTCGCTCGAACCTCTTCCTCCTATCTTGTTGGTGGATGACGATGGCGGCGAGACGTACGAAACCCATTTCACCAAGGCCCTGGCTGCTCTGGGTGAGGAATACACGTACTGGGAGGTGACTGTGCAGGGGGAGCCGCCATTTCCCGAACTGGAACAGTATCCCATCGTGATCTGGAGCACAGCGGACGCTTACTACGATACACTCTCTCAACAGGCCGAAAATTCCCTGATGGCTTATTTGGATGGTGGCGGCCAGTTTTTCCTCTCCAGCCGTGAATATTTGCTCGAACAGGGTATGACCCTGACCCCCTTGGCCCGCAACTACTTGCACATCGAATACCACGAGTGGGGCTCGTTTATCGAAACAGTCGCCGGGGCGGCGGGCAGCCCTGTGGGGGCCTGGTTGGGTCCGTATACCCTGTCGTATCCTTTCCCCTATAATAATTCCAGCGTCTGTTTTTATCCCGATGAACTGGCCTCGGCGGCTTTTAGGGGTAACGACCCGTATGGGTATACGTGTACCGTCGGGTCGACATATCTCGACCGTCAGGCATGTTACCGAACTGTCTTTTTGAGTTTTCCTTTCGAGGCGCTGCAAACTTCTGATGCGGTGAGGATGATGAAGCGTGTTCTCGGCTGGTTTGGGAGTGATTGCAACTTTGGTGCACTGAGGGGTACTGTTACCGACGCTCGGACAGAAAAGCCGGTGAGAGACGTCACCGTCTCTGCTTATGGTCCCAGGGATGCTATGACCGCTGTGACCGACGGGACAGGCTCTTACACCTTGACTCTGCTGACCGATGTGTATGCCATAGAGGTAGGACGGAGCGGTTACATCAGCGAGACGGTGACGGAAATTGAGGTTGGCAATGAGGCGACGGCCACGATTGATATATCGTTACACTCTCAGATCGTGCTTTCTCCCACTTTGTTGGACGTGGATGTAACCGCGGGACAGGTAGTGACCCGCTCCTTTGCGATCCGCAATGCCGCTCTGACCACGCTGCTCTATGAAATCTTTGAGGAGGATGTAGTCCACGCGCCCACTGCTCTTGGCGGAGTCAACCCCTATCCTCCTCCCCCCACATCTATCTCTACCATAAGAATTCCATCCAGCGTTCGTGCCCCGACCCTGGATGGCGTTTTCACCGATGGTGAGTGGGATGATGCAAACATTGTCGTGGCCACTGAGGTCCAGGATACGAAGGGAGCCGAGATCGCCGGTATCTTTGTCAAACACTCCTTTGACTATCTGTACGTGCTGGTGGATCACTATGGAGCTGCCGGCGATGATGTGGATATCAGCCAGAGTATTGGTCTGGATCTGAACAACAAAGGCATAAATAATGGCGGGTTCTACTCGCAGATATATGGCGACTCGTTGTCGACGTACTTTGATTATCCGGGCCGCGTGCAGGTGGGGCAAAGCGCTACTCCCGGTCATCCTTCCCCCCATTGGATCTTTGAATACGAGATCCCCCTGTCTGGCCTCGCGCCGGTGCGGCCGGAGAAGGCCTTTGGCCTCCATTTCATCTTCCACGATTATTATGCTGACGAACACGGCGAATGGGATAATGCCAGCGCAAACATCGATTACCATTCCCCGTCGTGGTGGGCCGATGCTGTACTGGCGGGGCAGGACATCCCCTGGCTTTCCGAGAGGCCGGTCACAGGGACGGTGGAGGCGGCCAGTTCCCAATCCATCAGCGTGACCTTCGATGCCCTCCAGGCTCAACCCGGCGTTCACGCTACCCGACTGAAGGTCGTCAGTCAGGATGGCTCGATCGCCGTCGTCGATCCCGCCGTTCTCATCACATTGACCGTGGAGCCTACACTCACGATGGGACGGTTGGCAGGCGCGGTCACCGATCAGCGCACCGGAGAACCTGTGGCGGCCACAGTCGCAGCCGCGGATGGCCGCTCGGTGGTCGCTGATGGGACTGCGGGCCGGTATGTCTTTTGGCTGGAGGAGGGGTACCGACAACTCGAGATCTCGGCGGAGGGCTATCTCTCCACGACGACCGCGCTCACCATCACGGCCCAGACAGCCATCACCCGCGACTTTGCCCTGCGCCGCGATGGACCGCAGCTAACGCTCGTTCCCGCTTCCCTCGTGGTCACAGCTACGTGTGGTCAAGCCATCACGCGCACCCTGACCATCAGCAATAGCGGCACGCAACCGCTCGCGTTCCAACTCTACGAGACGACGGTAGATGACGACCTGGCCGTGCGGACTGCCAGGAGTAAGAGGGACGTTGGCCGATCGCTGGCCTGGCCGGGAAGAGACGCGCGGGCCGGCTTGATCCGCTCGGTCGTCCCTGCTCGATCTTTTACGGCCAGCCTGGACACCTTCATCCTGGATCCGGTGGGCGATGCTTCGATAGCGGATCTTGTCCGAGGAGCGGCGGCTGTTGAGGATATCGGATGGGATGGCGAGCCGTCCGCGCTTACCTTGCGCCTCACCTTTGGCGATGGAACGTCGCCCCGGAACGTGGTCGGTTACATACATCTGGACACCGACCGTGATGCCAGCACGGGGCGACCGCCCCAAGAGCTGGCCGGCACGTTTGGACAGGACATCGGCCTGGACTATTACCTGGATCTCTTTGGCTTGCCCAACCTGGGCCTGGTGGATGTGTGGCGTCAGGACGGAACCTATATGGGATCCGTGGTCGGGACCTACGCGGACCAATCCCTGGAGATGTCGATTCCCCTCTCGCTACTGGGAAACGACGACGGGGTGATGAATGTGACGGTAGCTCTTGGGACCGCCCAGGGCGCCGAGGAATGGATGCCCGAGGCCGGACACGGTGCCGTCGGCGTTGGGGCGAGCTGGTTGGCGGAGAGTGACGACGATGGCGTCATTCCGGCAGGAGAAGAGCGCTCGATCACCCTCACCCTTGATGCGTCTCTCTTGCAGCCGGGTGAGCACGTTGCGCGTCTGGCCATGAGCAGCGATGATCCGGTCTTCCCTCTGGTCTATGCGCCGCTGACCCTCACAGTGGAGCCTGGTCCCACGATGGGAAAGCTGACCGGTGAAGTGACCAATAAATACACCGGGCAGGGCGTGAGGGCCTGGATGCTCACCCAGGATGGTTGGATTACTCTCAGTGAACCGGGCACAGGCCAGTATATCTTCTGGCTGGAGGAGGGTACCAGGTCGGTGAGAGCTTTTGTTCGCCCTTCTCGCCCCATCAGCCATACGATTACAGTCGATATTTTCGCTCAAGAGACACTGGTTCAGAATTTTGCACTGGAGTGGTGCGAAATTTATTTACCCCTTGTTGTTCGTTCTGCCGATTGAACGAGTTCAGGAGTATTGCCTATGACCGAACAGAATTACGAACCCAAGATCATCGGTTTCCTCTGCAACTGGTGCAGTTACGCCGGGGCGGACCTGGCCGGGTCGGGCCGGCTCAAGTATCCACCCAATCTCAAGATCATCCGGGTCCCCTGCTCCGGCCGCGTCTCGCCCGAGCTGATCCTCCGCACGTTCCGGGCCGGGGCGGACGGCGTGATGATGTTGGGCTGTCACATCGGCGACTGCCATTACTCGACCGGCAACCATCGCACCGCCCGCCGTATGCCGGTGCTCAAGGCACTCCTCGAATTCACCGGCATCGAGTCGGAACGATTCCTGGCAAAGTGGGTCGCCGCCTCCGAGGGAGGGCTGTTCGCCGAGACTGTGCGAGAATTCACCGAGACGCTGCGCGGCCTCCCTCCTTTGGATTTGAGGTTGGGAGATGGCAGATTTGGAGATTGACTCATCCACTGATCGCCGATCTCCAAATCATCAATCACCAAATCACCAGATCACCGGTCTGGTGTTGGCGGGTGGGGCCAGCCGGCGGATGGGACGCGACAAGGCCTTCCTCGAGCTGGGCGGCAAGCCGCTGATCGAGATCGTCATTGAGCGGGTGGCGGGTGTGTGCGCCGAGGTGTTGATCGTGGCGGGCGACGTGCAGCCTTACGCTGGCCTGGGAGTTCCACTGGTCGAGGATCGCTTTCGTCATGTGGGCGTGCTGGGCGGCCTGCAAGCGGGGTTGGGGGCGGCGGCCCACGAGTTGTCGCTGGTCGTGGGCTGTGACATGCCCTTCTTGAATCCCGATCTCCTGCGAGCCTTTGCGGCCTGGGCGAGGGGGTTCGACGTGGTCCTGCTGCGACAGGGAGAACAGGTGGAACCGCTCCACGGAGCCTATCGGCGCACCTGCCTGCCGGCGGTGGAGGCGGCCATCCGCGCAAGGCGACGGCGCATCATCTCGTTCTTCCCCCACGTGCGGGTCCGCTACGTGACACCGGACGATGTGAAGCCCTTTGACCCCGATCTGCGTTCCTTCCGCAACATCAATACCCCCGATGAGTGGAAAGCGGTGCAGGCGGAATGGTCACAGGGGTGACTCTGCGCTATGCCTCGCCCTCGAACAGCCTCACGATCTCTCGATGCGCCGCCACGTTCTCCAGGAACGAGCGTCGCAGCGTGTCGCCGCTGATCTTGGCGGCGCGCTCTTGCAGTCGCCGGTAAACGGTGCTCAGAATCTCCGGGGCGCGCAGTGCGCGGTAACAGGCCAAATAGATGCGCGCCGATTCGTCCGTGCGCTCCACGCTGTGATCCGCCAAGTACGCCAGAATCTCCTCGGCCCAGGCCTGGGCCTCGGCGACGTCCCCCTGGGCCAGCGAGAGACGGATCAGACCGGCCAGCGTTTCCATCGCCTGGGGATAATCGTCCAACTCGCGCCGCAGTTCCAACGCCTGTTGATAAGCCTCGGTAGCTTCGGGCAGGCGTCCCAGTTCCGTCAGAGCGTGGCCCAGGTGGGTTAAATCGTGCGCTTGCCGGCGCCGATCGCCGATCTCCAGTGAGATAGCCAACGCCTGTTGGCTGTAGTTCACCCCATCTCTGTCGTTGCCTTGCTGATGGGAGAGCAGGCCCAGGTAACCCAGCGTCCAATTCTCTCCCCGCCGGTCGCCGATCTCGCGGCAGATCCGCAGGTCTTGCCGGTAGTACTCTTTAGCTTGGGCATGATCGCCGACGCGCCCGTGGATGTATCCCAGATTGCCCAGGGCGATGCTTTCTCCCCAGCGGTAGCCGATTTCGCGGGCCGTGGACAGGGCTTGCTCGTAGTAGCCGATGGCCTCTCCGTAATCGCCCTCGTTTTCGGCCACCAGACCGAGGTTGTTGTGCGTCCATCCCTCGCCGCGCCGGTCGCCGATCGCGCGATCGATCTGTAACGCCTGTTCCAGATAAGCGCGCGCTCTGGCATAGTCGCTCTGTTTCCACGAGATGACGCCGAGATTTCGCAGGCTTTCCGCTTCCAGCCAGGACGCCGATTCGACCGGGCGGCTCGTTGAGCGGGCGGTTTGGGCCAGGCTCACGGCTTGCTCGAGCAAGGGGTGCGCTTTCTCATACGCTCCTTGCTGCTGGAGGGCCAGTCCCCACTGCAAATAGCCTGCCGCCTCGCTGCGCACATCCTGGGCGGACTGGGCCAGGTCGATGGCGTGTTGGGCTGTCTGGACCGCGTGCCGGTACATCGCCCGCCTGACCAGAAAGTGCGCCTGCTCGACCAGCAATTGAGCGGCGACGCTCTCTGTTTTCCGGTTTATCTTATCTGATGCCAGGATGCGCTCCGCCGCATTTCTAAACGTCTCCTCTCCTTGTTGAAAGAGACCTCTAAGCTCGTAGAAGCGAGATAGAGCGCCAACGCCTCGCCCCAGATTTTCGATATCGTCCTGGGCCACGGCCCAATCCCACGCCGTTCGTATGTTCCCAATCTCTGTACCGATCTCGGCCAACGCTATTTCGGGATGCTTGCCTACCAGAGGGGCTTCTTGTTGCTGGAGAAATGCGATGTAAAACTGGCTGTGCTTTGTCCGAGTTTTCCTTTCGTCATCGCCCTGTGCGGCGAGTTTCTCGACGGCGTAGCGCCGCAGAAGAGGATGCAAGGCCCAGCGCCCGCTGGAGGAGGTCTGGAGCAGCGACTTGTCTTGCAGCGCGGCCAGAGTAGATAGATCGGCGTCGGCGACGCGCTGCGCGGCTACTTGGTCAAATCCAACCTGGAAAATGGATAGTTTGCGCAGCAGGCGCCGCTCGACCTCCGAAAGCAGCGCATAGGAGTAGTCGAACGTCGCCCGCAGGCTCTGCTGGCGCGCCGGGCCGTGAGGTTGTGCTCGGCGCAGAAAATCCAGATTGCGCTCGAGCTCGTCGGCGATCTGGCGGCAGGAAAAGCCCCGCACCCACGCGGCGGCCAGTTCGATCCCCAGGGGCAACCCGGCGACCAATCGGCAGATGTGCAGGACGTGGGGTAGATATTCGGGTTGCAACGACCACTCGGGGCTGACCCGCCTGGCGTGATGGGCAAAGAGCTGTACGGCATCGTATTGCGCGGCCAGAGGTTCGATCGGGCTATCGTCGGGGAAGGAGAGGCCATCCAGTTGGATAATCCATTCTTCAGGGATGTTCAGTCGCGCGCGAGACGTGATCAGCAGTTTGACGTGGGGGGCGTGGTGGAGGATCTCTTGCAGCAACGACGTGCCGTCGAGTAGATGCTCAAAGTTATCCAGCAGCAGCAACAGTTCTTTTTCGCGCAAATAGTCGAGCAGGTGCGCCAATCGGGGGGATGTTCCGGTAGTGGTGATGGGCAGCCGGGCTGTGAGCGCGTCTTCCAACTGTACAGCCGTCGCCGCATCTTCCAGGAGCACGAGGCGGACACCGTCGCGCCAGTCGGGCGCTTGTTGGGCTGCGACGTGCATTGCCAGCCGGGTCTTGCCGCTTCCGCCCGGGCCCAGCACGGTGATCAACCGACGGTCGCGATGCGCGAGATGGGTGTGAAGTTGTCTCTGTTCGGCCTCACGCCCGATGAACGGCGTTCCGGGTCGGGCCAAGGCCTCTTCTGCTGGACGGCGGGGTGTGGTGGAGAGTTCGCCGCTGCGAATCTTTGCTATCAGCGCCAGGGTTTCATCTTCCGGCTCGACGCCCAGTTGGGCGTCGAGCACCTGCTGAAATCGCCGATATTCCAGGATCGCCGCATTGCGCTCTTTTCCCATGGCCATCGCTTGAAGCAAGAGACGCTCGGCGGCCTCGTCCCAGGGATCGAAAAGGAGCAGACGTCGGGCGTATTGCTGCGCCTGTTCCCATTGACCGTGTGCCAGACGATATGCCGCCACGGCGTGAAGCGCCGCGCAGGCCCGCTGGTGAAAGTATTCTCGTCTGATCAGAACCCACTCCTCGAAAGGCGCGCTTCCGGCGATCTCCACCCCATCCAGGAACGGGCCGCCATAGTGAGCTACTGCTTTCTCCAGGCGGGTGATGCAGACAGGACAGGCTGAAAGGCGGCGGTGCCGGTGTTGCTGCGTCTCATTGACCAGCCGCTCGAACGCGACTACGTCCACCCAGACGTCGCTCTCTGCGTTGAACTGGAGCGTCTGCGCGTCGGATAGCAGGTGCGGCGGCTCCGTCTCGGCGTCTCGGATGGCGCGGCGCAGGCGATGCAGGAGTTGTCGCAAGTTTCGCAGCGTCTTTTCTGGCGCGGCGTCGGGCCAGAAAAGCGCCGCCAGTGCAATGCGCGTGTGCGGTCGCTTCTCTATCGCCAGGTAGGCCAGGAGCGCGAGAGGTTTCTGCAGCCTGGATACGTCTAGCGGCGCGCCATCCACCTGTATCTGCGCCGGACCGAAAAGGTGCATCGACAGCCGCGCCGGTAGAGGGGGGAGGGGTTCGGGGGAGGATGTTGGTTCATATAACGGCTGTATAACGCTCATTTGCTATCATGCGTGATAAAGTGCGTGCATCTGTATCTATTATACCCTACCTGGAGCGATCATGGAAGAATCCACCCCTTATCAGGCGTATCTCGTTCGTCTTTGGCCCACCCGACGCGCCGGGCTGGTGAAATACCGTGTCACGCTGGATGCTATCGGTGGGGGCGATCACCGTGACTTTGCCGATCTGGATGGGCTGGTAGCGTTCTTGCAGGCCCAGGAGTCCCAGCTTTCTGTGCGAAGGGATAAAGGGGTTGTGGATCCGCCGGTTCATTCTGTGGATTAGGAGGTGTCGGACATGTCTGAAAAGTCCAGATGGCTGCGTGTACTCTTTGTCGTTATCATCGCATTGTCGCTGTTGCTGACGCTGACTTGGGTGCGGGCCGCGCCTGTGGATGGCTACGATCCCAACAAACTCAGTTATGGCCTCTACTGGTTTGGGAAGGAGAACGTCAATCAAAAATTCGCCTCTGGCGAGATGAATCCTTACTTTGATCCGGCCAAACCGACGCTTATCTTTGCCCACGGCTGGCAGCCGTACCTTTCACTTAATCTGCCCAACTTTGATTTTGACGGTAACGATACGATTGCAGCCTGGATCGACGATGGCTGGAACGTCGGCATCTTTGTCTGGAACCAGTTCTCCGATGAGACGACGGGACTCACACTGGGCGGGAGTTGGTTCCCGGGTGGAGGGCCGCCGCAGGGAGTGACGGATGCCGAGGCCAAAATCTGGACGACGGATGGGCCGCAGGGAATGCGCTGGCGCGATTGGAGTGAGCCAGTGTGGGAAGATGGGTACAAGGAAGGCCCCGCCAAGTGCGCGGCGGAATTGTTCTACGAGGAGTATATCGCGGCGATGGCAGGATATACCGGCACCGTTCGCATCGCCGGGCACTCGCTGGGCAACCAGATGGCGGTGCGCCTGACCAAACTGCTCCACGACGGGATCGCTGTCGGGGAGGTGTCGGAGCACCTGCGTCCCGCGCGGGTGGCGCTGCTGGATCCATACTGGTCTCCTGCTCCTAGAACGTATCTGAGCGGCAAGACGACTGGAGATGTGGTCCGCGAGTATATCGCCGAACTGCTGCCCACCGGCACCCTCTTCGAGTGGTATTGGTCCTCCGATTGGACGACGCCGAACGAAGGCGACGCCAACGACGCCCTCAAGCGGATGGTGCTTTACGCAGAGATGGATCCGGCGTATGTGTCGAGCGGCCTGGACAAGCATATGGCCGCCAACCATCTCTATTTCTGGTCCTACGGTTTCCCGCAAGCGCCTCCGTGCGCTGGCGTCGGCGATGATTGCCGGTTGTTGGCGCAGATGGGCGACGCGCAACTCGCCTCGCTGATGCGCTCCGACTACTACTGGACGCAGAGCGAGGGTCAGAGTACAGAAACGCCGGGCGACGACGTATACACCACCACGCAGCGAGCCGATGCACCCTACGTGGTGGCGCAATTGCAGGCCGACACGCCCACACAGACCGTCGGCGGCGTCATCACTCTCACGGCGACGGTCACCGGCACCACAAGCCCCGCCCCCGACGGCACGCTGGTGACGTTCGGCACGGACCTGGGCGACATCTGGGCGCGCTCGGTGACCAGCGGCGGCGTGGCGCTCGCCCTCGTCACCTCCGAAGTGGCGGGCACAGCACACATTTCGGCCACGACGCAGGGCGCGGGCGGCGAGGCTCAGAGCACGCACATCGTGACGTTCACCGAGTTGGTATCTGAGTGCATACCGCTCACCAGCGCTGTCATCACTGATCTGACTGGTCTCACCAGTACACTCTATGTGGACACGCCGTATACCTTCACCGCCATCATCACTCCCGCCGAGGCCACGCCGCCCATCACCTACACCTGGTCGCCCACGCCTATCAACGGGCAGAACCACAGCAGCGGCATCTATCAGTGGGACACGCCGGATACCTACACGCTCGCGTTGACGGTGGAGAATTGCGGTGGGCCGGTGGAGGCTGCGCCGCGCGTGGTCGTCGTAAAGGGCGGGGGGTATTCGATTTACCTGCCGCTTGTCCTGAGGCAATCGAAGGGCCGGTGATGCGTGGCCGCGACGAATGGGGGGCCTGCACTTGACCAAACCTTCACGTACATTTGTACTATTGACGTCAAGTTGACCATAAGCTAGAATGGAATGATATTACATTCTTGTCCGAGACCGCAACAACATTGCACTATTGAGTAATCGGAGGCGGAAGATGAGTTCCTCACGTGCTTCGTACCTTATTGGGTCAATTGCTGGGCTATGCGTGCTTACCCTGGCGTTGCTTGCATATCCCACGGTCACAACCTCGGCGGAGCAGGAGGGCCTGGAGGCGGCCTGGGAGCGCGCCCGCGAGGCCGGCGCGTATGCCTTTACCGCCGACGTAGAGCAGACGCTCGTCCCCCGTCCTCTGCCCCGCATGATCGGGCAGACGAGCGAGCGGGTGGACATGCGCATCGAGGGCAACGTGACGCTGCCCGACCAGGTGCGGATGGATCTCCGCTTCGAGGGCGGCGGCTTCGACGCGCCGCCCCTGAGATTGGTGCGGGATGGCGCCGAGACCTACCTGCTAAAGGATGGCGAGCGCATCCCCGTCGAGAATCCGGCCGGCCTTGCCTCTCCTACCTCCGACTATCTCAGCTACCTCGCTGCCGCCGAGAACGTGCAGCAACTGGATCAACCCTCGCCCGATGGCTTCACTCGCTATGCCTACGACATCAACGGCCCGCGCTTTGCCGAGCACGTGCGCGCGCAGATGGAGGCGCAGCTCGAAGGGGCGCCAGCCGGGGTCGAGCTATCGCCATCCCCGCTGCTCCAGCGGATGAGCGGCCACGGTGAACTTTGGGTGGATGCCGATGGACTCCCTCGCCGCCAGGTGGTGGACCTGGAGCTGCCGGAGGCGAGCGAGGAGTACGACGCGCGGGCGCACGTCATCGTGGATTTTCGTTTCGACAAGAAGGCGCGGGAGCGAATCAGCGGCTCGATAATTGGACGGCTTGGCAAGGGAATCCACATCGACGTTAGACCTGCTGACCTCTCCTGGTTTTTCCTCTCCGTTGTGATGGCGTCGGTGCTGATCGGTTTCCGTCGGCGCCGGTGGGTGTACGGGTTGGTCGCGGTCGGCGTCAGCGTCATCATGGTGGTCTCGCCGCTGCTTCAGGCAGTCGGCATCGTCCGCTTTCAGGAACGTCAGGCCCAGGCCGCCCCCGCCGAGACCATCGCCGATGCTCTCGGCCTCCCCGGCGAAGCAGAAGAATCCGCGCGGCCGGCGATCCAAAACTCGCGCCCTGCCGCTCCCTCCGACTATGAACCCGATGTCCGATGCGGCGATGGCGACCCAAACGCCGATTCTGACGGCGACGGCCTGAGCGACGCCGACGAAAACTGCCTGGGCACCGACCCGGAGCACGCGGACAGCGACCGCGACACCATCACCGACACGCTGGAGCTTACCAGCTTCAGTTGCGGCGGGAACGATTGGACCAGCGATGCCTTTAATCCGGACTCGAACCGCGACGGCTTGAGCGACGCTGCCGAGTGGCCGGAGCCGGTCGGCGCAGCGCCCGACCTGGACGTGGCCGACGATTGGGACCCCGACGGCGACGGCGTGCCCAACCTGTGGGACGCGGACAACGACGGCGACGAGGTGCCGGACAGCCTCGATCTCTCCCCCTTTGCGCGCACCACCTACAGCGGCTCGTTCTCCCTGACCACCCAGGGCAGCGATTTCGACGGCTATCAGTACATCGAGTTCCAGGTGCAGCCGGAGGATATGTCTCACCTGCGTTACAGCACGACCTATCTCGATTGGCCCTACGATGAGCGTGGCCAGATCCAGGACCTGGACGACTCGATCGAGGATATCAACCTCTACCCTGTGCTCAAAATTCGCACCAACCAGCCGCCCGACGAGGAGCTGGCGCGCATCTACAACATCTCGGTGTTTGAGGATGATGGCGGGTATGATCTCTATGTCACCCCGGTGCCGGTCAGCGACGGCGGGCGGATCGTGGCCTTTTACGTCAAGGTGGTGTATGGGCCGGATGAGTTGGACGATATTCGTTGGGAAAAGGTCGAACTGCTCTGGATGGCGCGGATGAGTATGGACCAGCAGTCTGGCGACGAGATCAAGACCTCCGTCATACCCCTCCACACCTATCTGGAGGAGTCCTTCCGCGTCACCGGTTTGCAGATCACCAAGAGCCGCAACTTTGAAAGCATGATCCTGGGCACGCCAGACAGTCCGAACGACGACCGTTGGATCTTTAACCTGCTCTTTGGATTGAGCAACACCTTCCTGACTCACCAGAACCCTGACCTGCCAGAGATCGAGTTCCGATTCAGTAGCCCGAACACTCCGCTCGAAAAGACGTGGGGCGTCACCTCGACGCTCGTGACCGCGGATCTGCCCTCCACCCCGTACGGCCACGCGGATGAAGGGTTAGAGGATCTGCCAGTGCGGGTCCAGGACTTTTTAGAGAACAATTATCCCGCCGACAGCAACCCATCCCTGGCGATTGCCACCCAGGAGGAGGTGGGGCTGTACAGCCTGGACGACGGAGGACAGTTCCAGCCGGGGAGCAGTCTCAACCTGAATCTGGCCAACGTGGCGATGAGCACGCGGCGGGGATTGAGGAGCAACACCTACGAGTCCGAGGACGGCGCCTGGAGTTCACTGGACCTGCAAGGGACGCTGGAGTTAATGCAAGAGCGGTACGAGGACGAACTGGCGGACATTGTGACGCAGTTGGAGGACGAGTATCCCGAGTTGACGATTGAGGACCTGGAGCTGCTTCTCGACATGTTCTACACCGCCTGGTTCGTGGGTCAGACCCGCATTCTAAGCCTGGATGGTCAAACGCTGGCGCCCGATGGCCGGGATGACCGGGAGGTGTACGACGAGTTGCACCAGGATGCCGATTCCCTGCCCGCCTACTTGCTTGAGGCGGCTGGCCTGGGAGAACCCGGCGGCGGGCTGCGGATTGGCGACAGTCCGACGCAATACTGGGAGTACCAGCGCGACCAGGAGGACAATGGGATTGAGTTGGGCGTCGTCTTTCCAACCTGGGTCAAGGTAGGTGTCATTGTTGGCGTGGTCTTGAGAACGATTTTTGGTCTCAGGACGATGATACAGGCCACCCGCTTTGCCGGAACGGTGGGTTTTGCCACCCGGATGAAGATTTTGTCTGATAACGCGGGCCAGGGCAGCAGAGTGTTGGGAGTCGTCGGTCTCATCATCTCGATCTTGGCGATCTGGACCATATTTTTCATCACCGCCGGGCTTACAGGGTGGGATTGGGACTCTCCGGCGGTCAAGCAAGCCGCGATCTTTGCGACGGTGGCGACGGTCATTACCGTCATTCTGTTTGCCATCAGTTTGAATCCCGTTGGCGCCATCGTCGTGGGGATCTTGGCCCTTTTGGATTTGATCCTCTTCGCCGTCTCTTTGGGAGAGTTCAGTATTACGACGGCCATCATCGAGTGGATCACCGGCCTCATCTACGACGCGCACGTCCTCACCACGTTCGAGGACGCGGGTTTTGAGAATTTTGATACCGCCGTGATGGACGAGGAGATGGGCCTCATCGTGGGCAACCGCTTCCGCGTCAGCGACAGCTTCGTCGGTACCATCGAGCGCACCAGCGATGGAGACAACGGTGACCTGAAGGACAGTTGGGCCAGGGCCAAATATCACGGCAGCGCGACGGCGGCCGTCTGGGCCGACAAGAACGATGGTAAAGACTGCGATCGCTCTGGGTCCGTCTTGACGTGTGAGAATGACGTCGCGGTCGAATTCAAACTGGACACGGCGGAGCGGAACGTCAAGCTCACGGTCGAATCAACGATCCGGGCAAAAACTTTTTACGAAGAGTGCTGGTTCGGCGACTGTGAGCGCAAGTCTCAATACACCGACCTGCCGGACGATCTGCCGTCGTACGACCAGTGGGATCCGATGAACTTTTACCTGGACGTGCTGCCGGATAACGTCCACGACCTGTTTACCTGGAGCGACATCGACAACCCCGACCGGGACGGCGACGGTTTGCTCAACGACGAGGAAGTGGACAGCCTGGGCACCGACCCGGACGATTGGGACAGCGACGACGATGGCCTGGCGGATAAATTCGAGGTGGATTCCCAGGAGACGCTGGGAACCGACCCGCTCAAAGCCGATACCGACGGGGATGGCCTGCTCGACGGCCTGGAGCACCGCATCGGCACCGGAATTGATGCCGCGGACTCGGACGACGATGGCCTGACCGATGGCGAGGAGGTCTTTCACCAGGAGGGCAGCGATTGGGTGGGCGGCTGGCTGGTCGAATTGCCGAGTGGGGAAACCGCATGGGTTTTCTCCGATCCATTGATCGCCGATGCCGACGGCGACCAGCTGAACGACAGGAGCGAGCGTAACTCGGCCGTCAGCCCCTTTGGTTACAACGATACGCCGGATCTTGACCTGGACGTCGACCCGCTGGCCGAAAGCCCCGGCGGCGCCATCGCCGCTTACGTCATCCCGGGCGAGCGAGTGATGATGGACCTGGCTGTAGACAACGTCGGCCCGCGCGCGGTCACCTCCACGCTGACGCTCTGTCTGCCCGATTTTCTCGAGAATATCGAGGGCGGCGATATGCAGGGCGACAGTACGCCATCCAAACAAGCGGCGGCCTGCAACGGCTTTCAGTGGTCCTTTGCGTCAGATGAACTGTTGCCAGGCGAGGCCGTCCACACGTCCGTCACCGCCACGGTCTCCACCGCCCTGAGCAGTTCGGCCTCCGATGAGATCAGCGCCACGCTGCCCTACCTGGTCGGCGACGAGGAGGAGGATATCGTCGACCAGGCCACGGTGATCGTCGACCTGGACGACCCGGAGGTGTCCATCACGGCGCCGCTGAGTGGCACGTTGCTGGGCGGTGGCATCAGCCACTATGTCGTCGGCGGCGTTGCCAAAGACGAGAGCAGTTGGGTCACCGGCGTAGAAATTGACCTGCCCGCCGGAGTCGGGACGGTCGACGCGGAGGGAATCAGCCCCTGGGCCTACACCTGGGAACTGCCGGACGACGGCGTCTACGCCCTCGCGGCCCGCGCCTACGACTATGTGGATCACGCCAGCCTGACGGCCTCCGTCGTCGTGACCGTGGACAATACCGCGCCGACCGTGACGCTGGCTCTGGAGGACGGCGAGGTCGTGACCGGCGAGGTGGGCAGTGCCATCACCCTCACGCTGGCGGGCAGCGCTGGCGACAACCTCTCCGGGCTGACGCGGGTGCAGATCAGCACCGACGGCCGCCCCTGGCGCGAGGTCTGGTCCGGTGTAGGGCAGACATTCCTGTCTGCCACCTGGAATACCGAATGGATCCTGCCGAGCGAGGAATCCGCCCAGGGCGAGCACGTCGTACAAGTGCGCGCCCTCGACCGGGCGGGGAACGAGAGCGAGATCCTGCTCCGCACGATTATCGTGGACATCGTGCCGCCGACCAGCGAGCTGACCGACCGCACCTACCTGGCCGATCCACCCCCCTACGTCCCGACCGATCAGGAACTCGAGCTCTACGGCGTGGCGAACGACGCGGGCAACGTCCCCCAGCCCTCGCGCCCGGTGGAGCTGGTGGGAGACCTGGACTCGATTGACGATGCCACGATCTGGCTGGAGATGCCCTCCGTGGACGATGACGACGACGGGGTGAGCGTGGCCTGGCTGGGCGATTTTAACGGCGACCGGCTGGCCGACCTGGCCGTCGGGCTGCCGTCCGCCGAGGGCGGAGCAGGGCAGGTGACGGTTGTCTATGGACGCGCGGGGGGCTGGCCGACTCCCACCGACGCTGAACTCCTGGCGGATAGCTTCACCTCACTGGTTGGCAGGGCGGGAGCCGGGATTGGAGACGTGATCGGAGCCGCGGGCGACGTGAATGGAGATGGCTTTAGCGATCTGCTCGTGGGCGACTCGGAGAACGACCGCGTCTATGTGGTCTTTGGGTATCCTGCTCCGCTGGGACGGGACATGGTCCTCGATGGACCGCGTTACCCCTATTGGTCCGAACTGACCGTCGAGTCCGGTACAGAGATCGGCGACTGGTTGAGCGCGGCCGGCGACGTGAACGGCGATGGCTTTGACGACCTGCTCATTGGCGCGACGGGCGCGGAGGGCAAAACGTATTTGCTGTTGGGGGAGGCCGCCCCATGGTGGGGGACTGTGCCGTTGGATGTGAAAGCCGAGGCAGAGATCGCTACCGACCCAGGCGGCGCGCGCCTGAGCGGGGTGGGGGATATGGACGGCGACGAGTACGATGAGTTTATGGTCGCCGAGGGAAACACCATTTACCTGTTCGAGGGGCAGGCGGTCTTTGAAGCATCGCTCGAACTGAGCGACGCCATCGCCACATTCCCCAGCTCCGAAGCGCGCCCGCAGGTAGCCGCGCTGGGCGACGTGAACGGCGATGCTCTGACTGACTTTATCTACGCCGATGGGGCCGCGCCCAAGCTGGTCTTTGGAGATGAGGATCGCGCCTGGGGCACGCAGACGCTCGACCTGACGCCCGCTCCCTCGGGCTTTCTGGCCGCGCCCGGCGACGTGGATTACGACGGCCTGGGAGATCTCCTCCTCGGCAACGAGGACGGGGATGCGGTCCTGATTCTGGGGAAGGAGCTTTCCGAGTCCGAGGTCAAAGCGACCCTGACCGACGTTCAAGCGGCGGCCTCTGCCCCTTACGCGGCGGGCGCTGACCTGAACAGCGATGGTTCCTCCGATCTGCTGCTCGTGCCGAGCGTGCTGGGCGGAACGAGGATGAGCGCGGTGGACTATGGCCCGCTGCCCCACGTGAACCCGGATGATCTGCCGGTGGCGCGGGGAGTGCGCGTCGGCGAATTGGCGAGTCGGCAAATCGGCGTGTCTCCGTTGGCGACTCAAGTTGTCCGCCACGTGGACGACGATGGCGGTGCCGACTTTGTCACCGTCCAGGCGGCGGTCGACGCGGCGAATCCTGGCGACCGCATCTACATCGCTCCGGGCGTCTATGATAATTTTACCGTTACCGTGGACAATCTGTACATCGCCGGCGACCACGCCGACGCGGTCTTTGTGGATGGAGGCGGCGGCGACTTTGCGATCAAGATTAAAGACGCCGATGGGGTCGAACTGAAAAAGCTGACCCTCCGCAACGCCGATAACGCCCTGTACCTGGAAAACGCCGGTCTGCTTGGATACGAGGATGAGGCGAAAAAGATCGTCCTGGAGCGGGTGCTGATGTACGATTTCGACTCTCACGCGGTCGCGATGGATCGCGTCAGTTCGATGCGCCTCACCCGCTGCACGCTGGCGGGCGGGGAGGATCACATTGATCTGTACGGTGCTCCCGACCCGGCGATGGACGAGAGCTGGGACGACGCCGCCTCGACAGATAGCCGCACCGCGACCGGCGCGGATGGCGGCATATTCGACGATGGTGAGGAGATATACTTTGTGGACGGCAGCGGGCAGATCGACGTCTATACTCCCAACCCGGTTTCCTGGCATAGTCTGCCCGACGCGCCGATGGGCGTCTACGCGGGTGCTGCCGTAGACGAGAACGGTCACATATGGGCCTTGCGGCGAGACCTGGATGCAGGCTTTGACGGCCCGGTGTACGCCATCGCCTACGTCAGCGAGGACGAAATGTACGTTGGCGGCGATTTCACCCACGTCGGCAACGTGGCGGTAGACCATATTGCCCGCTGGAATGGCAGCGCGTGGGAAGCGGTGGGCGAAGGGTTTGCCGCTCCTGACGATACGGTCTATGACATCAGGGTTAGCGGGACTAAAATCTATGCCGGCGGCGCCTTTGGCCTGCGCTACCTGCCGGACAAGGGCGATCCGTACAGCCTCTGGGAGAACTGGGGAGACATAGCAGGCGATGGAGCAGTGTATGTTCTGGCCTTCCACTCAGGCGGCGTTTTTGTGGGCGGCTCTTTCGATGACATCGGCGGCGTCACGGCGCACAAGCTCGCCAAGAGAGAGTCTGACGGTACGTGGAGGCAGATCGCGAAACCGCCGGGCGATTCTTGTAACGGTATCCTCGCCTCCGGCTATCACGTTTCGGCCTTGGAGAACAGGGATGGTATCGTTTACCTGGGCGGGCGATTCCACGAGGTGGGCGCCGAAGCGTATGGAGGTAGCGGGTGCAGAAGCCCCGCGGAATACGGTCTGGCCAAAACGAATGGATCGTATTCCTATGGCTACTGGATAGCGGGGACACCGAGGAAGAGCGACCTGAAAAGCGGCAGCGATATCTACGATTTTGAGTTTTACGGGGGCAGTCTGGCGGTCGGCGGCAAGTTCAATAACGTCAGGTGCTACTACAAGGATGGATATTACGACGGGTGGTGGCCCGACTCGAACTATTGCAGCGCCAGTGGAGCAGCCAGCAATCTGGCCATCTTCGCCAACAAAGAATGGCGAGTGCCTGGGTACCTGAAGGCCAACGCCCCGGTCAGGACGTTGCAGATCGAAGGGGATCACTTGTACGTCGGCGGCGACTTTACCCAGGTGGGGAGCGGTACCGCCGCCAATCGCGTGGCTTATTATGACAGTTTTCCCGGCAGCGACGGTTCCTGGCATGCCTTAGGCGACGGCGTCAACGGCAGCGTGCACGCTCTCGTTCACCAGGACGGCCACACCTACGTCGGCGGCTCGTTCACGCTGGTGGGGGGCGATGCGGCTTTTTACTTTGCCCACTGGGATGGCAGCCAATGGGTCGGGCTGAGCGAGCAGGCATTCTACGAGTATGACGGTTCCTCCTGGCAGGCGCGACCCGTTCTCCCCGAGTTTGTCGGGGAAGGCTCTGCCATCGTCGGCGACGGAGCCGGCAGCCTGTACGTCGTTCCCGGCAGTGGATCGCGCAAGCTGTACCGGTACACGATCGGCAGCGGCGACTGGGAGGAGCGTGCCGATCTGCCGGGTGGCGTGGGCGCGGGCGGCGCGCTGGTCTTGGCCGACGGTTACCTGTACGCCCTGCGCGGCGGGGGGACCGACGACTTTTATCGCTACGACCCGAACGCCGACGAGTGGAGCACGCTCGCTTCGCTGCCCGCGCCTCAGGTCGCGGGGGCGGGGGCGTCGCTGGCCTGGGATGGGCATAACTGGATCTATGTTTTGATCGGCGGCAACGGCAGGCAATTCCTGCGTTACTGCATTGACGAGGACCGCTGGGAACAGTTGGAGAACGCGCCAGCCGAGGTCAACGCTGGCGGCGGGTTGGCGCGCATCGACCGGAATCTGTACGGCGTCCCCGGCGGCGACGAGGTGCTGTGGAGCTACGGCCCGATCGCCGTCTATCCGGAAAAACTTACCCTGGAACACGTGGCCTTCGTCGTCCCCGAGACGGTGTCTGCCGCGGACTGGATCAGCCTGACCAGTGTGATTGTCCAACCGGATGATTTCGTGGTCGGTGGGACGGCCAACGACTGGGTGGGCCGCAGCGGCGTCGCCTGGTCGCCAGAGCCGCTGTTGGATGACAGTGTGCAGTTCACCCACGACGGCGCGCGTTTCCTGGACCCGGAGCGCGACGTCTATCGTGTAGGCTCCGGCACGCTGCTGGACGGCGGGTACCATACCTACCGCTCGGATTATACCGTCGAACCCTGCGAGGGTGAAGATTGTCCCTCGCCCAATCCCATTCAGGCCGGCATCAACAGCGGCGCCAACCGCGTGCTGTTGAGGCCGGGCGTCTATGAGGAGGGCTTTTATCTGATCAGCGGCGTGCAGGTCGTCGGCGACGGCGCCGACCTGACCATCGTGGAGCCACGGCCCGGCGATACGGCCATCGTGCGCGCCGAGGGGGTGGTGGGCGCGAGGCTCTCGATGCTCACTCTGCACGGTGCCGACAGCGGCGTTGCGGTAGCAGGTCTGTTCGTGGAGGACGGCACGCGATCCGTCGTCGTGGAGCACACCATCAT
>Ga0180433_10004157_pt1 | contig 20523 bp, 28 predicted proteins | sample SS_ome_8_FD_132980 | JGI IMG/M metagenome (GOLD analysis project Ga0180433, IMG submission 132980) | Hypersaline lake sediment archaeal communities from the Salton Sea, California, USA - SS_1_D_1 metaG | ecosystem: Environmental > Aquatic > Non-marine Saline and Alkaline > Hypersaline >... | reverse complement strand
TACTTGTAATGATGCACAAACCAGAGGTTGATAGATGTCAGCCTCTTGATACTAAACAAGAAGGAGGCAACGGCATTCCTCCCAAGAATAAAATTCTTGGGTATCCTGCCTAAAATTTTATGACAGACATGATAAAACCATACAACAAGATGTGTAAGGATATGAAGAAAAGGCAGAAAAGAGTTCAAAAACAGATAGGAAACTGGAAGATGGGTGAATGACTATGGGAATCAAAGAATATGCAACAAAGAAAGCCCAGCAAATAAAAGAATATAAAAAAAAACAAAAACTAAAAGCAGAAGTCAAATATCAGTCTCAAATATTGCAGGAAAAACTTGAAAGAGAAAAACTCAGAGAAGAATTAAAAGAGCAAAGACTTGAGATGAAAGAGTTAAAAGCAGCATCTAAAGCCAGAAAAGAACTGGAAGAAATAAGAAGATACAAGCAGGAAGAAAGAATAAGAGCAACACCACTTGGTAAGGCAGCATCAAAAGTGAGTGAATTTGCAGGTGGTCTTGAATTTTCTGCACCTTCATCAAAGAAATCAGGTTCAACAGGTGGGTTTGGGTTTGATGTTGAAAGTTCTGGCTCTTTGATAGGTGGTGATTTTGGTGGCAGTATTTTTGGAAGCAGTCCAGCACCATCACCAAGAAAAAGAAAAAGCAAAAGCAGTTCAAAAAAGAAATCAAAATCAAGAAAGAAACCATCAAGAAGAAGAAAAAAACCTGCTTCAACAGACTCATCAAATGCTTGGGGTTTTAGTATATGACACAAACACAGACACAAATCACAAAGAGAGATGACCCATTTTTAAGTCCAATGCACCAATATGGCTCAGCCATCATCCAGATGACTAACCCAGAGCATGAGCTGTATAAAATGGAACTTACTTTAAGGTCACAGATGATTGATGCAGAAGGAAATATCAAGGACTTGGGAGAACCAATGATGAATGATTTGGGTATAAATTCAATACTGGGCATTGTCCAATCAATAGTATCACAGACAACCATCATGTCCAATATGGATAAGGCAAGCGTGCCAATCCTGATGGATTACTTGAATGATACAATGGCAACAGACCTGATGATAAACATGAAGAAATATGAGATAAGAGATACTGTTGCAAGGGACAAAATTAAATTTATCACACTCACAACAGCCTATTCATGCTTGAGAAGGGCATTTGAAGAAGGTGATAGAAGGTTCTGGAAGAACAATCAGCCAACGGAAAACAGGGTTTTTTTTGAAGGTCAGCAAAAAAAAGGGCTTTTCTCAGGATTGTTCAATAAGAACCAATAATAATTCAAACATAGGAAAGGAGTTGAAAAAGAATGATAGGAGATATGTTGGCAGGAGTTGGTGGCGTCATACTGAGGATAGCAGGTGGAATCATAGCAGTTGTTGTGATTGGTGTGCTTATCTGGCTTGGTTGGAACTTTTATGTCAAAAAGTTCAAAAGATTCCAGCAATTCAATGTGGTGATATGGCAGAAGGATGGGTTTAGTCAGTTCAAGATAAAGTATGACAAAGCAGGCATATTTATTGATGATGCTACAAAGAACAAAAGATTGTTCTTGAAACAGGCAAATGTTGGGCTGAACCCAGACAATGTGCCTTATCTGACATCATCATCAGGTAAGAAAACAATATATCTGTTGCAGACAGGCTTGAAGAATTTTAAATATATCAAGCCAAACATAACAGATGATTATATCAGTTTCACAGTTGGAGAGGAAGATGTAAATTGGGCAATAAACAGCTATCAAAGAGACAAGCAAAGGTTCAGTCAAAGTTGGCTCATGCAATACTTGCCATTTATCATATTAGCTTTTGTTTGCATGATTATCCTTGTTTTGTTCATGCAGCTTTTCAAGCAGTTTCCAGTGATGAAGGAGATGCTTGCAGAGATGACAGAGATTGCAAAATATCTTGCACAGGCTAAAACAGGCACAATCACAATACCATGAAAATAAAAAATATTGTCTGGATGTTGATGTTGGTTTTGTTAGCTGGGATGGTTTTTGCAGACACGGAAGTGATATTCAATGAAGCTACAAACCCATCAATCACCATTGTTTACCCATTGCTGAATTGCTTTCCACAGGGACAGCAATCAGTGATAAGCTTTGATGTGCTTGATAATAATTTTACAAGGTTGAGCAACTCAGAAGCAGAATGTCAATTTTATTATGTGGATTCACAGGGTGGGTTTATAACTGCTGGAAACCTGACTTATAACACAACTTATGAGTATTGGACATATACTTTAAATGAGACACACACAGCAGACATTGGTAAGTATATGTTTTATGTGCATTGCAATTCAACAAGCCTGAATGGATACCTTGCTGAGACTGTTGATATATCTTCAACAGGTGGCTGTCTAAACAATGATTTATCACCATTGTTTATCATTGTGCTCATACCAATATTGATTGGTCTGTTCTTTATGATATATTCAATCACACTTGGTGCAGATCATATTGGCTTGAAGATTGTATTATTGCTTGGTTCATTTGTGCCATTCATAGCAGCTCTGCACATGGCAATGCTAATTGTAGTCAGGTTCTATGTGTTTGAAGCACTTGAAGAACTAATAGGCACTACAACATATTGGTTTGGTGCAGTGTTTGCAGTGCTGTTCTTTTATTTCCTTGTGTATGTGTTTTACAAATCAATCCAGATGGTGAACCAAAGAAAGAAAGAGAGGTTGCAATACTGAGAATATGGTATCAAAAAGACCCAAGGGCAGGGCAATATATGTGCCTGAATCAGTGTTTGGTGAGCTTGACAACATCATGCAAGAAGATAGTCTCTCAAGTAGGTCAGATGCTTTCAGGGGCATGGTTCAATACTCACAGATTGGTAGGGAAGCCAGAAGAATCAGGAACATATTTGGGCTGAGTTTCACAGAAGAAAAAAAGAAATCAAAAAGAAGGAGAAAAAGATAACAATGGCAGTCAGGGATGTGGTGATGGTGAGTGTGATTGTATTAGCTCTTGGTATGGTCTTGTTTGCAAGCTTCTTCATCACAAGGTCAGCAATAGACACAATGGTTTCAATCCCATCAATAGCAGGTGATAACACCACTGTTCAAATATTACAAGATACAAAAGATTTGACAGATAGATTTGATTATGTTGTGTTTGGTGTGTTCATTGGGCTTGTATTGGCTATCCTGATAACAAGTTGGTTCATACCATCAAACCCAATCTTTGCAGCAATATATTTCATTGTGGTTGTGATTGGTGTTGTGCTTGCAGTGCCAATGGCAAATGTCTGGGAAGATATGACAACATCAGTGATATTTGGCACAACAATCAACAGCTTCCCAATGGCAAACAATTTAATCTCAAATATGCCTTTGTATATAGCAATAATTGGGTTCTTGGGTATTGTTATCATGTTTGCCAAGCCAAACATAGCGGGGCAGCAAGGGGGTGGCTTTGGTGAATATTAAACAGGTTCTTATTCTGGGTATCATGTTGGTTTTATTAACAAACATAGGACTGGCTTGGTATGATTCAGATTATAAGAACAGGAGACTTATCAACTGTTCAAATGTAGCAGATGGAACACCGATAATGATTAATGGTTCAACAGGAGTGGGGGTAAATGGAACAACCCAATATATTTGGACACAGTGTGATAGTTCAATTTATTTATATTACAATGATAAGGATGATTATGTTGTAGGGACAGATTCAGATGCAGTTGCATTTGAGGTTGAACAGGGAAATGGAACATCATATAATCCAGAAGATGTCTGGACAGATTATGTTTTAGTATATCATATGCAGATAGACCCATCAAATGTTTCAAGGGTGTTAGATTCATCACCACAGAACAATCATGGTGGATTTGAGAGTGACCCTGTTTTAACAGCAGGAGTATATGGTAATGCACTTGATTTTGATGATGATGATGGTATTTGGTCAGATTCAAATCTGTCCATAGGTGGTTCAACCACTAACAGAACTTATGAAGTCTGGTCAAAGTTTGATACTATTGAGAATTTCAGACTTCCTTTTGATAATTATGATGGGACAACACACACAGCACCCATTGTTTTAAGTGATGATTGGTATCTCGCTTGTGGTGATGGTGATTGGGCCACAGGTTCATCAGCAGACACAGATTTGCATTATCATTTCATCTCTTATGATGCACCTTCAACACAGGTTGAATGGTATATTGATAATGCAAGGATAGGGACAGGAGCAAGTAAAACACCACCTGCAGCAAAATCACCACTATATGTAGGCCAAGTAATAAATAATGCTGATTGGGAGACAGATGGCATGATTGATGAGATGAGAGTTTATAGTGGTGTTCACCCAACTTCTTACATTGCAGAAGTTTACAATAACAAGATAAACACAGCAGGTTATGGAGATATGGGTGCTTTTGAAGTGAATGTTGCACCCACACCCACTGTAACAATCCCAGTAATAGGTAATGTGACATTGGAATCAACTTTGGGATTCAATACAACATTTGAGAATTGGACAATGACAGGCTTTGATTCAAATGCAAATGCAACTTATGATGTGTTCAATGTTTCATGGTATAACACAACAGATAAAACATTAACTGCTATATTCCCATTAGGAGAACTAAACCAAACAGGCCAGCATGATGTAGTAAACTCAAATGATGGCACTTTCTCTGGATATACTTTTAATGATGGGACTGTGAGTGGTGCTACTCTGACTGATGGTAAGTATGGGCAGGGGTATAGTTTTGATAATGCTAATTCAGATAATATAAAAATATCAGATTTGACAATAGCTGAGAATAGTTCTTTTACTGTTTGTGCATGGGCATATCCTTTGAAAGTTAGTTCAACAGGTGGGATAGTTTCGGCTGATAATCAGACTTATAGACAGTGGTATATGGCAAGCTCAAATATAAGGATGTATAACGCAGCAGGAACAGCTAAAACATCATCAGCAGGAGCATTAACTCAAAATCAATGGAATTTTATTTGTATGGGGTATGATAGTGATACAGACCAATTAAAAGGTGGTAGAGATGGTGAATTCAATGTCTTATTAAGTGATGTGGGTGGTCTGAGAGCAGGTGTGCCAAACATAGCGATAGGTGGGTATTATGATTATGCAGAAGCTTATAGTTTCAATGGCACTCTTGATGAAGTTTATATTTGGGACAAGGCTTTAAGTGAGGCTGAGATAAAAGACCAATATGAAAACGGGACACATCCGATTACTGGTGATGGGTTAGTTGCGTCTTATGAGTTTGAGGGCAACGCCAAAGATACCAACAATATAGTCCAGGGCAAGTATGGGGGTGCTGTTAGGTTTGATAATGGGCAATATATAGAAGTTAGTTCTCCAGATATTAATAATATGAGCAGTATGACTATTACAGCATGGATTAATCATTTATCTGGGACAAGTGATTATATAATACAACATTATGACGGGGATGCAGATGGTAGAGGGTTTTATGTATCTGTTCAGAGTTCTGCAATTAGATTTTTAACAAGCTATGATGGTGATGATTATGGATATATACAAACAGGAGACCAAGGAATAACAGAAGGTGGTTGGAAATTTATTACTATGACTTATGATGAAGGAAACGCAGAGATATATGTTGATGGGGAATTAGCACCCAGCTCAAGTACAGGAACATTCGGCACACAGGTTTATAGCCCAGAAGCACCTTTAAGGATAGGTTCAAGATATTCAGATAGTAATTATTTCAATGGTTCAATAGATGATGTTAGGATTTATAATTATACTTTATCATCTGACCAAATAAAAACTTTATATGAGGTTGGCTCTGAGAAATTAGTTTCAGATGAAACCTCAACAGGCGAGGAATGGACTTTAAATGTTGCACCTATGTCATATACCAATTTTGGCACAACATCATCAACAGATTTCACAATAGATGATTATTCAATTACAATAATCCAAGACAAACCTGTTGACCAATATGTGACAAATTCATCTTCATTGGATTTGGTCTGCAACGCATCAAAATCAATGCCTTTGGTGACACTTGGAAATATAACCTTGAACATCTATGATGGAAATAATACTTTATATGATACATACTCACATACAACATCAGGCAATAATTATTCAATGTCTTATACTGCATCTTTCACAACAGGCAATTATTCTTGGGAATGTTTGCTTGATGAACTAATAGGTGACAAAACAGCGACAGTAGGCAATAGGACATGGTGGACAGACACAGAAGCACCTGTTTTAGTTGAATACCAATTTAATGAAGGTCAACCAATCTATTCAGAGAAGAATCTAACAGGCTTCTTCAATTATACAGATTCAAACCTGTTCAAGTTAAATGTCACAATAGATGGTTCAGAGATATATTCAGCAGAGGATATCAATGGCACAGCATACAATTATAATCTCACTTATAATGTGACAACAATCCCACTTGGAAACCACACCATCCAACTCACAATGTATGATTCACACACAGCCCAATATCTAAAAGAATCTTATAAAGTATCAAAGCCGATCTTGAGCAACAAACTCAGTTTTGATACAAACATCAACCAGATTGAGATAGAACCTGTTGGAGCATCATTCAAGCTCATTAATCCATTCTCTACTGAACGATTGACAGACAGATATACCTTTGACTATAAGCCAGAGAAAGTCTCACAGAGGTATGTTTTTGAGGTCACAACACAATCTCCATTGCATATCATCAATAAACCTGAATCTGTATATAGGAAATGGCTTGTATCAGGCAACAACTGGATTGATTTTTATTTACCTAATAGTAAAACAGCAAAGCTTGATATTGAACTTGTGGATGATTACACAGCAATAGTGACAATAGATAATGCCCAGCTCAGCCCAGATGGTAAGCTACATTTCAATTCAATAGGTGAACTCAATTCAAGAACAGACACATTCAGTTTTTATACATATAATGTGACAATGGGATATACTTCAATAATTGGCGAAGCAGAGAACCAAACAACAACATTGGATGTGCTTCTGAATGGCACACCATATAATACAAGCATAGATGCCCAGTTTAGTTATAATGGCACAACAAAAAGCCATACAACAACAATCAATGGTTCAAACAATGTGTTACATAACTCAACATTCATCACACCAATCACAAATGCCACAGTTGAAGTGACAGGCACATGGTATCTGAATGTAAGTTCAGATTCAAACACATTCACATTTAACCAAACTATTATTCAGTTGGCTGTTGATAATTGTTCAACCTATGGTAATAAGGTGTTGAAGATAACAATACTGAGAGAGGATTACCCTGCTCAACAACTAAACGCATCAATGGAAGCAGAGCTTATATATTGGGCAGATTCAATCTCAACATATAAACAGGCTAATCTTGACTATGTAGGGAACTCAACATATTATGTGTGCCTTTTAAATGAATCATCAAGCATCTTGTCAGACATATATCTGCAATATACACCATCAGGCAGTTTTACACATAGATGGTATGCTTTCGGTTATAACCTTACATCAGGGATTATGAGGAATGAAAGCATATATAATTTCAATGAGACAGCAAGCAAATCAGATTTAAAGATAACAACAAGGCAAAATTCAAATTATAATTATTATTCAGATGTGATTGGCAAGCTGCAAAGGTTATATCTGGCAGAGGGTGTGTGGAGAACTGTCCAGATGGACAGGTCAGGAGACTTTGGACAACTTTTCTATAATATCAAGGAAGAAGATACAGATTATAAAATCCTGTTCACAGATATATCAAACAATCTCCTCAAGACAACAGATTCATTAAAGTTTGTCTGCACTGATGGTCTGTGTGATTTGACAGTATTGCTTGATCCATATTCAGCCACAAGTGCAGCCACAGAGAGTGTGGGTATCAATTACACTTATACACAATCAGCAGGCACAATTGATGTTACATGGACAGATGCAGCAGCAGGCACAAACTCAGTCACCACAACCATCAAGAAGATTGGTGGTGTGTCAGATACATATATCTGCAATACAACCCAGATAGGTGCATCAGGCTCATATTCTTGTGATGTATCTTCATATACTGGTGATGTTGAGGTTCAGGTTTTGGATGATGGTGAGATTGTCATAACTGAATGGGTGCATCTCAATTCATCAATGATTGGCCAGGTTATAGGTGAGAATGAGGGTTCTATATGGTCAATCATCATCATAGCAGTTTGTGCAATGGCAGGCATATTCAGTCCAGTGGGTGCTATCATAATGACAGTATTTGGGCTTGTGATTATATATGTGCTTGGACTATTTACACCCTTGACATTGACATTTGTGGTAATAGCAGGCATTGTAGGCATATTGATTGGGTTTATTGTGAGGAACTGAACAAAAAACATGGTAGAAACAAAAATCAGCCATTATCTCATAGGGATTATTGCTTTTACAGCAGTGATACTGGCAGGTATGTCTATGATTGGTGAACTGAACAAGGCTGACAGCACATTCTCAGGTAAGTATGAGACATTCAACAGCACATTCAATGTGTATGATAATGTCACATCAGAGATTGAAGGAATGTCTGATAGTTTGCCTGATGTTGATGCTTCACAATTTGGTGTGTTTGGTGTCCTAAACGCACTTATCCAATCATCATGGCAGACATTGAGATTATCAGTTCAGAGCTTTGGGTTCATGGATGCAGTTTTTAATGGTTTAAGCAATGAGATTCCAGCTATTCCAACATGGGTTGGTGGTTTGATAATAGCAGCCATCCTTGTTGTGTTTGTGTTTGCAATATTCGGTGCAATATTCCAGAGGGATTTATAAAATGGCATATAATCTGACAGGCTTGAAAAATGCAACAACAATGTATGACCTTGTTGTATATGCAAATGTAGTGACAGACAATATTTTGATAGTCTTGTTTCTATGGTCTTTATGGTTCATTATGTTGATGAGATTGAAAGCTTATGATTTTGCAAACTCAATCCTTGTGAGCAGTTTTATCACATTTACACTTGGGTTACTGATGAGCTATGTTGGGCTTGTGAATATCATACATCCTCTTATATTTCTGGTAATAGCAGCTTTTACTTTGTTTTATATTGTATTTGCCAGAAGGGGCAAATAAACAAAAAAGGAATATGTTTATAGCCATAAACTTATAAATAAAGAAACCCAGAATCCTTTTTAATTATTTTAAAAAACAAAGTGAGGTATGATAAAAATGCAAGTAGGCGACCTATACCAGCTCATCCTTGTGTTGGTCTTGAGTGGAATGATACTTGGTGTTGGTGTTCTGACACTGGGTAAGTTTGGTGCAACATCAGGTATCACAGATGATGCCAGTGATGCAATCAATGAGACTATTGATGCACTTTCACCAATCGCAAGCGATTGGATGCCATTGATTGTTACTGTATCAGTCTTGGCAATAGTGCTCATCCTTGTCCTGAGAAGCTTTGCAGTCAGGCAGAGATAGGATTATGGCAAGGAAGAAATCAAAAAGAAGGAGAAAAAGATAGATTTTTCTTTTTGTTTTTTATTTTTCTCTCTTTTAGGTGAAAACACATGGAAGTCAAAGCAATACCAACAATAGTAATGTTTTTAGTATTGTCTGGGATGCTTCTTGGGATTGGTGTCCTGACCCTAAACAAGTTCAGCACAAGTGTAAGGGATTCAACCATAGCAACAGATGAACAAGTTACATTAACAGGTGGGGCAGGCACAACAGCACATGGTAACATTACAACTTGGACTGAACTATATAACGGCACAAATTCAAGTGAGACATTTACTCTTGTGCTTGGCACAAATGTGACAGCTTCAACAGGTGCAATACAGCTTGCAGATGTATCAAAGAATGGGACATGGAATGTGTCTTATATCTATGATGAAGAAGGGGATGCTTCAACAACAACAAACAGTGTGGTTGAAGCAGTCTCACCAATAGCAAGTGATTGGATGCCATTGATTGTCACAGTAGCAATTTTGAGCATTGTGCTATTATTGGTCTTGAGAAGTTTTGCAGTCAAACAGAGATAACACTGAACGATTTTTTTTTTTATTATAAAAGGATTAAAGAAGGGAATTGGAATGAACCTGAACAAGCTTATTGGCAGAAGATGCAAGCTGACAATCAATATAAATGGGATTGACTTGTTCTATACAGCAAAGATTATTGGTGTGACCCAATCACATATATCATTTATTGACAAATTTGGTGATGAATACACATATCACATCAATAAAATCCAAGAGATCAAGATTGATTCAACACCGAAAAGTTTAAATATAACATAAAAGGGTTTACATTGTAAACCCTCTTTTTAAGTTAGTAGGTTTACAAAAGGGTTTACATTGAGGTGATGGAATTGAAAGAATTGACAAAAAAACAGGCACTTATTCTTGATATGTTGCTGGAACAGGGCAAATCAGTCCAGAGCATATCCAAACATCAAAAAACAAGCAGGACAGCCGTTTACAAAACAATCAAACAACTCAAGAAAAAAGGGTATCTTGCAAGCAATTTCAGAGAGGGTTTACAAAATGGGGATGGGGTAGGGGATTCCCCCCCTCAATGTAAACCCTGCACTACAAAGGGACAACACCATCAAATCAGGTTGCATGGACAGGAATTTAACATCACAATTCTGTATGATTCCCAAAGATACAAAAAAACAAGACAGAAAAAACAAGTTATGCACATAGAGGGCAACACTTTAAGGCTTTTTGAAAAGAAGATTGAACTATATGCAGCAAGGCATCTCAGTTTTTATGGAGATACAGCAAAAGAAGCAACATCTGTATCAATCAACTACTGGAATAGGATATTTACAAGGATAGAAAGCACCTTGAATATAATCATCATCAAAGGTATGGCAACCAAGATAAGGGAAGTCAAAGCACACTATGCAGAGATAGATAATGAATTAGCAGAAGATTGCCTGAGAAAGAGCAAAAAGATTCATGTTAAAGGAGAAGATGGCAGGGAATGGCTCTTGGTTGATAATTCATGGCAGCTCAGAGAACTTGAGACAATCCATTCAGAAACAGCCCTTGATGATATGCAGGAAGTTGTGCAGCCCTTCTTTAATGATCTAAGAGGTTATTATGCTCAAACAGGTCAAAGTTTGATTATGACCGACATAGTGAAGGCAGTTGGAGAAATGGGTGCAGTCATAAAAGTCTATGATGCCAATATCAAAGCACATCTTGATGTGATGGAAAGGATAAACAGGGGTCTTGAGGATTTTTCAACAGAGATAAGAAAATATAATGAAAATAACAAAAGATTTAATAATGTATTGAACAAATTAGAAAGGAAGGTGTGAAAAACAATGGTATTTAAAAGAAAGAAAGGAAAAGAAAAGAAAGAACCAACAGCTCAGGAAGCAGAGCCAACAGATATTGTTGATGCAGAGATTTCAGACAAACAGGCATCACAAAAACCAAAGCAGCCAGAACTGCCAGAGGAATTGAAATTTGTTCTTGATGAATTTGCCAAGAACTATAATTCAATATTCACTGCAAAGGATTTTGCAGAACTCAGACCTGACACAGTGCAGAGCAATATATTGTTTGCCATATACTCAGAGCTGAGACTGCTACGGAGATTAGTTCAAGAGGAGAGGGAAGAAGGGGAATGATAGATTGCTCACCTAAAGATTGAGCTTTCGCATTTGGGATAAGGTGGGTTTAAACCTCTTTTTCCTGCCTTATCCCACATGATCAATCAACCATGCTGGGCTTGTCCATCATTGTTCACACCCTGAACATAGAAATGCCATTCTAACCTGATGGGCAAGCCCTTTTATTATGATTCAATTCTATCACTCAGCAAGGGGCAGGTTTCTTGGTGTCCATTTTCCTGCCCTTTGCTCTTTCTCATAATAACTATTTCTGGAACTATCTATTCCTATTTACCACAATCTTTATATAGTAGTTGTGTTTACCAATTTCATATAAACACAATAAATAAGGAAACAACAAACAAAGGTGAAACAAAAAATGGCAAAAAAAAAAAAATATAAAATAATTAAAGATTGTTTTGTAGGTAAGAAAGGAGAACAGATTGAGTTATGGAATGGGATGGATGGGTATTATTGGAAGAATCTAAATCAGAATACTATTGGATGTCCATTCATAGAGTTTGATTGTGTGAAGTGTGAGGAACAATGAATATAAACCAAAGGATTCGGCTAACAAATTTAATATTGTGTTCAATGTGTTGTTCAACAACTATAATAATTGGAGATTCAAAATTGGCAACAATTACTTTTGTTGGATTAGTGGCAACAATAATTATGTTTATATTTACAAAAGAATCAAGGAAGGAGTAATATAATGACAAGGAAACTACCAGAAGTGATGAAAGAAGAAGAAGTGCTCAAACTATTCCAATATACATTCACTCCCCATCATAAATTGGTGATGATGTTCATGTATTATTGTGGTTTGAGGGTATCAGAAGCAATCAATCTGTCAACAGATGACATTGACCTGAAAGACAGCACACTGATGGTCAAATCAGGTAAAGGTGGCAAGGATAGGCTTGTGCCAATCCCAAAACCAATGATGCAGGCATATAAGGATTTCATCAAGCTCTATAAACCAGAAGGCAAGATATTCACTTTTGGCAAGCGTTCAGTTCACTACATGGTGAAAAGACAGGGTGCAAAGATAGGCAAACCAACAATCCATCCACACACCTTGAGACACAGCTATGCCACACATATATTGAAGAAAACAAACAACTTGAAGCTTGTAAAGGACTTGCTTGGACATGAAAGCATTGCAACAACCCAGATATACACACATCTGGACACAACAACCAAGCAGGCAAACATCAAGAAGATTTGGGGATGATAAACATGGGTAGATTAAGAAACATGGAGAAGGTTTGGCAGATAGCCAAAGAGTATGAAAATACCAACAATAAACCAATCCCCTTATGGGGTTTGGTTGAGCAAGCAGAAGCATGGACAGGTGTAACAACCAAGACAGCCAAAGAGTATGTTCAGCAGCTCTTGAAAGGTGTGATGATATATGGCAATAAAAGAAAGATATATAGATTTGGTGAAGGTGTGTTGGTATGGCAGGAAGAAAAACAATCATAGGTTCAACAAGGTCAATCAGGGAACTTGATATATGGTGCAGGTTGAATGATTATCATATAGTGGTTGGTAGAGGGTTCATTGACAACAAACCCATAGTGACACTAAAAGGATTAATTAGTGGCAGATAGTGTCACAGGACACTGGACAGATATGCTTATAATCATAAGGTAAGGTATGGTGCGGTAAGGTAAGGTAAGGTTAGGTGAGGTTGGGTTTGGTTGGGTAAGGTATGGTAGGGCAAGGTTTATCATATAAATAAAGGAGATGAAAAGAAAAAATGGCAAACAGAAAAAAGCTTGAGACAAGGTTTGTTGAGAGGTTCATATTTGACTTGAAGAAGCCAGACATTGACAAGCATGAGAGGGCAGAGGTAATCTCAGAATATATGAGAGAGCAGGGCTTGTCTCAGCGTGGCTTTGGGTTGAGGTTTAATATACCAAAAAGCACTGTTGAAGATTGGCTCATATATAAGAAGCTGACAAAAAACCAATATGGATCTATGTTAAAAAAAGGTATGTCAGAGATGTCAATATATAGATTGCTGAGAGAGAACAAGAACATTGACTTTGAGCATCTAAAGAATGTAACAAATTTTGATTTACACATGAGAAAGATGATAAGGGAGATTAAAAGCAATATAAATTCAGAGATAACAAGGAGAACCAACATATCAAGTCATACAATATCAATCTTGAAGGATTTATCAAGCCTTTGCAATACCCTTATGTTCAAGATTGAAAGGGATTCAAAATGACACAATCATCATTAAAGATATATGAGACAATCCCAGAAAAGGACATATTGGACATGCCAGAATCATCCAGATATAGGATTCTGATGTTTCTAAAGAAGAAACCAGATAAGATATTCAATTCAAGGGCTATTGCAAAGGCTTGTGGCTTCCCTGTAAAGGGTTCTTGTGTTGAGGTAAGGAAAGCCGTCACTGAATTATTAGAGCTTGACAGGCAGCCTATAATCAGCACAGGCAAGGGTTTCTGTTACACACAGAGCTATCAAAAAGTTGTTTGTTATCTGGACAGCCTGAACAACAGGAAACAGGGCTTGCAAAGAAGGCTGATTGCAGTTTCAAAGATAGCAGAAGATTTATGGACAGGGGGTTTCAGAAATGGCAAATAATAAGTTTGAGACATGGCTCTTGTCAGGTTCTTTCATATTGATAATTGCAATGTCACTTGGTTCAATGCTGTTATCATATAAGATATATGAGCAGGAGATTGTATTTGAGATAAACAACAAATATGAACCAATCAAACAGGAATCAATGGTTGAGGATGGAGACATGGCAGATTTCTTTGTTGTTGCCAGAAGGTTTGCCAATAATCATAACTATTCTGATGATTATAATTGTGTGAATTACACAGATGACCTTTATAGAATAATAGAAGAACTTGGACTTTCAACCAATATTGAGAAGGTGAGAGGCTGCTCAGAAGAAGGTATGACAGGTGAATGTCATAGATGGTTGAAGATAACAATGGACTTTGAACCTCAATCATATACAATAAAAGACTATTCAGATGAATATTTTTATCAGGAGATAATTGGAGAATGTAATGAAAATCATTGTGTAATAAAAAATGATTAAGAAATGCTGGATATGTGGAAAGAGACTATTGGTATATGATTATAGCTTGTATCCACATCAGATTATATGTAAGGAATGTAAGGAGAGTGAGCAAAGATGAAAATTGAAATAGATGGAAAAGAATATGTTGAAAAAGATTATAGGAACTCAAGGTATAGGAACTCAGGGTATTGTAATTCAGGGGATGGGAACTTAGGGGATAGGAACTCAGGGTATAGGAACTCAGGGTATTGGAACTCAGGGAATAGGAACTCAGGGGATTGTAATTCAGGGTATAAGAACTCAGGGGATATGAACTCAGGGGATAGGAACTCAGGGGATATGAACTCAGGGGATAGGAACTCAGGGTATTGGAACTCAGGGGATTGGAACTCAGGGGATAGGAACTCAGGGTATTGTAATTCTAATTCACCAACATTAAGGTTTTTTAACAAAGAAACAGAATTGATATCTATTGATAATATTAACTTTCCTGATTACTTTTATTTTGATTTGACAGAATGGGTTGATGTTTCAGATATGACAGCTAAAGAGAAAGAGGAATATCCACATTACAAGATAACTACTGGTTTTCTGAGGGTGTTTGATTATAAGGCAGCATGGAAGAACAGTTTTAAAAAAGCCACAAAGAAAGATGTGAAACTGACATTAAAATTGCCCAATTTTGATTATAAGGTGTTTGAAGAAGTATCTGGTATAACAAAGAAGATGATTGACGAGAAATTGAAGTAAAAGAGAACACAAAGGAGAGTGAGCAAAGGTGATTGATAGATTGATATTGGATATGGCTATGGTTTTTATAATTGGGGTAGGGATAGGATTGGCTTGTGGTATTGGTTCAGTTATGTTTATTTTAATAAATACAAAAAAAGATTAATCTCCCTTTTTAAAAGGAATCTTATTGATAATCTTGGTGAATATTGAACCCTTATTCATTTCTTCAAGTTCTTCATCAGTCATGTGTTTGATATCAATACTCATCCCATTCTTGAAACAATCTAACAACAGTTTATAATCTTCTTTAGAACCAGCTTTTTTTAGTTGTTTTTTCACAACACCAGTTGTCAAGAGTTTACTTGCCATCACTTGGAACTTGAGAACATTGTCTTTTATTTTAATATATGTTTTGGGGTTGCTTTTCACAACCCATACAAATTGGCTTTCATCCTTATTTATAAATGTCTCCAGTTTGATTTTTGACACAACACCCAGAATTGGAGCATCAAGTTTCTTTGATGTCTTGGTTGCCTCACCAGCAGGTGTTTTGATTTTAATCATATATTGCATTATGCTCCCCCCTTCACTTCCTTTGGAACTATTGAGAAGTTCTCATTGAATGTTTCATAAGGATGTGCATTGACACACTTCTCATTCCATTGCTCAGCCCAGTGCTCATTGCATTGCTGATTATAATCTTTAGCCATATATATTGTATAAAGGCAGGCAAGCATAGCCATAAGGCAGACTATAATAATAATAAAATCCTTCTTGACCCAATCAACAGCCCATCTTGGTATATTTAGCTCATTATTGCCCATGTTGGTTCACCACAATATACAATAGTATGTTTTTCCTCTTTATCAGGACATCCAATCAATGTAATAAGTAATAATTATCGTGTTTCAGTGTTTCATAATACACATATCCTTATATAAACCTTATGAAATCCTGATTTATTTTCACTATTGAAAATAAATCCCTTCTTTAGCTTTCCAAAGCTTCCTTTTCCTTCCATTTCTTTAGATGATTATAATATGTCCTGTCACTCATACCAAGTATGAGTGCCTTGATTTTATGTGAGACAATCTCACCCAGAGCAAATACTCTCTCTTCCAGCAATTCCTGCACAAGATTCTCATATTCTGCTTCAATAGACTTATCTTCTCTTGCTTTTAAAGCAGTCCATTTCTTTTCTTTGTATTCCTTCAAGTCCAAAGGAAAGGCATTTGTAAACGCACCCCTGAAATTGGGTTGCACAAGTTTGTATTCATAAAATTTCTTGCCTTTCATATACAGGTCTTTCTTCCTATCAACATTAAAGAAAGAGAACCTGCCCCTTTGGAATCCTTCACCTGTATATACATGAATCAGAACCCTACTTCTCCATAATGCAACATATTTGTCAAGGTCAAAGAAGCAAGGCAATACAATAAACACAAACAAGTTCTTCTGCCTTATCTCAGTCAGCATCCCAACAAGTGATTTGTTTATGAAAGACATGGCACTTCTTGAGTTCAAGCCAGAATATGCTTCATCATATACTATTGCCTGAAAAGGTTTGGCATTTATTATTGCTTTCCTGAAATCCCTTGCATTGAACACAACATTGTCCAATGTCATTGTAGGGTCACAATAATAAGCACACTGCACAGCCAGTGTTGATTTGCCTGAACCTTCTGCACCATCAAAAGCAAAAATCATATCCCAATCATTCTTGATGATTTCCTTTGCAGTATCAAGGTTCTTCTTCAAAAACCCATCCATATACATCCTTTGTGGTGTGTTCTCATATACTATGACCATCTTACTTCAAGGCAAATTCTGCCCTCTCCTTCATCTTCATTTGTAAGCCAGATTCTTTCAGGACTTTCCTGAGTAATAGCTCAAACTTATGCAGATTGACATAAAGCTCAGGTGCAACACCATTGCTGCCTTTTCTTGCAGTCTGTTTGCTTGTCCTTGTTATGATTGCATTTATAGTGAGCATGAACTGATTTGCCTTTTCAAGCTCATCAGGTTTCATCTCAGTAGAAAGTTCTCTTGAGACAGCCAGCAATCCATGAAACCAAGAATGAGAATCAAGTGAGATGGCAGATTCATCACAGAAAGCAAGGAGACCATTCAGCCTGTTGAGATAGCTGATGGCCATATTAAATTCAGATTGGTCTCTTTCCATTTCGGTTCAGGTTCATATTGTTATGCTGGAATATATAAATTTTTCTATAACATTATTCTATTAGAAAGATTTATATAGATATTATATTCAAGAAAATAAATAAAAGTTGGTGATACTACTTTGGTAAGCATAGAAAAATCAGATGGTGAGACTATTTCTACACAGACTTATGCTTCACCACAAGGCACAGCAAAACCTTACACAACAAGACCTGCCCCACAGATAGGTGCAAAATCAGCACCACAGACATTTGTATCAAAAGACCCAACTAAACCCTACTATGGTAAGGAAGTGTTTGTCTCACAACAGGGTAAGATTCTCCCAACAGATGAATATAAACAGCTTCCATCAGGTGCAGCATTTAGAGTATCGGAAACTTCTCCTGCTGTCCAATCATATTTTAAGGCACAGCCACAAGCAAGAGTAATGCCAACACCATTCAGGACAATCAAGACAACAACCACAACACCATCAGGTTTATACAAGGTTTCAACAGATTCAGGTCAGTTTATAGCATCAGAGCAGTTTGTATCAAGATTAAAGACGGCCCAACAGCCACAAACTGCAAGGGCAGACATTGGAACAGGTTTGCCATTATGGCAACAGCCTTCATTTAGACAGGAGAAGATAAGCCAGCTTAGGGCAGGCACAGCCCCCGAATTGACTTTGTTTACAATAGGTGATAAAAAAATATTGAAGCCAGAAGGATATTTATTAAAATATGCAGGAAGCCCAACAAGATATTATGAGAAAGCACTTGTGCCACAATACAAGTTGGAAAGGAAAGCAGGTGAACTTGGTATCAGGGCATCAAGACAATATCAGGAGTTCAGTGCAACAGGCACAGGTTATGGTAAATATTTAGGCACACAGGCATCAATATTGGGCACAGGGTTCAAGATGGGTGCTCTTGAAGTTACATCAGCACCAATCACAACAACTGCCACAGTAGTAGCCATAACAGCCACAGGTGGCACAGCAGCCGCCCCAACAATCACAAGGACACTGACAGGTGGACTTATTCTTTCAGCTATATCAGACACAGAACAACCAGCAAGAGGTATTGGAAGGACAGCAGGTATTGTTGCACCAATAGCAGCAGTTTCAACAGCAGGTGCATTGTTTAAAACAGGTGTGACAGCAGCAGCAAGGAAAGCAGCCAAGCCTGAACTGACAACATCATATCTGTTTGTTGATGAGGTATCAGGCAGGAGTGGCTATGTTTCACAGATAGCGAGAGACACAGAATACTCATTCAAATATGGCAAATACACAGAGACTTATCAGCTTACATCAAGGGGTTTCCAGCAGGATATCAAAGGAATCAAAGCATCAGAGGAGTTCTCAAAAATAGGTATAACACAAAAACTATACAAAGAACAGCCTATCTTGACAAGATTAAAGACAAGTATTGTAGGCAAACTTGAACCCCCTGAACTTATTAGCCAAACACAGGTTAAAGGCACACAGGATATCAGGCTTGTGCAAACAGGCAAGACAGAATTTGAAGGGTTATTTACATTCACATCAAAGGATATTGGCAAGACAACAATAGGTGTGACAACAGGTTCAAAGGTTGAGATAGCACCAAAGACATACCAATTCATATCAGAATCAGCAGAATTATCAACAATAAAATCAACAAAACAACTGATTCCTAAGTTTGGTTATGATGTTAAAGGTATGACAGGCGTGTTTACAAGAGAGCTTGGCATCAGCAAATCCACACAAGTATTCAAAGGGTCAATCTCAACAGGCACAATCATGGAAACTGATTATGTTTCAATAGCAAGACAACCCCCTGCAAAATCAGATATTATCACATATTCAAGATACTTTGGCACACAAGAGACATTACCATCCACACTTGATATAAGTGGTTTTGATATTGTGCCAGAACCCTCAAAACCATCAATAAAGGGTATTGGCAGGTATCCCAGAGAGGTATGGAAGATAACACCAACAGAAGCAACAAAATCCATCCTCAGTCCAAGAAAAGGACAGGTGTTGACAACCAAAACAATCCAGAGACAACCATCAACAATAATCACACCATCAACAGATTTGTCTATTATCTCACAAGTGAAATCTGTTTCACCTGCCCCAAAAGTAGAGACACCTTCAATAATCACAATACCAACAACTACAAAAACAACTACTATAAAGGAGATTGGACAGATAAAGAAACCAACACCAATCACAACCACAAGACTTGAACCAATATCAAAAACAAGGTTCAGGATTGAATCAGACATCACACAGGCAAGACAACCCATGTTGAAACAAATATCAAAGCCAGACATAAGAACAAGACAAGTATTTACACCAATCTCAGAAACAGCCTTTGAACCAATCCAAAGGACAAAACAGGCTCAGGTTGTGATAACATCTATTGATACAAAACAAAAAACAAAATTCCAAACCCAAACAATATTCACACCCTCAGTCACATATAAGCCAGACATAAAGATTACATTCAGGCCTGAACCCACAACTTTTGGTGGTGTCAAACTACTCTCATTTGGCAGTCAGGGATTCAGTTTAATAGAACCATCACAAAAACCAATCAAGTTCAGATCTAAATACTCACCAAGTGTTGAAGCAGCATTGTTTGATGTTAAAGGTGTTATGCCATCAATGGGTGAGATTTCCACAGGTTTGAATATAAGACCGCTATTGAGGTGAGATAATATGACAGACATGACATACTCTAACGGATTAAAATCCGTAGTTTCTGGCTACGGAAAACACGCACAACCTTTGACGGTTAGCACACGCAAACCATCTATCAAAAAGGTTTCCCTCTTACGAGGTCGCCTATTGGCTAAACCTTTTTTGAATGGTTCGCTAAACGTGCAACCTATTGAAGAAGCAACCACCTTCCAGAGTGGAGGTGGTCGCTATGACTACAAACGAATATCC
>Ga0180433_10004156_pt1 | contig 20525 bp, 29 predicted proteins | sample SS_ome_8_FD_132980 | JGI IMG/M metagenome (GOLD analysis project Ga0180433, IMG submission 132980) | Hypersaline lake sediment archaeal communities from the Salton Sea, California, USA - SS_1_D_1 metaG | ecosystem: Environmental > Aquatic > Non-marine Saline and Alkaline > Hypersaline >... | reverse complement strand
TTAACACACTCTATAGTTTTTCGGGTCACGTCTTTACCCCTTTTTATTTTTTTTAGCTAAATATGCTTTATATGCCCTTTCCGCATCAGCTTTAGTTTTATACATACACGGGCCGTTTCCTATTCGATATTTTCCGTTTGGGCATTTTTTAACTGGCATCCTTTTAATCCTTTCTTGATCTTTTTGATCTATATTTGTAAATTGCTGTGATTTATTCATAAACCCATCCATTACCCTCAAGCCTCTCCACAAGAAAGGCGTGGTGTTGTTTTGCTAGACCCTCAACCCTTGAAACCAATCCCACATTTCTGTAAATATTTTGTCTGACATTTTATAGTTATTTTTGACATCTCCGCCGCTATTACGCCATGACAAAGCTTCCCAGAGATATTTTTCAAAGACTTCAAATTCCTCTTTGTCAAGATAGCGTTCTTTGTAATCCCATTTGTTGTTTTCCATAATCCCAACAAACTCACCACACCAACCAATTGATGCAGATTTATTAATAAAATCCACTGAGCGCCAGAACCAACCAATATATGGGATTCTTTTCCCGTGTCCATGTGGATCTTCTTCCTTCTCGCTAAAATCAGCTATATTACCAACCATACGATTTAACATTCGGTTTACGAGGTCATTGTGTGACATAGACGAATAATGTTCTGTGTAATTAATTAATCTAAGTGACATTTTTTGCACCTCCTTTACTGCTAATAATCTCACTAGCCTTACATTCTTGTTGTTTACTCATCTTCGAGTGCCTTTCTGAGTTCCTTATAGTGCTGCATAGGACAATCCACATACATAAATTCGATGTCTTCGCAAAGCTTCTCAGCCGCTTTAGCAATCCGCAGAAGATAGTTAATATCGTCCTTCAATCTCATTTCATCGAGCAACCAATCCCAATGTTTCTCAATCTCTTCAATTCGTGTCATTTCGGCTCCTCTTTCGGCTCACCTAACTCATGCCAACAGCTATAACAAAGTGGTATCTTCCAATCCTCAGTATCAGCTAATATCACTCCACCACATGGGCAACGATCTTCTCTTGTGAATGGCGTATGATTCTCACACTCCTTGTTACAACACCAAATAAGCTTGCCATTTGTAGCCATCTCAGAGCTGCATACAGGGCATTTTTTGTCTATGTAGCGGTTACTCATTTTTTGCCTCCACTAAAAATCCGTTCTTGAAGTCATCCGAAGTTGCTAGGCGGATGAATTCATAACCTCTATAGCCGCTACTACCGTTATAATAATCTCTTGCGTGTTCTGTTGAAGTAAATAATACAGTTGATGTGTCGTGCTCTTTTATATCTGGATTAAAAAATATAGCTGGCCACATCCTTTGTGTTTTCTTTTCTTTGTGGATTTTCCATTCTGATGTTTTCAATCTTCCAAATATTTCACCATCGTGTTTTTGAAGAATGGCATTAAGGCCGATAATACCCATAAGATAACAAGAAAAGTAACCGTCTGGAGAAGTAACCTCAACAAGCCTCCCATCCGCCTTCTCCCATATCTCTTCAAGTGTCAGTAGTTCGTTATTCATCTTGATTCTATCCTCCAATTACTCGCGTCTAAAACATCATCTAAACGGATAAGCTGTCCTCTTTTTCTCCACGTTCCATTCTTGTTCTTTGTGATCAACATCCTTGAACTCAAAAATGCAAGCGATTCGTCCATTTGTTGCAGTTTGACCACGCTACCGTTGTTTTCAAATTCTTCTTCAAACTTGACCCCAAAAGATTCAGTAAAAATCTTGTCAACGTATTTTCCAATTTTTTTACGGATTACGCTAATATCTCTCTCATACTTGCTAATTTGTTTCACATAACTTTCGATTCTAATTTGTAGTTCGTTATTCATCCCTCACCCTTTAATCTACATGTTGGCGATTCAGTCCCATCTTTACAGATAAATACTTCCTTATTTTCATCATAAAAATCTATACCTCCGTGCCAACTGCAACAGCCTTTAGAGTCAATTAAACATTCAGTAGCAGCTAAATTGAGAGCAAGATTAAAGCGCATAGGCTTATTTAAGTTAACTTTCAACGCTTCATCGAAACAATCTACGTTAATCGGTAGCTCACTACAAAGCAGCATATTAGTAGCGGTTAAAAAACATTTTAATTTAAGCATATTTCTATCCTCTCAAGGTCTAATTGGTGGCTTTTCAGGCTTATCGGATTTAGTAAAAGGGGGATATTCTTCTATCCATGTTTCCATAACTTCGAAAAAAGTTATATTAGGATAAGGCTTATGCGCAAGTTTACCTGTACTAGTATGTGCTCCTACTCTATTAGCGCATTGATATACAAGTCTTTTAGGTAGTCTCCAAGCTAACCACATCCAAAATCTATCAAGTATATACATATCTCTATTTCCTATATCTGTGACCTATCCATCCTTCAGCTTTTATCGGGCAACCTTCTGCCCATTCAGGAACAAAAGCCATAGCTTCTTTGAAAATCTTAAAATCTTTTTCCGTTTTATTTTCTTCTACTTCAGAGATTATTTCATCATGTACATGGAGTACAACGGGGAATCTTGCCTCTTCTACTCTCCACATTGCTTCGGCTAATAAATCTCTAGCTATAGCTTGTACAGCATTTTCAGTTAGTTTACCGCCGTAAGTGCTTTGCCTTTCCCATTTTCTGGTAACAGAGTTAGTACCCATAAAAGTTATAGCTTCTCTTTTTTCTCCATAAGGGGGTTCCACTAACTGTATTTTGGGATCGTAGTAGGACAAAAGTCTTCCGCTCGGAAGTCTCATATGTAAAAATCTATTTTTAATTCCAAACTTTAAGAGGCCGTACGAATATACTTTTTTAGTTCTAACTGTTTGCATAGCGCACATCTCTAGATTTTTCCAAAGAGCTACAATGTTGGGCCTCATATTACGCCAAGTTAAGATAATCTGTTTTACTCGATCTTCATCTAATTTAACGCCGTAACCTTCTGCCATAGCTTGAAAGGCGCCTAGCCAACCTTGAAACCCAAGAGCTAACTCCCCTATTTTTCCTATCTGCCTTTGTTCAGAAGTAACATTTTCATAAGGGGTTTCATATATCTCGGAAGCGTTAACTTTATATAGGTCCAATCCCTTATTAAATGCGCGTATCACCCACATCTCTTTAGCTATCCAGGCAAGTACCCTAGCTTCTATGCTTGAAAAATCTGCACAAAATAGTTTTTTCCCTTTATCACTTATTAGCATTCCTCTCAAACATTTCGAAGCTGCTGTGAAGACGTTATCGTATATAATTTCAATAGAATCATTATCCATAGAAACTAACGAGTCTATATCTTTATCTTTATATGAATCTCGCGGATAATTTTGAGGCTGTATCCCTTTTCCACTCCAACGCCCAGTTGAAGCCCCATAATATAAAAGGCTACCTCTTGATCTTTCATCGCTACAGGCATTTCGCTCCATAGCGTTGAACTTTGATACTGATGCCTTTCCCAGCTGTTGTCTTATTTCTAAAAGCATTCTACAATCAAGAGGTATTTCTTTCTTAAGAACCCTATTAACTGAATCTTTTGTAAGTTTTTTTAGTTTTAACCCTCTCTCTTCCAACCATTTACGTGTGGCAGCTATTTGTCTTACTGACCTTATTTTACCTTCGGTCAATGCGTCAACTTTATCTAAAAGCTCCTGTTCTTTGATATATATTTTATTTTTTATCGACTCTATTGATTGTAGATCGAGTTTGACTCCTCGATTATTGATAAGATAATCGTGCCTCCAAACTACAAGCTCATTAAAGCTTAATTCGGGTAAGGATTCAGATAGAGAATACTCCGCCCTTATATCTTGTTTACAATAGTTACATAGTTTTTGAAAATCCTCAGGAAGCTCATGCCATATAGCTGCGTTATTTTTTGTTGGTTTTCGAGGTTTGCACATCTTAAGCATAATGCGCCTACCCTCTGTATCTTTTTGTTGAGGTAAATTTAACGCTAAACATGCATCTTCAAGTTTTCTAGGCAAAGCCATAGCTGCCGCTTTAGCCGCGCTGCATCTCAATTTAAGAAATATTAAGGGCTTAAAACCATAGCGTTTGACCATTATTTCTTGCCACATGATAGCTTCAAAACCTGCGTTATGAGCCTCAATAATATCTGCATTATCAATAGCCCACTGAAATTGATCCTTAGTAACTATCGGGCCTTCGTATAAATACCTGAATTTTTCTGGAATCCAAAGAAAAGGCTCTTCGTTATTTGTTTGAAATGCAAAACACATTATATCCGTAGATGGATCTTCAGCATATACATACATACCGCATTTCGTTAGGTCTATTTTACTTCTCGATTCAAGATCGAAGGTCAATTTATCCATCTATTTTATTCCTAACACTAGCTATCTTATCTTTGCAAACTTGTTCGATATCTTTGATGATACGCAAAGGTATATCAAGCGATCTCAGCTCTGCCAGCATATTATATAGTCTATTTTCTATAGATGCACATACGTCGCAATCTAATCCGTGATTATTAAAACCGTGTATACAGTTCCTTCCTCTTTTATAATCTGAAGATTTTCGTGTAGGGATATTGTTAGCTTTTAAAGTCTGTAATACGGAACTATGAGTAGTCCCTAGCATTCGAGCTATGCTATGAGAGGATAGCTTTTGATTTACATATAATTTCTCTAACACTTCTTTTTTAAAGATAGGATGTTTATATCCTTGTCTGTCAATCATCGATTTTGTCACTTCCATCGCTTTACCTCCAAAGGGGCCGATCGCGAAGTAAATATAGATAGGCGACTACGTCCTTCTATCTATGTCCTTCCATCGGCTCTACACTTCATCTGACCAAATTCAGTGCAGCTCCCAAATATATTAACCCCACATATCGTCTGTTGAACTAGAGGATATCTCTTCATTAAAGCTTGGATCTCCTAACGCTTCAAAATCATTCTCCGCATCTACTCTTCCTGAAAAACGCTCACCATCTCTAACTTTTTGAAGGTTTTGAAGGCCAAAAGCTACTCCGCGATTGCCGGCTCTATCGTATGCGTAACAAGTAACTGTTGCCCTCGCATAGCACCCGGCGTAAAAATCATCTTCAGATATGATCTTTTGAAGATTTTGATCTACTACACCTGGACGCATTTTGCTTTTAGCGTTAACAAATAATTTACCCGCGTATTCTTTTTTATCTGGATGTTCTACATCTCCGTCACGGAAAGGGTTTCTTAGCCCTTTTGGTCTTTCGGCATCATTAGGCCATTTTTCTTTAAGTGCTTTAGCAGCAAGCTGCTTAAGTTCGGATATATCTGTTTTCTTGTCGAATAGCATACTAACTGAGTATTTAGGCTCTTGCCCTTCAAAAGCTCTTGATTGAAAGACTGCTGGAAAACTAACTCTAAATTCTGGTGTTGTAACTTTATCCATGATTATTAATCCTTTCTTATTTTAAAAAATCTGCATCGTCAATAAAATCTTCAATTATAGGAATGGCTAGTGCAGGTCTAGTGTCTTTCTCATCTACAATCGTACTACCTGCATCTGGCTTTTCCCAATAACCGTTAAGTATCTCTTTAACTGAAGCCGCTTTTATCCCTTTTCCTTTTAATGCTTTTTCGGCTTGAGCTATTGTTAATGGTTTTCGGGTATAGGCGTCTGCCCCTAAATGCTTACAAAGAAGATCCTCATATTTCGCTGTTTTGACCCAACGCCTATTGGCTCTTCTTGCAACAAGTTTATATCCTGGAATATTCTCGCCTTGTTCAAGTTTGCATTTTGCATAGGCTCTAATCTTATCTGCCCATTCAGAAAATCTAGAAGCAAGACCGATAATCTTTGATATTTCTTCAGTGCTTAAATTTTCAGGGTCAGGGAGTTTTGGTTTAGCAAAATCAGTCTTAGCTACCTCAAGAGCTTGCTCCATTTGTTTTGGACAAATAGCTAAAGCTTTACAGAAACGACAATGCGGTCCCGCAAATAAAGGGGCTTTTGGGTCTTCAGTTGCTTTAGCATGGGGTAAAAGTACATTCTGCCCCCAAGTCCTAAGTTCTTTAGCGGAGATATCCCATGATCTAACAGGACCTTTACGGTGGTAGGCTCTCGGTTGAACGACCACTATACGAACCATATCTACAGGATAAGATTCCATAGCGCCGAGAGCATAAATCATTAATTGAGGATTATTTCCCGGCTCAACTACTACGCCTTTACCGTGTTTATAATCGATAACACAAAGCTTCTTTTTATCTTTTGATAAAATACTACAATCTGATGTTCCGTATATATCTTTATGAATATCGTCGAGATGGAATCTTTGTTCTATAAACGTTTGGCCTTTATATTGTCGACATTCATCTAAGTATACCTGGACTGCTTCTGCCATTTCATTGTCTACAATAAACTCTTCAAATTCCTGACCGATGATTTTTTCCGCATCTACAAATCTATTAAGACAATATTCGGCCAAAGCGTGAGCAGCGGTACCTTCTTTAGCGTATATAGATTCCTCATCAGGCATTCCTTCACATAATCTTATGGAGCCGGGGCAATTCATCCATCTATATGCGCCGCTAGGTGCCAATTTAGCGTGACCATTACTCATAATTTAGCCTCACAATCTTCGCATATACCCTGATAATTATCGGCTTTAAGATCTGAAACCTTTTGCGCATTATATTTGGACAATAGGGTTTTTGTATCTACAGCGCCGTATTTTTTAGCGAAAGCAGTTAAGCTGCTTCTTACATCATCTACCGTATAGATTTTGGTTTTTTCCTCTACTGCTTCATTTAAAAAATCATCTTCTAAAAAACCGTCTTTTTTAAGTTGTACGTTTGATTCTTTAACGATTTTAATTTCTTTAGATTTTGATTTGTCGTTAGGAACCTCTATAGATTTTTCTAAAAGTTCTTTAAGCGCGGGGAGCCTTAATCTAGAATTATATTTTATACCCATTGCATCAAGTTTTTTCTTGATTGTCTCTCTTTCATCAAATTTTTTTTCTTCTTTTTTAGTTTGAACGTCCTCAATCTCTTTATCTTCATCCAAATTAATTTCTGTTTTAGCGAGCTTTTCGATTCCCTCAATTTTACACCCTTCAGCTATCCAGGCTTTGACTGCGTATTCTTCTGTCTTAGAAAGTGCTGTAAATATTAAACCTTCTTGTCCGATTTCACATATCATTTTTTTTCTCCTTTTAAATCAAATTGATATTTTTACCATGACCATGACACTGACCATGACCATGACCCTGACCATGACCCTGACCATGACCCTGACCGTGATCCTGATCCTGACCATGACCATGATCGTGATCTTGATCCTGATCCTGACCATGACCATGACCCCACCCGTGACCATGACCCTGACCCTGACCCTGACCATGACCATGACCGTGAGTTTTCATAACCTATACGTAATATCGTTGCATTCATTTTACTTCTCTCGGTAACTTATGATGCCATTCGTTTACATCGATAAATGCAGCTCTACCTAAGATTGTGTTGCCTTTAAATACAGGCTCAATTTCGGCGTTATTTAAATTCTCCATTGAGTCTTTAAGGCACTCATTGAATCTTCCGGTGTTGGCGATCCATGAAGCTTCAGACAAAACTATTTCTTGTTCATATACAGCTTCAAGTTTACCGACCCAATGGCAAGTGACGGTCCTTATTAAATACGCCTGACCTATTTTGTAGGGATGTTTTGTTGATTTTGAGTTTCCACATAATTTCCCGATCTGATTTACTTGCCCTAAAGTTAAATCGTTTAAATCTATCATTTCTTTTCTCCTTTTAAATCAAATTGATATTTTTACCATGACCCTGACCGTGATCCTGATCCTGATCCTGATCCTGACCATGACCCTGAGTTTTCATAGCCTAAACGTAATATCGCTGCGTTCATTGAATCCATCCTTTGGCACGGCCAACCCAATACCCAAGCATTATTGTTAGTGAAAAAATTATCGCTATAGGACCCACAATAACGTAATATAAAGTTCTATCTGAAGCATACATATCTACTGGGCTACCACTATCAAATTTAAAAGAAAAAACAATAAGCAGGATTAAAGGTATAAGGGCTATTAGAACCCACCAAGGCATAAACATGATTAGTCTCCTAGTGCATTATCTATGTTTTCTTGTTTCTTGATAACGGCTTTTATCATATAGCTATCAAGGCTGTTTTTCCAAACTAAGTGCTGTATTAAGACGCTATTTCTTTGTCCAATTCTATGTGCTCTATCTTCCGCCTGAGAAATCTTTCCAGGTTCCCATACTGTTTCGGCAAAGATAATATGGGAACTTGCGGTTAAAGTTATGCCTACTCCAGCTGCATCAATATTCCCAATAAATAGTTTTATTTCAGGATCAGTTTGGAAAGCATCTACCGCATCCTGTCTTTCTATTAAGCTAACATCTCCGGTTACCACCACACATATATCGTTGAAAACCTTGCTGAGTTCTGAGATTACGCTTTTATGGTATGCAAATACGATTATTTTACGGTTCGTTTCTAAGCAGAGTTTTATGTGGTCTGCTATTTTTTCAATTTTGTCTTCTCCAACTTTACGCCTTAGAGAAGCGACAGGTTCACTGAAAGCTAAGTGTTTTGGAAGCTTTAAAGTTTTTACCGCTTTGTCGAATTCAATCTTTGAAAGAAAACCTAGTTCATCCATTAAGCGTCGCCCGGTACTAATGCTGGGTTCTATTTCTATAATTTGCCTTAATTTTTCAGGAAGATCTTTTAATACATCTTCTTTTTTGCGTCTTATCATTATCGTTGATCGAAGTTTACTATTTAACTCAGTCAAATTTGATGCCCCTTTTGAATCCCAATAACCGTTAACTATTTTTAGATCACAATATCTTTGCATGTATTTATGTTTGTTTGGAAACCCATACGGGCATAAAAATTTTAAAATACTAAAAAGATCGGAAGGTCTATTAAGTATTGGTGTTCCCGTCAACGCTACATTTCTTTTTGCAGGAATGGGTTTTAATACTTTGCCCACTGTGTTTTTAGCAGCTTTTTGCCTTCCACCCAATACATGAAGCGTCCTTTTGGCTTTTGGGTTTTTAAGATAGTGGGCCTCATCAAGTATTAAGGTATCCCAGGGCTCTATCCTTAAAGAGGTATAACACTTATGTACTATATCGTAATTGATAATTACTATATCGGCTGATTCTGCTTTTTTAGAAGACCATATTGCTATGGATCTATTAATAGTTAACCAAGCTTCTAGTTCTCTTCTCCAGTTTATTTTAAGACTAGCTGGGCATATCACTAAAACTTTTTTCGCTTTTATTTCGTTTATTAACCCTATAGCCTGAATTGTTTTTCCGAGCCCCATTGGATCAGCAAGCAATGCATTTTTGTTTTGTAATAGAAAATCGATTCCTGCTTTTTGAAAATGAAAGAAGCTCTTTTCTTCTGGGCATGGATATTCGCTACTACTTTCTATTCTTTTTCCGTTTCTCATTCTATCATCTGATTTAGACTTAAACGCTTTTACTATTTCTTTTTCTCCCTCACTTAAATAGCTCCATACTATAGCTAGATTTTGCCAAAAAGGAGTAGCCCAGAGCTGTTTACTTTTATCGAAAGTAAAACCTGAAATTCTTAAAGCGTTATTTTCTGTCGAAGATTCAGACTCGATGTAGATATTATGGTCTGTACAGGAGAGCTTCATACTTTTTTCCTATTCGACATATTCGACATATTCACGGAGTCTTTGATAGCAAGCTATTTTTCAGACTGCAACCCCTAATTTCGACTTTTCTTCTAAACTCGCAACAATTTTACTTGATTTAAATTAACTCTTGATCGTTTCCCCGGCGCCAAGCTATATTCCTTTTTCATATAAAAACCCAACCTACCCTAAATATGGAGCGACAATGAAACCAATTGACGGCGCCCTTCATTTCTTCAAAAAAGGATTTAAAGTTTTTCCGGTTAAATCAGGAGGCAAAACGCCCGCTGTAAAAGAATGGCAGTCTTGGGCAGAAAACGCTACAAATAAAGATATTTTAGCGTTCTATAAAAAATACCCTTTTTGTAATTGGGGGATTTTTTGTGGAGCCTCAGGGTTAACGGTCTTAGATATAGATGTTAAAAATGAAGGCTTAGGGATAAAATCTTTTGATCATCTACAAGAGGTTCACGGGGAGCTACCTAAAACCACAAAAGTAAAGACCCCTTCAGGCGGATTTCATCTTTATTTTAGTGGGATGTATAGGGATAGTGCTTCTACTATAGCACCGGGGATAGATACGAGAGGAATAGGGGGCTATGTGTTAGCCCCCGGTAGTCGGATAGGAAGTGCGACTTATACCCTTGAAGAGGACCTGCCGATATTACCTTTTCCAGAGAAAATAGGCAAGTTAATAGGAAGGGAAAAGAAGGTTCTTGAAGAAGATGATAACGATTTAACAGGTGAAAGAAATAATACTCTTACCTCGATAGCGGGGACTCTTCGCTCAGTAGGACTAGGCTATGAAGCTATATTTTCTGCCCTTGATGCAGTAAATCATTTTCAATTATCTGACCCGCTGCCTGAAGACGAAATCAAAACAATAGCCCGCTCAGTTGCAAGGTATAAACCTGATAACGCTAAAGCCGCTTCTGATTTTTTAACGATCCCTAAAATACTTGCCAAAAAAGCGTCATTGATTGATGCAAAAAGTATACCTAAAAGGGATTGGATTCTAGAAAATAGGTATATCGGGGGTTTTATATCGGTGATTGTTGCCCCTGGTGGTGTAGGAAAATCAAGTCTAACTTTATTAGACGCTCTATCTATATGTACCGGAGAGCCCTTATCAGGGTTTATGGTTAAAAAGAAAAGCGCGGTATGGCTGTACAATACAGAAGATCCTAGCGATGAACTTGAAAGAAGGGTAATCGCTGCTTGCTCAGAGCATAAAGTAGATGTGAAAGAACTCGATAAACTTCATATCACATCCGGTCGAGAAAATCCTCTCATTTTAGCTAAAAGCGATAAATCGGGAATCGTAATAAATAAGACAGCTATGGAAGAGATCATTACCTATATAAAGACCAATAAAATTAGCCTCCTTATAGCTGACCCCTTTGTGAGAACTCACGAAGTAAGCGAAAACGACAATATGCAAATAGATAAAGTTGTTTGGGTTTTTCAGAGAATTGCATGTAAGACGGGCTGTGCAGTAGGTCTTGTGCATCATAGCAGAAAACCTAATGGAAACGGCGTTAAAGGAGATATGCATACGGCTAGGGGGGCTAGTGCTCTTATAAATGCTGCTAGAATAGCCCATACGCTCTCTGTGATGGACGAAGACGAAGCGGAGAAGTTTGGTATAGATCCTGAAAAGCGTGGATGGTACGCCCGATTTGATAGCGCAAAAGCTAACCTCCAACCTCCTGCTGAAAAAGCTGACTGGTATATTAAAAAGAGCGTTGATCTTTTTAACGGCGATAGTGTAGGAACCATAGCTAAAATCGATTTAAAAGATCAAACGGATGAATTAAGAAAAGACAGAGAGCTTGCTGAAGCTAAAGATTTAGCTCGAATTCTAATCCCACAAATCTCTAAAGGCGAAGAAATAAACCTTGCGCAAGCACATAGTTTATTAATTATTAATGACAGCGAACATATATTTGACTTAAGCGAAAGAAGACTTCGGAAAAAAATGCTTAAACTAATTAGCTCTGGAGAGTGTAAACTCGGACAAAAAACGCTAAAACATACATATCGGAAAGAGGAACACAAGAAACATTGGATTAAATGGGAAATGTCAGATTTAAGCTTTTTAAATTGAAAAATCTGATTAATTAGTGTACAATATTACCGAAAAAGTTTGACCGCTCGGAAAACGGTCAAAGGGACCAAAGATTTAGGTAATAATAAGGACGGTCAAAGATTATGCTTATGAAATCAATTAATTCGAGCTAAAAGTCAACCTTTGACCGCCAGTGACCGTTAGGGGTGCGATCAAAGGCGGTTTTTAGCGATTAACGGAGTAAAATCAGTATCTTCGAGCTAAAACCCATCTTTGGACATCATATACCCCCCTAAAGGGGGGATATTGGGCCGCGCCCAAAGGGGCGTGGCGCGCCCCAAACCCCTTTGCGGTGGGTGGGCGCCAAAAGTCCGGTGAAATAAAAGCGTAATATTTTTAAGGAGACAAAATTTTGAAAATTTTAGCTATCGATCCTGGCCCTACAAAGTCCGCCTGGTTGATTTTTGATAATGAAAACGCCCGGTTGATTGATTTTGGTAAAGCTAAAAATGAGTTTTTAAAAGCGCATTTAGAGATGCCACTTTTCAAGCGAACAGATTATTTGGCCATTGAAATTGTCAAAAGTTACGGCAACATAATTGGCGATAGTGTGCTTTTGACAGCCGAATGGATTGGCATTTTTAGCGCACTTTACGAAAATCCGATTTCTCGGCTTACGCGAAAAGAAATTGTTACGCATTTGTGCGGACACGCAAGAGCGAATGACAGAAACGTCCGACAATCGATTTTAGATCGTTTTGGGGGCAAGGACCTTGCTTTGGGCAAAAAGTCTTCTCCTGGGCCGCTTTATGGTGTTAAACGGGATATTTGGAGCGCACTTGCGGTAGCTTTGACGTTTTCAGATTTATATGCCCATTTTTTGGAATAGGATCATATACCTTAGTAAAATAAAACCACGTCTTAAAAGACGCGGTTCAATAAAAAACAAACTTATATAAAACAAGCTCAAACTATCCTAAAAAATATCGTCCGTCAAGGGGATGTACGCATTGACGGACGAAAAAACAGGAGAATGTGATACCTGAGTTCTCTATCGGATTAACTCTTAAAAACTTTAGCTCTAAGAAAAAAAAAAGGTAAAAGCTTGTTAGTTTGTTAGTTTGTTAGTTTGTTAGTTTGTTAGTTTGTTAGTTTGTTAGTTTGTTAGTTTGTTAGTTTTATGCTAAAGTTTATGAAGCTAAATTCCGATTTAGGTATTTAGATTTTACGGACGCACAAAAGATTTGACAATTTAACAAACTAACAAACTAACAAGGAGATAGTGATGGCTAAAGTAACTACAGGGATAAGTATCCCAGAGAATGTCCACAGGGAGCTTAAGAGGATAAAGAATGCCTCTTCGCATTTAGTTGCTTGCCATAAATTCCATCAAGCCTTAATACACGATCTAAAAAAGTTAAAAGGCGATGAAACTAAGAAAGATGTATTGAGAATGATCGATAAGAATTTAGATTTTCACGGCTTTATAGTTGATGTGGAAGATTACCTTGAGTAAAAACTGAATAATTATCCATACGGATAACGATATACGTAGTACCTCTTTAGGTATTATACGTATGGATAATTATTAGCTAAATCGGTCATGTACCTTTGTTCAGGTTTTCTATTTCGGCCATATGATATACTCGATAATTTTTTGCCTATTTAAGATTAAAGTTATTTTCCTCTTGACCGATTAGCTCAATAGTATTTACACTTAAATCAAATCTCAGGAAATTTTGCGCGGCAACGGTAAATCAGGGACGACAGTTAGCAGCGCAAAAAGTTAAAGCTTCTGTGAAGCGAAAAGGATTTTGCTTGTGGCAGAGTCTAAAAAACCTACCGGAAAACCGTTACGCTATGTCGATTATGAGCTTTTTAAAAAGCTATGCGGTATTTTTTGCACTCAAGACGAAATATCCTACATTATGGGCCTATCTGTTGACTCATTAGAGAAATGGGCCGATGATCTTTTTGGGTGTACTCTTGGCGCAGTTTGGCGCAAACACATAGCTTATGGAAAACGTAGTCTAAGACGAGCTCAACTCCAAAATGCCTTAAAAGGTAATGCCACAATGCAAATATGGCTAGGAAAACAATTCCTGGGTCAATCAGACAATCCCCTTCCTGATGATAAAGACGAAACATATACGTGTCCTGAAACAATGAAGTTATGAAGCATTTAAAGCAGATAGAATGTTTTAATGATCCTGCGCGTTTTAAGCTTATTTTAGCTGGAAGAAGGGGCGGTAAAACCTATCTTTTGACAGAAGATATTCTTAAAACAGCTTGCAGTATGCCTAGTTGGGCGGAGATTTTCTATATTGGTCCTACTAACACCCAAGCTATTGAGATTATTTGGGAACCTTTAATTAAAAGACTTGATGAACTTGGATGGTCTTATGATGATAAGATCTCTAAACACCGCATAGAGCTCGCTAATCATAAAAAGATTTACATAATTGGCGCCGAGAAGATTAAGAGAGTAAGAGGTCATGCTGTTGCAAAAGCCTATTTAGATGAGGTTGCTTATTACGAAACAGACCTTAATTATGTTTGGCGTACAGTAAGGCCGACGCTTACAGATCTTAAAGGCGGGGCTATCTGTTCTACTACCCCTGATGGAAAAGGCACTCAAGCCTATGATTTCTATATGGATAAAAAAGGGGACGGCAAATGGAAATACTTCTACTGGACTTCTAGAGATAATCCTTTTTTGGACCCCGAGGAAATCTTAGAAGCACAAGATGAATTAGATGAAAAGAGCTATAAACAAGAGTATGAAGCACTTTGGGAATCCTTTGAAGGTCTTGCGTATTATAGCTTTCATGAAGATCAAGTTAAGCTTCAAAAACCAGTAGATTTTAATCTTCCAGTCCATCTCGCTTTTGATTTTAACGTTAATCCCACCACCCTATTGATTAGTCAGCTTGAAGATGGGAAAATGAGATATAAACGCGAATACTCTTTCCCTAATTCCTCTACAGAAGAAACGGTAATTGAATTTTGCGCTGATTACGCTAAGTATGCAGCTAATATGAGTATCAAGATAAGAGGCGATGCAGCTGGCTCGGCTAGATCATCGAATACAGGGAGATCTGATTACCAATATGTACAGGAAATCCTTACTGCGAGCGGGTTTCGCTGGGAGATGCAAGTTCTTTCGGCTAACCCTCCGATAGTGGATCGAGTAAAAAAAGTGAATAGTTGGCTAAAGTCTTTTACTGGATTGTCGAGAATAGAGATTGATCCGAGTTGCAAAGAATTGATAAAAGATTTAAGCTCACAGGAAGTCAAAGGACGAATTCCTAGTGACAAAAATAATAGAGGGCATAAAACGGACGCCCTTGGTTACGATATATATTATCAGGATAAAATAGGTAATATAACCCGATCTAGCTCAAGAATACTCTAAAAGCAAAGGATTGCTAAATTGGCTTGAAAGAAGACATCCATGTAATTGTTCAAGAAATAAAAGAAAATAGAAACTATCTAGCTCATAACGAAATACTCTTCAATATATTTGAAGGGGAACTATTACCTTATGTAGAAGAAGATCTTAAAAAACAATTATCTGAAAAATCCTTTGAGACTATGCGTTATCGCATCTCACCTATAAATCTTCTTAAAAAGCTTATCGACAAACTCTCAGCTATATATCAACAGCCGGTTACGCGGATAGTAGAACCATCAAATGATACAGATAAAGAGCTTCTTAATTGGTACGAAGAGCAATTCGACGTTAATAAAATAATGAATAATACTAATGAGTTCTTTAATCTTTTTAAATCTACGCTTTTACAGCCCTATCTTAATAGTGACGGGTTACCGAGACTCAGAGCAATACCTTCGCATTGTTTTTGGGTAAGATCTACTGACCCAATAGAACCTACCAGACCTACCGAAGCTGTTCTTTTTATGGGGAAAAAAGACGATAAAAAGATCTTTTACTTTTACGATAAAGATGAAATCGTCATAGCTGATGAGGACGGAGATGTTCAATCCGATCTTATGGGAGTATATGGCCTGGACGGCTCTAATCCTATTGGCCGCCTTCCTTTTGTATACATCAATCGCTCTATAAATCTGTTACATCCGAAATTAGAGGCGGATTTATTAAAACTCACAAAGCTGTGCAGTGTTCTCGTTTCAGATCTAAACTACGTATCTATGTTTCAAGCCTTTTCAATACTTTACGGTATAAATGTTGAAGATAAGGGTCTTGTATTTGCACCTAATGCTTTTTGGAACTTTTCTCAACTAGATCCTAGCCTAAAGCCCGAATTAGGAACTCTTAAAAATCAAGCGGATATCTCCGCGTTAATAGAGTTAATACAGTTTGAGCTTTCCCTTTGGCTTAACTCTAGGGGTCTTCGTCCTGGAGCAATAGGTCAACTAGATGCAGCAAACGCAAGTGCTTCGGGTATATCCAAGTTAATAGATGAGATCGATACAACTGAAGAGCGTCAAAGACAAGTATCCTACTTTCAAACAGCCGAAAAAGAGCTATGGGATTTGACGATGCACCATTTGCATCCTGTTTGGGTTAAGAAAGGGTCTTTTGAAAATAGAGCGATCTTTAGCACTACGGCTCAAGTGGTCACTATATTTGCCGAGCAAGTACCGCTTCAGCAAAGAGGGGATTTAGTTGAAGATCTAGATAAAGAGATAAAAGCTGGATTCACAAGTAGAAAAAGAGCAATTAAAAAACTCAATCCTCATATGTCTGATGAAGAAATAGACGAACTTATAAAAGAAATAGACGAAGAAAATATAGTGGAGATAGATCCTGAAGATTCAGATTCTTTTGAAGTAGAAGAAGTTGAAAAAGAGGATGAAAATAATGGCTAAAAGGCAATATCGATACTTCACAGTTGATGTTTCAAAAGAACTTCCGGATGTAAATAGGGAAGAACTAGAAATATTAGGTGAAGAAATCATCGATTTTGTTGTTGATAGAACTTTAAGGGGAAGAAATAAAAATAACCGAGTATTTCCTAGATATGATGAAGAATACGCAGAAAGAGAAGGAAAAGATAATCCTCCTGATCTCAGTGAGAGTGGAGAAATGCTTGAGGACATAGAGGTACTTCAAGTTAAACCTCGGCTTAAGCAAATCATAATAGGTTACCCTTCAGATTACACGGATCTTGGAAAAGTAGAAGGTAATGTAAGGGGAACTTATGGGCAAGCAAAACCCATAGCAGGAAAAGCAAGAGACTTTTTAGGTATAACAGCTAAAGATTTAAAGAATATAACAGCGGCATGGCAGTAGATATTAAAAAACAAATGCTCAAGTTTAAAAAGCAACTAACTGGCTTAGTTGAAGATTCTACATCTAAAGAAGTTATGACCGAAGTAGGTGAAGAGGCTGTAAGACTTATAAAACAACAAGCTAGAATCGGTAAGGACTATAAAACTGGACAGAAATTTAAGCCTCTTTCGGAAGAGTATATTGAAAAGCGGGATGAATACTCAGATTATTTGGATGAAACAGCTAGAAAAAGTAAATCCAATGTAACTGCAACGGGCCAAATGGTAGACAGCGTAAAGGTTACAAAAGTCGGACCCAAAACCGTTGAAGTTGCGGCTACGGGAACTAGAAGTGCTTCTCCTTTTGGCGGAGGGAACATTTCTAATGCAGAAGTCGCTTTTTATGTTGAAAGCCAGGGAAGACATTGGCTAGGGTTAAGTAAGAAAAGCAAAGCAAGAATTGAGAACTTTTATAAAAGGATAGTCAACGGCTTAATCAGGAAGAGCCGTAAAACATAAAACTTAAATCTCAGGAAAGGAATCCAGAGGATGACTACCGAACAAGAAAACGGCGGCGGTGCTGCAACCCCTGAAACCAGCGGTAAAGGGTCTGAAGACAAATCTCAGGAAAGATCTGTATCTTACGAATCTCATCGAAAACTCTTAGGTGAAAAGAAAAATCTAGCTTCAAAGCTTGATGGCGCTTTATCTAAATTAGCTGAATATGAGGCTGAAAAAGAGGCAGCAACACAAGCTAAACTAGAAGAGGAAGGTAGATTTAGAGAGCTTTTAGAGGAAGAGAAAAGAAAACGTCAAGAAACAGAGGATACGCTTAACTCGTATAAAACTCAAGTAGAGAATTCTGTAAAGTTTAACGCTTTAAAGAGCACTCTAGGCGCAGAAATACCTTATAAATATGCGTCTATTCTTGATTTTAGTAAAATCAAAATGACTGATGATAATGTCCCTGAAGAAATGTCAGTTACCGAGATGTGCGAGTTTGTGCGTAAAGAATATCCGGAGATTGTTATTAAATCTGAAGCGGGCGGAAACTTACCTAATAACGCTCCACAGGGTAATCAAGGTAAGCTCTCTGTCGAAGAATGGAAAAAGTTGCCGTTAAAGGAACGTAAAGATCGTATGGCAGAAGTGTATAGCGATCACGTAACGGCGCAATAGATTAAAGGGAATTAATCATGACAATGACGAACGTTACTGATGTCAGTAATCAGGTGCAAACTTTTTGGAGTGAAACTTTTATGGACGAGCTTATGGAAGCCGTTTTGCTTCCTGCTCTTGTTAATAAAGAATTCGAAGGTGAACTTAAGAAAAAAGGCGATACCGTCCGTGTAAGCCAGATTAATCGTGCTACAGCTACCCGTAAATCAGTAGGAAGCGGTCATGAATATTTTGAGACTCAGAAGCTTTCAACTTCTTATGTTGATATCGTAGCTGATCAAGTAATCAGCGCGGGCTATGAATTTGATGATCTTGTAGAGCTTCAATCTCAAATCGGGGATAAAGACAGCAAGATTCGTCAAGGTCTTTTAGAAGCTTATGCTATTGAACTTAATAACTATTGTTATGAGCTTGTTGACCCTTCTACATCTTCTCCGGATCATTCAGTTTCGGGTGTTGGAGCAATGGATGCAGCCGCCCTTGTTGCAAACCGCAAGTTGGCCGGTCAAGCTAAGTGGGCTAGAAATGGTGGTTGGTGGGGGCTTCTCGATCCTTCATATTGGGCGGACATTCTATCTGCTACAACCCTTACATCAGCAGACTATGTCCCCGATGCGCCGGTAGTTGGCGGTCAAAGCGCGATGAAGCGTTTCGGGTTTAATCTTCTCGAAGATAACTCTGATGGTCTTTTAACTCTTTCTCCTGCAAGTGCAGGCGAAGAATGTGGGCTTTTCTTTCATCCAGATTTTCTTTATCTCGTACATCAGCTAGTTCCTGAATTTCAGGTATCTTCGCTACATAGTAATAAGCAATTCGGCTATGTGATCAGCGTTAAAGCAGTTGTTGGAGCTAAGAAAGGCATCGATGGTGGAGTTAAGCAAATTGTAAACTACGATTCTTAAGGATTACTCATGGAAGCTAATCTTACAAGCCACCCAAATCTAGAATACTTTTCGGCGCCCAACGCTAAGGGTATTAAAGAGCAATTAGCTCAAATAAGATTGCCCTATAAAATACTTGCGATGTACGCGATAGAAGAAGAGCATTATGTTTGGGTCAGCTTAACAAAACCAATAAAAAAGAGTCTTAAAAAACCTCCGGAAGAAAAAGAGCTTAAGCCTGAAAAGGATGTAGTTAAAGCTCAAGATGAAGAGCTTAAGCTTCAAAATGAAGAGCCTGAAGCTCAAGATGAAAACGTTAAATCTCAAGATAAGGAAATAGAAAATGGCTAATTTAGCAGATCATAAATCCATTGGCGCTCCTTTTGGAAACGCTTCTCAGATGGTAAGGGTAGAATATGATTTTGATAACGATGGCGGTGCTGTAGGGGTATTAAACGCTATTACTACATCAGATGATATCGTTATCACAGATTTTTATGTAAAAGGCATCACGGTACTTGATAGTGCAGCAGATGGAACTTCTATCGATTGCGGTATTGTTGGTGGGGATACCGATATTCTTTTAGACGGTGTAGCAGAGGCAACTTTTGCAGCTGATGCACTTGTGCAACCTACAGTTGTTGAAGGTACGCCCAACGTACTTCCTTTACCTTTGAAACTTGCCGCTTCGGGATCAATTGGTTTTGAAATAGTAGATGAAGCTCTTACTTCTGGTAAATGCGAACTATATTTTAATTACCATAAATTCGGTAAGTAAGGGAGTGGAGGGCCTAACAGCCCTCCCTTTTTGAAAGGGTATGTATGCCTTTAAGTCCTAACATTAATAATCGCGAGTTTAATAAATTTATAAAAAAGCGCGGTACAAGAGTTAAGGTTACATCTATACCAAACGACGGTAATTCAATAGATGTAGTCACAACAAACGTAGGGACTAGCGCGGTTAAAATAGATATGCCTGCTGAAGCTTCAGAAATAACCTTACTGCATCGTGAAGCAGGAGAAACGCTATATATTGGAGGCAGTAACGAAGTTACTACTGCTACAGGTTTCCCTGTTCTAGAGAATGACGCAGTAGGACTATCTTTGAAACTCGGTAATGATAATGAGGTATACGGCATAGCTGCAAGCGGGACAATCGAAGTTTATGCTATAGGAGTTATAGCGGTATGAGTGCGATAATCAGTTATCCTTTTACAGTTGATTCCAACTATACATACGATTCTGGCATAGTGGAAATATCCGGAGGAGTGGCTAAACTAAAGGATTTAACGCCTACAGATTCTATGTTTGGAGCTACATATACGGTTAATGAGGACGGCGTATGGGGAGATGATAGCGATTTATCCGGTACTTTAGTAAATGCAACGGTTGTCGGTGGAAAATTAAACTGTAAAGGGGGTACTCAAAAATATGTAAGATATGATGGGTCGGCAAACTTCTCTTTTACT